>Ga0302322_100000996_pt1 | contig 22627 bp, 18 predicted proteins | sample Fen_T0_2_FD_203757 | JGI IMG/M metagenome (GOLD analysis project Ga0302322, IMG submission 203757) | Peat permafrost microbial communities from Stordalen Mire near Abisko, Sweden - Fen_T0_2 | ecosystem: Environmental > Terrestrial > Soil > Wetlands > Permafrost | place: Sweden: Abisko...
ACCAGAAGATGATCGTGCGGGGCCGGGACTTCGCCGACATCTACGACCTGGTCGGGGTGCGGGTGCTGGTGGAGACCGTCCGCGACTGCTACGCGGTGCTGGGTTCGCTGCACGCCCGGTGGAACCCGGTGCCGGGGCGGTTCAAGGACTACATCGCGATGCCCAAGTTCAACATGTACCAGTCGCTGCACACGACGGTGATCGGCCCGGAGGGCAAGCCCGTCGAGATCCAGATCCGGACCCACCAGATGCACCGCCGGGCGGAGTACGGCGTCGCGGCGCACTGGAAGTACAAGGACGACCCCACCAAGATCGTGGGGGACAAGGACCGCGGGAACGGCGATCTGGCCTGGGTGCGGCAGTTGCTGGACTGGCAGCGCGAGACCGCCGACCCCAGCGAGTTCCTCGACTCCCTGCGCTTCGAGATCAACGCGCAGGAGGTGTACGTCTTCACCCCGCGCGGGGACGTCGTCGCTCTGCCCGCCGGGTCGACACCCGTCGACTTCGCCTACGCCGTTCACACCGAGGTCGGGCACCGCTGCATGGGTGCCCGGGTCAACGGCCGGCTGGTGCCCCTGGAGAGCACGCTCGACAACGGCGACGTCGTCGAAATCTTCACCTCGAAGGCGGACGGCGCGGGGCCGAGCCGCGACTGGCTGCACTTCGTGCAGAGTCCCCGGGCGCGGAACAAGATCCGCCAGTGGTTCTCCAAGGAGCGCCGTGAGGAGACGATCGAGCAGGGCAAGGACGCGATCGCGAAGGCGATGCGCAAGCAGCACCTGCCGATCCAGCGGCTGATGACGCACGAGTCGCTCGTCGCGCTGGCGTCCGAGATGCGCTACCCGGACGTCTCCTCGCTGTACGCGGCGGTCGGCGAGGGCCATGTCTCCGCCCAGGCGGTCGTCGAGCGGCTGATGAAGTCGATGGGCGGCGAGGAGGGCACCGAGGAGGACCTCGCCGAGGCCACGACGCCGACCAAGGGCCGCCGGGTGCGCCTGGGCGACCCGGGCGTCGTCGTGAAGGGCCTGGAGGACATCTGGGTCAAGCTGGCCCGCTGTTGCACACCCGTGCCGGGCGACCCCATCACCGGGTTCGTGACCCGGGGGGCCGGGGTGTCGGTCCACCGGTCCGACTGCGGGAACGTGCTCAGCCTGCAGTCCGAGACCGACCGGATCGTGGACGTCGAGTGGGCGCCCAGCGCGGGCAGCGTGTTCCTCGTGCAGATCCAGGTCGAGGCGCTGGACCGCAGCCGGCTGCTGTCCGACGTCACGCGGGTGCTGTCGGACAGCCACGTCAACATCCTCGCGGCCAACGTCTCGACGTCCCGCGACCGGGTGGCCATCTCCCGGTTCACGTTCGAGATGGCCGACCCCGCTCATCTGGACCACGTCATCGCCTCCGTCCGCAAGGTCGAGGGGGTCTTCGACGCCTACCGGATCACCGGTAAGCGGATCGACTGACCGTAGGCCAGGCCCGCCGCCAGGCGCCGGGCCCGGGGAACGCCCCGGGCCCGGGGCATGCGCTCCAGGCAGGCGTGCACGTCGTCGGCGGTGGTGCCCGCCACGCGCGCCACGGGAGCGGCCCACGCCACGGCCTCGGTCTCGGGGAGCAGACGCAGCAGGTCGACCACGGTCCGGGCGGGCGTCGTCACGACCAGGACTCCGGTCGGGCCGCCACCTCCGCAACCACCACCACCGGGATCACCCGCCGGATCACCCGCCGGATCACCCGCCGGATCAGCGGTCGAGCCGCCGATCGACGGGATCGGCAACGACGTCACGTCGACGTCGGGCATGCGCCGCTCGTGGGTCACCACCTCCCCGGCGCGATGCATCCCGCGACCCCTCGGCACCGCGACGTCCACGACCGGGGGTGGCGTGCCGCCGCACCAGATCCACGCGGCGGCCTGCTGCGCCAGGGCACCCCGCTCGCGTACCAGGGGCGGGAGGGCCAGGGCCGCGGCCACGACCCGCGCGTCCAGGCCCTGGGTGCACCCGGCAGGCCCGACGACACCCGGCAGGAGGGGTTCGAGCAGGCCCTGGGCGATGAGGAGGTCCACCTCGCGGCGCGGCGCGTCCTCGATGCGGAAGGGGGCGTCCGGTGTGGTCATAGGGACCACGCTTCCCCCTGGCCGACCCCTCGGCCAGGAGCGGCCCGCGAGCTGTGGAGGACGGCGCCGCAGCGCCGGCTGTGGACGAGTCGGCGCCGCCGACCCCGCGGGGGTCAGCCGCCGAACTCGGCGAGGGCCTTGCGCGCCTGGACCAGCCACTCCTGGCGGGCCTCGATGGCCTGCTCCGCGTCGCGGACCGCCTTCTCCCGGCCGGCGGCGCGGGCCTTGTCGAGCGTCACCTGCAGGCCGGCGATCCCGGCCTCCAGCTGCCGGACGACGTCCTCGGCGCGGGCGCGGGCCTGGGGGTTGGACCGGGCCCAGCGGTCGTCCTCGGCGCCCCGGACGGCCTGCTCGACCGCCCGCAACCGGCCCTCGACGCGGCCCATGTCGGCGCGGGGGACCTTGCCGGCCGCGTCCCACTCCTCCTGGATGTCGCGGAGCACGGCGCGGGCCGCCTGCACGTCCGTGACGGGCAGCAGGGCCTCGGCCCGGGCCAGCAGGGCCTCCTTGACGGCGAGGTTGTCGCGGAACTGCGCGTCGGTGGTCTCGGAGGCCGTGTTGCGGGCGGCGAAGAAGGCGTCCTGGGCGGCGCGGAACCGGGCCCAGAGCGCGTCGTCGTCCTTGCGGGCGGCGCGCCCCGCGGCCTTCCACTGGTTCATCAGGTCGCGGTAGGCGGACGCGGTCCCGGCCCAGTCGGTGGACGTCGCCAGGGCCTCGGCCTCGGCGACCAGCGCCTCCTTGACGGCCTTCGCCGCGCCACGCTGCTCGTCGAGGGCCCCGAAATGCTGGCGCCGCTTCCGGTCGAACGCCGTGCGGGCGTGGCTGAAACGCTTCCAGAGCTCGTCCTCGGTGTGCTTGTCGAGCCGCGCCTCCCGCTGCAGGCGGCGCCACTCGTCGAACAGCTCGCGCAACCGGTCGCCCGAGCTCTTCCACGGGATCCGCTCGACGTCCGCCCCGGCGATCGACTCGGCCTCGTCGACGATGACCGTCCGCTGGGCCACCGCCTCGGCCCGCGCCGCCGCGCGGGCCTGGTCGGCCTCCGCCTTGCGGGCGTCGGCGAGGGGCTGCAGGGCTTCGACCCGGGCGGCCAGCGACGCCAGGTCGCCGACGGCGTTCGCGTCGGCGACGGCGGTCCGGAGCCGGGCCACCCCGGTCTCCGCCTCGGCCGCCGGCACGTGCCCCGCGGCGATCCGCTGCTCGAAGAGGCTCACCTGGGCGGCGAGGTCCTCGAACTTGCGCGCGAAGTAGGCCATCGCCTCGTCCGGCGTCGCCCCGGGGTACTGCCCGACGACGCGCTCGCCGTCCGCGGTGCGCACCCAGACGGTGCCGTCGGCATCGACGCGTCCCCACTGCTCAGCGGTCACGATCCACGCATCCTTGCTGTCCGAGGGCCCTGGGGCCGAGTCCGTCCCCTTTCGACATGCGGTCGGGGCCGACGTCAAGCCGGGGTCACACTAGTGCTGACGAGCGAGATGGGGCGGGCGGGCGGGCCGCTGCCGCCGTCCTGCCCGACGCTCGCCAGGCCGCCTGCAGCAACCTTGTCGATGATGTCGAGGCCCTTGGTCACCGTCCCGAAGACCGTGTACCCGCCGGGCAGCGGGGTGTCCCCGAAGAGGATGAAGAACTGGCTGCCCTGGCTGTCCTCGCTCTGGGCGCGGGCCATGGCCAGCATCCCGCGCTTGTAGACGCCGTCCGCGGGGGCGTTCTCGACCGGGCCGAACGTGTACCCCGGGCCGCCCGTGCCGGTGCCCGTCGGGTCGCCGCACTGCAGCATCTTGAGGGTGCCGCTGCCCAGCCGGTGGCAGGGGGAGCCGTCCCAGAACTTCTTCTGCGCCAGGAAGACGGCGTTCGCGACGGCCTTGGGCGCCTTCTTGCCGTCCAGGGTCGCGACGACGTCACCGCAGCTCGTCTTGATGGTCAGGGTCCACGAGCGGCCTTCGGCGAGCGAGGCCTCCGGCGCGGAACCGAACTTCTGCGGCGTCTGCGGGGCCTTCACCGTCGGTTGCGGGCACGGGTTCGGCCCGGCCGTGGACGACGCCCCGGCCGACGGCGACCCGGACGCCGAGGCGCCGGGGGACGTGGCGGGGGAGGACGCCGAGAGCGCCGCCGTCCCGTCGGAACCGCCGCCGCGCAGCACGAGCAGGGTGCCCGTGACCACCAGGATGACGGCGACCGCCGCTCCCGCGATCAGCACCCGTCGTCGCTGGCGCTGCTGGCGCGCCCGCTTCTCGTTCTGCTTGGACTGCCACTTCTCGTATCGGCGCCGCTGGTACTCGCGCTCGCGGCTGATGGGCGACACGCGCTGCCCCTCCTCGGTGACCCGGTCTCACGGTCACGGGTCAGTCTAGGCTGACCGAGGGTGATGACGACCAGCCCCCCGGCCCGGGGAACCGGCGTTTCGCCGCGGAAGTCGCCGGGCGGAATCCTCGCGGCGGTACCGGGCTGCGACTCGGTACTCTCCCCAGGTGCTCGTCACCGGGTTCCCGTCGGCCGTCTTCGGCACCAACTGCTACGTCGTGGCCACCGGCACCGGCACGGAGTGCCTCGTCGTCGACCCGGGCATCGAGGTCGTGGAGCCGCTGCGCGACCTGCTCGCCGAGCACCGCCTGCGCCCGGCCGCCGTCCTGCTCACCCACGGCCACATCGACCACGTGTACTCGGTGACGCCGGTGTGCGGCGCGCACGGGGTCGCGGCCTACGTGCACGCCGACGACGCCTACCGGCTGGTCGACCCGCTCGCCGGCCTGGACCCCGGGCTGGTGGGCATGCTCGAACAGGAGTTCGGCCGCGCCGCGACGTGGACCGCGCCGGACGACGTCCGCGCCCTCGCCGCCGGCGACCGCCTCGCCCTCGCCGGCCTGGAGGTGACGGTCCGCCACGCGCCGGGCCACACCGAGGGCTCGGTGATGTTCGGGCTGCCCGGCGTGCCCGAGGGCGTCGAGCTCGGCTCGACGCTGCTGGCGGGCGACGTCCTGTTCGCCGGGAGCATCGGCCGGACCGACCTGCCCGGCGGGGACGGCGCCGCGATGGTGCGGTCGTTGCGCGAGCAGGTGCTGCCGCTGGACGACGACACCCTGGTGCTGCCCGGTCACGGCCCCGCGACCACGGTCGGGCGCGAGCGCCGCACCAACCCCTACCTGGCACAGGCCGCCGCAGGCCGCTGACCTGCCCGTACCGTCGGGGGAGGCTGCGCCGCCCCCATGCACCCGGTGCACCGGAGAGGACGACATGGCACGACCCGCCCCGCTGTCGGGGTTCCCCGAGTGGCTCCCCGAGGGCCGCATCGTCGAGCAGCACGTGCTGGACACCTTCCGGCGCACCTTCGAGCTGTGGGGCTTCGCGTCGGTCGAGACGCGGGCCGCCGAGCCGCTGGACGAGCTGCTGCGCAAGGGTGAGATCGACAAGGAGGTCTACCTCCTGCGCCGTCTGCACGCCGAGGGCGACGACGACACCGGCCGCCAGCTCGGGCTGCACTTCGACCTCACCGTGCCGTTCGCCCGCTACGTGCTGGAGAACGCCGGGAAGCTGCACTTCCCGTTCCGCCGTTACCAGATCCAGAAGGTGTGGCGGGGGGAGCGACCGCAGGAGGGCCGCTACCGCGAGTTCCGCCAGGCGGACGTCGACGTCGTCGGGAACGGCGAGCTGCCCTTCCACCACGACGTCGAGGTGGCGCAGGTCATGGCCGAGGCGGTGGCGGGACTGCCCCTGCCGCAGCTGCGCCTGCAGCTCAACAACCGCAAGCTCATCGAGGGCTTCTACCGCGGCCTCGGCGCGCCCGACGTCCCGGCCGTGATGCGCGCCGTCGACAAGATCGACAAGCTGGCGCCGGACGCCGTCCGCGAGCTGCTGGTGACGGAGGCGAAGCTGGACGACGCGCAGGCCTCGCGGTGCCTGGCGCTCGCCGGGATCAGCGCGCCCGACGCCTCCTTCGTCGACCGGGTGCTGGCGCTCGGCGTGCGCGACGACCTGCTCGACGAGGGGTTGCACGAGCTGGTGCAGGTGGTGGAGGGGGTCGCGGCGCTGCGCGGGGAGCGGTTCGACGTGACCGCCGACCTGCGGATCGCCCGCGGGCTGGACTACTACACCGGCACCGTCTACGAGACCCGGATGGCGGGCTTCGAGCACCTGGGGTCGGTCTGCTCCGGGGGGCGCTACGACTCCCTCGCCAGCGACGGCTCGACGACGTACCCCGGTGTGGGCATCTCGTTCGGGGTGACCCGGGTGCTGGCGCCGTTGCTGGCCCGCGGCGCCCTGCGGGCCACCCGCAGCGTCCCCTCCGCCGTCCTGGTGGCGGTGACGGCCGAGGAGGGGCGTCCGGCCAGCGCGGCGGTCGCGGCCCGGTTGCGGGCGCGTGGCGTGCCCGCGGAGGTGGCGCCGTCCGCGGCGAAGTTCGGGCGGCAGATCCGGCACGCCGACCGCCGCGGGATCCCGTTCGTGTGGTTCGTGCAGGAGGGCGGCGGCCACGAGGTGAAGGACATCCGCTCGGGCGAGCAGGTGGCGGCCGACCCGCAGACCTGGACGCCCCCGGAGGAGGACCTGCACCCGCGCGTCGTCGCCGGCTGACCCGCGCCGCCGGGGGGAGGGGCCGGGAGGGGCGGGCCGCCCGGCGCGGCAGCTTGCCTCCGATTCGTACACGTGTTCGAATGGCGTGTGCGCTGGGACGGGCTGGCCATCGAGGCCGAGGACGGCGCGGCGCTGCCGGGCATGCGTCGCCTCGCCGGGCTGCTGCGCACGGTCACCTCGGCCGACTTCCCGGGGGTGCGCTTCCACGAGGTGGCGGCCCGCAGCGTGCTCAACGCGGTGCCGCCCGCCTCCCGGGTCGGCTTCCGGTGGACGGTCAACCCCTATCGAGGGTGTACCCATGCGTGCGTCTACTGCTTCGCCCGCGGCACGCACGCCTGGCTCGACCTCGACACCGGGCGCGGGTTCGACACCGAGATCGTCGTCAAGGTGAACGCCGTCGAGCGGTTGCGCGCCGACCTCGCCCGCCCGTCGTGGCGGCGCGAGGCGGTCGCCCTGGGCACCAACACCGACCCCTATCAGCGGGCGGAGGGTCGCTACCGGCTCATGCCCGGCATCCTCACCGAGCTGGGGCGCTCGGGGACGCCGCTGTCGGTGCTGACCAAGGGCACCCTGCTGCGCCGCGACCTGCCGCTGCTCACCGCGCTGTCGGACGACGTGCGGGTGCGGCTCGCGGTGTCCGTCGCGATCCTCGACCCGGCCCTGCACGACCTGCTCGAACCGGGGGCGCCGTCCCCTCGCGCCCGGCTGCGCCTCGTCCGGGAGATCCGCGAGGCGGGCCTGACCTGCGGGGTGCTGCTCGCCCCGGTGGTGCCGTGGCTCACCGACGGCGAGGAGCACCTCGACGCCGCGCTCGCCGCCGTCGCCGCGGCCGGGGCGACGGGCGCCTCGGTGATCCCGCTGCACCTGCGGCCCGGTGCCCGGGAGTGGTTCACCGCCTGGCTGGAGCGCCATCACCCGCACCTGGTCCCGCGCTACCGGCGGCTGTACCGGGGCGGGGCCTACGCGATCCCGGAGTACCGGCGCTGGCTCTCGGCCCGGGTCGGTCCGCTGCTGGAGCGGCACGGCCTGGCCTCCCACGCGGCCGCCCGCGGCGAGGCACCGGACGGCGTGGCACCGGACGGCGGGGAGGCGTCCCCGCCCGTCACCGAGCAGCTGACGCTGCTGTGAGCGCTCAACCGCAGCGGCAGCCGATGGCGAATCGCACCCGGGTGTCCTCGCGCTCGGAGAGCCAGGTGCAGTCCCGCCCGCAGGCCGGGCAGGCGGCGACGAAGTCGACGACGTCGAGCGCCACCGCCGCCCGGGACCGCCCGCGGGCGAGCACCAGGCGGGCCAGCGTGCCGGGACGCAGGCCCGACGGCGGGGCCACCGCCGGGACCGCCTGCGGGGTCCCCGGCCGACGCGGCCCCGGGATCGCCGGGGCCGCAGGGAGCTGCGGCACCGCCGGGTCCTCGGTCAGGGGCGCGTGCCCCGACCAGTCGAGCGGAAGCTGCGCCGTCCCCGGCTCGTCCATCGGCCTGCCCCTCGTGCACGGTGACCGCGGGCCGCCCACTGGCGACCGGGTCGCCCGGCTCGGTCCGGGCCCGTTCCAGCTATCGGCACGCCGCGGCGGTACCTGAGCGGGCGATGCCGGGACCGGCCGCGACTGCTCGTAGGGTGACGGGCGTGGAGACGAGGATTCTGGGACGGACGGGCCGCTCGGTCGGCGTGATGGGGCTCGGCTGCTGGCAGCTGGGCGGCGACTGGGGCCGGGTGGACGACGGCGACGCGCTCGCCCTGCTGCACGCCGCCGTCGACGCCGGGGTGACGCTGCTCGACACGGCCGACGTCTACGGCGACGGGCGCAGCGAGCAGCTGATCGGCCGGTTCCTGGCCGAGCGCGCGGACGCGGGCGTCACCGTCGCGACCAAGTGCGGGCGGCGCGCCGACCCGCACGTGCCGGAGGCGTTCACCCCCGAGAACCTGCGCGCCTGGACCGACCGCAGCCGCGCGAACCTGGGCGTGGAGCGCCTGGACCTGGTGCAGCTGCACTGCCCCCCGACGCCGGTGTTCGCCGACGACGCGGTCTTCGAGGCCCTCGACGCGCTGGTCGCCGAGGGGGCGCTCGCCGCGTACGGCGTCTCGGTGGAGACGTGCGACGAGGCGCTGACCGCGATCGCGCGCCCGAACGTCGCCTCGGTGCAGATCATCCTCAACGCGTTCCGGCTCAAGCCGCTGGAGCGGGTGCTGCCGGCCGCCCGCGATGCGGGCGTCGCCGTCATCGCCCGGGTGCCGCTGGCGAGCGGCCTGCTGTCCGGGCGGTACGACGAGACCACCACCTTCGGCCCCGACGACCACCGCACGTACAACCGGCACGGCGAGGCGTTCGACGTCGGCGAGACCTTCTCCGGCGTGCCCTACGAGGTGGGCGTGGCGGCCGCGCGGGAGATCGCGGCGCTGGCCCCCGAGGGCGTGAGCACGGCGGCCCTGGCGCTGCGCTGGATCGTCGACCAGCCCGGCGTCAGCGTCGTCATCCCGGGGGCCCGCAACGCCGCGCAGGCCCGCGCGAACGCCGCCGCCGCAGACCTGCCGCCGCTGACGGCCGACCTGCTCGACGCCGTCCGGAAGGTCTACGACGACCGCGTCCGCCGTTATGTGCACGACCGCTGGTGAGCACCCCGCGTAGGATCGCTGGCACTTCGGACCAGCGGGTCGCGCCGCCGGGCACGCCCGGCACGAGCCGACCGACCAGCAGGCACATCAGGAGAGAGGACCCCCGTGCTGCGCACGCATGAGGCCGGCAGCCTTCGTCCCGACGACGTCGGACGGACCGTCACCCTCGCCGGGTGGGTCGCCCGACGTCGCGATCACGGCGGGGTGGCCTTCCTCGATCTGCGGGACGCCTCGGGCATCGCCCAGGTCGTCGTCCGGGACGAGTCGGTGGCGCACGGCCTGCGCAACGAGTTCTGCCTGCAGGTCACCGGCGAGGTGATGCTGCGGCCGGAGGGCAACGAGAACGCCGACCTGGCCACCGGCGCGGTGGAGGTGGTCGCCAAGGACGTCGAGGTGCTGAGCGAGGCCGCGCCGCTGCCGTTCCAGATCGACGAGCGGGTGGACGTCGGCGAGGAGGCGCGCCTGCGCTACCGCTACCTCGACCTGCGCCGTCCCGCGCCGGCCGCGGCGCTGCGCCTGCGCAGCCGGGTCAACCGGGCGGCCCGCGAGGTGCTGGACGCGCACGGGTTCCTCGAGATCGAGACCCCCACCCTGACCCGGTCCACGCCCGAGGGCGCCCGCGACTTCATCGTGCCCGCCCGGCTGTCGCCCGGGTCCTGGTACGCGCTGCCGCAGAGCCCGCAGTTGTTCAAGCAGCTGCTCATGGTCGCCGGGATGGAGCGGTACTACCAGATCGCCCGCTGCTACCGGGACGAGGATTTCCGCGCCGACCGGCAGCCGGAGTTCACCCAGCTCGACGTCGAGATGTCGTTCGTCACCCAGGACGACGTCATCGCCGTCGGCGAGGAGGTCCTGCAGGCGCTCTGGCGGCTGATCGGTCACGAGATCCCGCTGCCGATCCCGCGGATGACCTACGCCGAGGCCATGCGCCGTTTCGGGAGCGACAAGCCGGACCTGCGGTTCGGCCTGGAGCTGGTCGAGTGCACCGCCTTCTTCGCCGACACCCCCTTCCGGGTGTTCCAGGCGGAGTACGTCGGTGCCGTCGTCATGCCGGGCGGTGCGTCCCAGCCCCGCAAGACGCTGGACGCCTGGCAGGAGTGGGCCAAGCAGCGCGGTGCCCGCGGGCTGGCGTACGTGCTCGTCGGTGAGGACGGCGAGCTGTCGGGGCCGGTCGCCAAGAACCTCTCGGACGCCGAGCGGGCCGGTCTGGCCGCGCAGGTGGGTGCGGCGCCGGGCGACTGCGTGTTCTTCGCCGCCGGTGCGGGCGCCGCCTCGCGGGCGCTCCTGGGGGCGGCCCGCGGGGAGATCGCGCGGCGCCTGGGGTTGATCGACGAGTCGGCCTGGTCGTTCGTGTGGATCGTGGACGCCCCGCTCTTCGAGCCGGCCGCCAAAGCCGTGGAGAGCGGGGACGTCGCCGTCGGCGCCGGTTCCTGGACCGCCGTCCACCATGCGTTCACCTCGCCCAAGCCCGAGTGGATGGACCGCTTCGAGAGCGAACCGGGAAACGCGCTCGCCTATGCCTACGACATCGTCTGCAACGGTAACGAGATCGGTGGCGGGTCGATCCGTATCCACCGGCGGGACGTGCAGGAAAGAGTTTTCGGGGTGATGGGAATCACCCCCGAGCAGGCCCGGGAGAAGTTCGGGTTCCTGCTGGAGGCATTCCGTTTCGGGGCACCGCCGCACGGCGGGATCGCGTTCGGTTGGGATCGGGTGGTCATGCTCCTGGCGGGTGCGGACTCGATCCGTGACGTCATCGCGTTCCCCAAGTCGGGCGGGGGCTACGACCCGCTGACCGGGGCACCGGCCCCGATCACCCCCGAGCAGCGCAAGGAGGCGGGCGTGGACGCCAGGCCTGCGGCTGAGCAGCCGAAGGGCGAGCAGCCGAAGGGCGAGCAGCCGAAGGGCGAGCAGCCGAAGGGCGACGTCGAGTAGCCCAGCCCGTCGCACCACCCCTCTCCGGCACGATGCCGGACCGACCGCCGGTCGCGCCCCCGGGTGCGGCCGGCGGTTCGTCTGTGCTCAACTGCACCCCGGTAATGAGGATGAGATATCGACCGGGGCCCTGATACTGAAGGTACCTCAGGCAAGAAGATATCCTCGGATTGCCTGGTGATGCAGCTGATCGAATTCCTTAGCACAGGTTTAGTGTAGCCGTCAACCCACACTTGACTTGACATTTCTTCCGATGCAGGTTGACGAATTGACCTTGATTACCTAATGTTGGCCTAGTCAAACGCGTACGACGGCCCGCGCCGATACGCGCGGGGTGTCATGACTGCATGCTGATCGTGAATCCTGGTCGGGTGCATCATTCGAAGGCCCAATGGGGGGTGCCGGACAGCTCACCGAGCAACCCGTGTCCACGACTGGCGCACGCCGTCCCGGCCCACGGCCGGCCCGACGGTCGGGCGGGTGCCTCTCAGCCTCGCCCGGACCTCCGGTCCGGCTCGTGCCGGCCATGGTGCACACGGTTCACGACCGTGGACAGGGACGTCCGCGGTCCGCGAGGTGTTCAGGAGAGGGAAAGAGGGGGATGGCCCGTGCAGTCTCAGCCCTGGCCTGCTTCACGGCCCGCTGGACGGATGCCGCCCAAGGGCGGTGACACGGAGCACCTGTGTGCGGAGGTCTTCGCCTGCCTGGCCCGGTCCGATCAGCGGCAGTGGGCCCGGGTCTACCTCAACGGACTGTTGCTGGGCGGCGGGCGCAAGTCCCTGCGGCGTATCTCCGCCGAGCTGAGCGAGAAGAACTGCGAGCAGTCGCTGCAGCAGTTCATCGGGCAGAGCCCGTGGGACCACCTGGAGGTCCTGCGCTCGCTCGCCCTCCGGCTCACCTCGGAGTTCGACGCCGAGGCCCTGACCGTGCACGAGGTCGCCTTCGCCAAGAACGGGACGGCGTCGGCCGGTGTCGAGCGTCAGTACGTGTCCCGCCTCGGCCGCGTCATCAACTGCCAGATGGGCCTCGCGATCTCGCTGACGGCCGGTGACACCTGCACCCCGGTCTACTGGCGGCTCATGCTGCCGAGCACCTGGAACGACGACGAGGAGCGCCGCCGGCGGGCCAGGGTGCCCGAGCACGAGCGGTCGCTGCCGGCGTGGCAGTACGTCATGGAGGCCCTCGACGAGCTCATCGGCGGATGGGGCCTGCCCGTCCCCCCGATCGTCCTGGAGTCACGCCGGGTCGGGGAGGCCGAGCGGCTGCTCGCCGAGCTGAACGACCGCAAGGTCGGGTACGCCGTCGCGATCCACCCGACGCAGCCCCTGCGCCTGGTCTCCCGCCGCACGGCGGACGCCTCCCAGGCGGTCCTGGCGCCGCCGCTGCCGGCCCACGAGTGCCACCGCACGGCCGACACCCGGCACACGGTCGCCTGGACCGACCCGCACGGCCGCACCATGCGCAGCCACTTCTCGCTGCTGCCGGTGCGCCTGCCGGACGGCGGCCCGGCCGGTCGTGGCGGTCCCCCGACGCCGCTGCAGCTCATCGCGGAGGCCCCGCTGGGCCGTCCCGAGTCGCGCTCGTTCTGGCTCACCAACCTCGTCCACCGCCCGCTCGACGGGCTCGTGCAGATCGTGAAGTCCCACAACCGGGTGGCCCGCTTCCTCGACGGGCCCGTGCGGGAGGTGGGGCTCTACGATTTCGAGGGCCGCTCCTACCGCGGCTGGCACCATCATGTGACCATCGTGTCCGTGGCGCTGGCGCACCTCGCCGCCAACAGCCTGAGCGAGCTCCCGGTCCTATGATCACCCTTCGGCAGCAGTCCACACCCCACCGACGGGAACACCGCTGATGACCACCAGTTCCCCGGCGCCGTCGAAGCCGCCCGTGCCGGGCGCGTTGACGGTCGTCGACCTCCACCACAACCAGCTGTTCGCGGGGCTGTCCCCCGACCAGTACGCGTGGCTGGCCCGCGCGGGCGTCCCCCGCGACCTCGTCGACGGCGAGGTCCTCTTCACCGAGGGGGAGCCCGCCCGGGCCTTCGTCGTCCTCATCGCGGGCGAGCTGGTCATCACGACGAACGTGGACGGCCGCGACGAGGTGCTCGCCCGGCACACCACCCGCGGGGAGGCCCTCGACCACGAGGGCAAGCCCACCGCGGCGAACCACTTCACCGGCGAGCTGCCGCTGCTGTCCGACGACGCCTACATCGCCACGGCGACGTCGGTCGGCCCGACCCGGGTCGCGCTGTACAGCAAGGACGCCTTCCTCGAGATGATCGTCCGCTGTCCGCAGGTCTGCCAGGTGCTCCTGCCCGTGCTGGCCTGGCGCATCCACGCCTCCGAGGCCCAGGCGGGCCAGCGGGCGACCGTCGCCGCCCTGGGCACCCTGGCCGCCGGTCTCGCCCACGAGCTGAACAACCCGGCCGCCGCCGTCGCTCGCGCGGGCGGCGGCATGCTGTCCGCGCTGGACACCCTCGAGCGGCTCTCCCAGGACTGGGGGTCGCAGGGCACGGCCGACGAGCGCGCCCACCTGGGACGTTTCGTGGCCGACCTGCGGTCGCGGCCCCCGAGCCGGCTCGGCGCCCTCGACCGGTCCGCCCTCGAGGACGAGTTCACCGACTGGTTCGACGACCACGACGTCGAGCCCGTCGGCGACCTCGCCGACGCCCTCGCCGGGCGCGGGGCCGACGTCGCCTGGCTCGACGCGCTCGCCGACGAGATCGCCCCCGACCGGCTGGGGATCGCGCTGGACTACCTCGCGGCGTCTCTGGCGGCCCGGGCCCTCGCGACCGACGCCACCGAGGCGGGGGAGCGGATCTCCGCGATCGTGCGCGACGCGAAGGCGTACACCAACCTCGACCGCACCCCTGAGCAGGCGGTCGACCTGGTTCAGGGCCTGGAGGCGACGCTCACCATGCTGCGCAGCAAGCTGGGCGACGTCGAGGTGGTCCGGGAGTACGCCGACGACGTCCCGCGCATCCAGGCGTTCCCGTCGGAGCTGAACCAGGTGTGGACGAACCTGATCGACAATGCGGTGGACGCCATGAACGGGCGCGGCGTGCTGACGATCGGCGTCCGGCGTGAGCGCCAGTGCGTCATCGTCGAGATCGCGGACAGCGGGTCGGGCATCCCGTCCGACGTCCTGCCGCGGGTGTTCGCGCCGTTCTTCACCACCAAGGACGTCGGCAAGGGCACCGGCCTCGGCCTGCACCTGTCCCACCGGATCGTCACCCAGCGGCACCGCGGGTCGATCAACGTCCGGTCGCAGCCCGGCCTGACCCGGTTCACCGTCCAGCTGCCGGTCGACCACGACTCCGAGGTGGCCTGCGCCCTCGGCGACGAGGTGGCGTTGGCGCGGTCGGCGGCGCCTCCTCGTCGCCCGACGTCACCCGACCAGGAGCCGGTCCACGATGGTCCGGAACTTCGGTACCACCTCGTGCTCGGGGTTGTGGTGGACCCACAGCCCGGCCGCGGGATGGCGGGCCATCGTCCGGGTGTAGGGCACGACGGCGGTGACGGCCCGGCCGTAGGCCTGCGAGGAGCGGGACATCATGTCGTCGACGTCGCCGTCCTCGTCGACCATGTTGAGCACCAGGACGGTCGCCGGGCAGTTGAGCCGCCGGGTGACCGTGAGGCTGACCCCGGCCCCCTGGTACTCCTGGTGGTCCGGGCGCATGACGACGGCCATCGAGTCGGCGTGCGCCAACGCCACCAGCGTCTCGTTGGTGAGGCCCGAGTGGGTGTCGAGGATCAGGACGTCGGGCCGGGTGCGCCGCAGGACGGTCCGCAGCCCCTCGTCGAGCAGCCCGGCGTCGTACCCCTGGCCCACCAGGCGGGTGATCTCGGCGGGGTTCGGCCGGCTCGGGATGAGGGTGAGCCGCCCCACCGCGTCGGGACCGATCCGGTCGGTCAGGTCGTGCCGGGTGCTCATGATGTCGGCCGTGCCGACGAGGTAGTCGCTGAGCGCGTACTCGATGTCCCCGGCCTCGAGGCCGAGGAGCACGTTGAGCCCGGGCGACTGGATGTCGGTGTCGACCAGGACGACGTCCAGGCCGTCCCGGGCCATCATGGTCGCCACGTTCGCGGCCACGCTGGACTTGCCCGTCCCACCTCGGTGTGAGTGGACCGCCAGGACCTTGGTCATGCGTCGCCCCTCGGATCGCTGGGCCCGCCGTCGCCGTCCGGGTCGTCCGGCGGCCGGTAGAGGGCCATCATGGTGATGTCGTCGAACTGCTCCGCGGCACCGACGAACTGTGCGAGCCCGCTCTCCATCCGGGCCAGGACGTCGGCGGCCGACACCACCGGCTCGCGGACGATCGCGTTGAGCCGGTCGACGCCGAACTGCTCCGCGGCCAGGTTGCGGGCCTCGCTGACGCCGTCGGTGTACAGGTAGAGCAGGTCGCCGGGGTTCAGGTGGGCCTGCCCCACCATGAAGGTGGATCCCGCGAGCATGCCGAGCGCCGGCCCGGTCGGCTGGATGAGCACCAGGTCACCGTTGCGGCGCCGGATGATCGGCGGGTTGTGCCCGCAGTTGATGTAGAGGAAGTCGCCGGTCTCGGCGTCCAGGACCCCGAAGAAGAGGGTCGCGAAGTACCCCTGGTCGATGTGGTTGTCGGTCATGTACAGGCTGGTGCCGGCCACGGCGGCGAGCAGCGGGGCCACCCCCGCCGTGGTGATCGACTCGCGCTCGAAGGTGGACAGCGCGCCGTCCGGGTCGGGCAGCCGTTCCGCCCACTCGACCTCCAGGCCGGCGACGTTCAGGCCCGCGCTGTTGGTCGCCGAGTGGCGCAGCAGACTGCGGATCAGGGCCATGAACAGCGCCGCGCCGACGCCCTTGTCGCACACGTCGGCGATGATGAACCCGGTCCGCCGCCCGTTGACCATCTCGAAGCCGTCGTAGAAGTCGCCCGCGACCTCGCGGGCCGGCCGGAAGAAGACCTCCATCTGCCAGCCGTCGGGCTTGGGCATCCAGACCGGCAGGAACCCCTGCTGGATCTCCCGGCCGATCTGCAGCTCCCGCTCGTACATCGCGAGCTCGGCGGACTGCTCCCGCGAGAGCAGCTCGCGGTCGACGTCGAGCCGGGACCGGACCACCTCGGACGGGTACGGCGGCAGCAGGTAGTCGTAGCCGTGCGCCGCCATCTCGGCCACGTCGTCGAGCGTCGAGTCGGCGAAGGCGATGAGCCGCGGTGCGGCGAGACCGTACCGGCTCGTCAGGCTCGCGCTGAGCTTCTCCCCGACCTCGCAGCCCAGCGAGGCCCCGAACAGGACGATGTCGGGGCGGTCCTGGGCGAAGACGGCGTCCTCGCCGCCGCCCGGTGGCGCGACGACGTACTCGACGCCGTCCTTCGCCAGGGCCGCCACGAGGTCGTCCATGGGTGGGCCGGGTTCGCTGACGACGAGCGCGCTCCTGAGATTCATGCCTTCGAACTCCTTACATCTGCTGGGTGAACCTGCTCGGCGCCGTTGCGGCGAGTGCGATGGTCAGCACGTTCTCCCCGTCGAGCCGCTGGTAGCTGAACTCGTCCATCGTGAGACGGACGAGATAGACGCCGAGGCCGCCGATCCCTCGTTCGCTGAGCGGCTGGGCCAGGTCGGCGGGGTCCGGGATCGTGGTCGGGTCGAAGGCGGCGGCGTGGTCCTTGAACCGCAACCGCACGCGTCCGTCCCGCACCTCGCTCTCGACGGTCACCACCTGGTCGTCGGCGCAACGCCTCGGGTCGGGCTCCCGGGGGGCGTCGGCGTAACCGTGCAGCACGATGTTGGTGAAGATCTCTTCGGCCGCCAGCCGCAGACGGTTGCGGGCCTCGGACGCCATGCGGGCGTCCGAGGCCACCTCCGTCACGAAGCGGGTGAGCTGGTCCAGCGAGTCCACGACCCCGGGGAGCGTGATCACCCGCATGACCCGGCTACTCCGCGACGCGGTCTGCGAACGACACGCTGTGCTGGAAGCCGGTCAGGCGGATGGTCTCGCCGACCGTGCTGTTCACCCCGACGAGCACGATCTCGACGTTCTCGCCCATCTTCTGCTTGGCGAAGACCAGCCCGCGCAGCCCGCCGGACGACATGTAGGCGAGGTTGGTCATGTCCAGGACGAGCTGGTCGACCTCGTTGCGGTCGACGTCCTCGACGCGCTGGTGGAAGGTCGGCGCGGTGGCGGCGTCCAGGTCACCCGCCAGCTCCATGATGACGGTGCGGCCGCGGACGGTGACGGAGATGTCGAAGCTCATGACGGTTGTCCTCCTCGTGGCGGGGTGCGGATCACTCCGACGGCCGGGCCGTCAGGACCAGGGTGGAGCGGTCTTGCAGCGGGTAGACGCGCTGGTCGGCCAGGGGTTGCTCCTGCCCGGGTGCCGGCGGCGCCGCCGGGTCGGAGGTGTCGGCGAACAGGTGCCACCGCAGCTCCTCGGGCAGTTCGGGGAGTTCGATGAGGTGCTGCTCCCAGTGCGCGTTGTGCAGCACGTAGACGACGTCGTCCTTGCCGTCGGCCGTCCGGCCCCAGCGCATCCAGCCGAGCAGGCGCGAGCCGGGCGACCAGTCGGGCTGCCACGGGTGGACGCCGTGCCAGCTCAGGTCCGGGTAGCCGTGCGTGGTGCCGCGCTCGTAGCCGGTGGCGAACATCGGCGCGCGCAGCACCGGGTGCGCCGCCCGGAAGGCGATCACGGCGCGGGTGAAGGCCAGCAGGTCGGCGTTGCGGTCGGTGAGCGACCAGTCGAACCAGCTGAGCTCGTCGTCGTGGCAGTAGGCGTTGTTGTTTCCCAGTTGGGTCCGGGCCACCTCGTCGCCGGCGACGATGAGCGGGATGCCCTGGCTGGAGAACAGCAGGACCATCGCGTTGCGCATCTGACGGTCGCGCACCTCGAGCACCCCGGGGTCGTCGGTGGGGCCCTCCCAGCCGCTGTTCCAGCTGTTGTTGTCGTTGGCGCCGTCGTTGTTGTTCTCGCCGTTGGCCTCGTTGTGCTTGCCGTCGTAGCTCACCAGGTCGGCCAGGGTGAACCCGTCGTGGCAGGTGAAGAAGTTGATCGACGCCTGCGGGCCGCGCCAGGAGTACAGGTCGGGCGATCCGGAGATCCGCGTCGCCAGGTCGCCGACGAGGCCGAGGTCGCCCTTGAGGAAGCGCCGGGCCGTGTCCCGGTACTTGCCGTTCCACTCCGACCAGCGGTGGTAGCTGGGGAAGCTGCCGACCTCGTAGAGGCCGCCGGCGTCCCAGGCCTCGGCGACGAGCTTGCAGTCGCGCAGCACGGGGTCGAAGGCGAGCGCCTCCAGCAGCGGCGGGTTCGGCAGTGGTGCGCCGTCCTGGCCGCGGTCCAGGATCGCGGCGAGGTCGAACCGGAAACCGTCGATGTGGTATTCCGACGCCCAGTAGCGCAGCGAGTCCAGGACGAACCCGCGCACGATCGGGTGGTTGCAGTTGAAGGTGTTCCCGGTGCCGCTGAAGTTGTAGTAGTACCCCTCGGGTGTGAGCATGTAGTACGTGCGGTTGTCGAGCCCGCGGAACGAGATCGTGGGCCCGTGCTCGTTGCCCTCGGCGGTGTGGTTGAACACCACGTCCAGCATGACCTCGATGCCGTTGCGGTGCAGTTCCCGCACCATGTTCTTGACCTCGTCGACCTGCATGCCGTAACGGCCGGTCGCCGCGTAGCCGGCCTTGGGGGCGAAGAAGCCGACGGTGCTGTAGCCCCAGTAGTTGTAGAGCCGCCCGCCCGTGACCGGGCTGATCCGGCTGTTCTCGAACTCGTCGAACTCGAAGATGGGCATCAGCTCGACGCAGTTGACGCCCAGGTCCTTGAGATAGGGGATCTTCTCGACGAGCCCCGCGTAGGTGCCGGGCGAGCCCACCCCGGACGAGGGGTGCCGGGTGAATCCCCGCACGTGCGTCTCGTAGATGACCAGGTCGCTGGACGGCAACCGCAGCGGCTGGTCGCCGTCCCAGTCGAAGTCGTCGAACGCGAGCCGGGACAGCCACTGCTGCGGCCGGTCCCAGTCGGGGTCGGCGCCCCAGACGTCGCGGCCCGTCAGGCTCTTGGAGTAGGGGTCCGCCAGCACCTTCGCCGGGTCGAACCGGTCGCCCGTCTGCTGCTCGACCGGCCCGAACACGCGGTAGCCGTACTCGACCCGGTCGTAGTCCAGCCCGAACACCGTCATCGCCCACACCCCGCCCACCCGGAACTCCACGGGGAACGGCAGCTCCGCGACCGGCTCGGGCTTGTCCCGGTCGTAGATGACCAGCGAGACGGCCTGGGCGGCGTTGGAGTAGACCGAGAAGTTGACGCCGCCGGGCACGATCGTGGCCCCGAACGGCATCGTGCGCCCGGGCCGGACCGCGTACCCCGACACGTGCCGCGTCGGGAAGGCGTCGATCCGGTCGCCGGTCGGGAACGTCGCCGTCACGCCGCACCGCCGATCCCGCCGGCGGCCCCGGCGGCCCCGGCGACACCCGCGACCCCGGCGGCCTGCGGCGCCTCGGCGAAGAAGCGCATCAGTCCGGTGGCCGAGAGCAGCGAGCGCAGCTCGTCCGACAGGCCGACGACCGTCATCGTGATCGAGCGGCAGAGCGCGTGGCGGTGCAACAGGAGCATGGTCCGCAGGCCCGCGCTGGACATGTACTGCACCTTGCTCAGATCGAGGATCACGTCCGAGCTCTGGTCGAAGATCGCGACGACCTCGTCGAGGGTCGCGGACGCCGTGCGGCTGTCCAGGTCCCCGATGAGGCTGATCACGACCGCGGCCCCCCTGGCCTCGTGCTGCACCTGCATGGGTTCACCCTTTCCGGTCGGAAGGTCGGGCCGTGCGGCGGGCGTGGACCCGGCCGCCGCACGGCCCCGAGCGGTTCAGTCGACGGGTACCAGGCGCACCCGGACGGTGAGGCGCTCGCTGCTCGGTGGCAGGGTCACGGTCATGGCCGTGGGGTCGAACACCTCGTACGGCTTGCCGTCGATCTCGACGTCGGCGAGACGCACCCGGCCCGCGGGCAGCAGGTCGGGCGACACGCGCAGGGTGCGGTCGGCCTCGGGCAGCGGCTTGAACCAGAGGGTCAGCGGCTTGCGGGAGACCAGCAGGTTCGTGTAAACGGCGGCCAGGTAACACAGCTCGGCCGAGTGGTACATGCTCATCGAGTGGCTGCCCTTGAACCGCTCGGTGCCGAGCAGGTAGGGCATCCCGTTGGCGAGCACGTTGAAGTAGACGGCCCCCTCGTCGTGGTCGAGGAAGTACGTGTTGTAGAACGCCGCCGCCTCGCGCGCCTGGCGCAGGAACTCGTCGTCGCCCAGCTCGCCGGCCAGGATCAGGTAGGCGAGGATCGCCTGCTCCTGCTGCCACCACGCCTTCCGGTCGTGCCACGAGAAGCGGTGGAACTGCTGGCCCGGCTGCAGGGTCCGCTCGACGACGTCGTACCAGCCGCCACGCTGGCGGTCGGCGCCGACGGAGGGCATCAGCCGGCCGATGTGGCGGGCCAGGTCGAGGTACTTGTCCTGGGGCTGCAGCGCGTGCATCCGCATCAGGTTCCACGCGATCTTCAGGTTGTGCCCGACCACCGCGCGGTTCTGCTGCCAGGTGTGGCCGAGGTCGTGGGACCAGTCCCGCATGAACCGCTCGTTGACGAACGGGCTGGCGTCGTAGTCCGGGAAGTGCTCGACGATCGTGTCGAACGTCCGCGCCAGCATCTGGGCGTGCTCTTCGCGACCGGTCGCGAGGAACAGGTTCACCAGGTACGCCGGGGCGTGGTCGCCGACGGAGTTCCAGTTCTTGCGGGACGTGTTCGCCCCGAGCGACTCGTGGTGCGGCGACATCATGATCGGATCGATGTGCGAGAAGTACCCGCCGAGCTCGTTGTCGCGGAAGAACCGCTCGAACAGGCGCAGCGTCCCGTTGACGTCGGTCTCGATCCGCGGGTCGCCGCTCACCCGGAAGGTCTGGGTGGGGCCGGCGAGCGCGTAGATCTGCTCGTACATCGGGATCGCGTCGTAGTCGTCGTCGAACTCGGACGTGAAGAGCTTCGTCTCCCGGGCGCCCTCGACACGGATGCCGTGGTACCAGTAGGTGACGTTCTCGTCGTTGTCGACGAACCGCATGTGGTCGCGCAGGTACTCGGTGCCGCGCTCGGCGACCTCGAGGTACTCGTCCTTGCCGGTCAGCATGTACGCCGAGGCCATGCCGTAGACCATGCGGGAGATGGTGTCCGTCTCCTGGACGTGGCTGGAGGTCTTGTCCCCGCCGAGCCGCAGGATCGTGCGGTACTCGCGGAAGTCGACCTGGGCGGCGCCGAACTGCGCCTTCCGGTAGAACGCCGCCAGCTCGTTGATCTGGCGGCCCCACCAGTCGGGGTCCTCGAACGAGTAGTCGCCCGGCCGGGACCCGGTGAAGACGATCCGCTTGGCCTCGATCCGGGGGACCGCGCCCTCGGGGTAGAAGGCGGCGTAGAGGAAGATGAGCGCGCCCGGCACCAGCAGGTCCTTGAAGTGGGCGCTGGCGTCGGTGTACGGCTCGCCGAGGTTGCGCACGATCTCCGCCGCCGTCGTGCCGTCGTAGCCCACCTGGAAGGCACGGCCGTCGCTCGTCGTCAGGTCGATGCGGTGGTTGTCCGCATCGTGGGCCCGCACGTAGCCGGCGATCGTGTCCATGAAGGTGAAGCGCATCGGGTCGAGCCCCGTGCCGGTCGTCTCAGCCGACATGGCAGGCCTCCTGTGGAGAGGGGGAGTGGTCTTCGTCGCGGTAGCCCTGGCTGACCTCCACCACGACGCCGTCGGGGTCGTACAGCCAGACGCTGCGCCAGCCGGGGATGAAGGCGTCGAACGACAGGGGCCCGAGCGACACGTGGGCCTGATCGGCCATGCGCGCCAGGAACCCGTCCAGGTCGTCCGTCTGGAAGGCGAGGTGTCGCGCCGTCCCGGGACGGCGCGGGCCGTCGGCGGCGGCGGACTCGCCGTCGCCCTCGGCCGCGAACAGTTCGAGCAGGACGTCGCCCTGCCGGACGAAGATGATCTGCGCGCCGTCCGGCAGGGTCACCGCGCGGGCCCGGCGGAAGCCGAACCAGCGCTCGTAGAACTGCTCGGTGACCTGCTGGTCCCGGCAGTTGAGCGCGAGGTGCGCCCAGCGCAGGCCCGCCGGCGGCGGGCCGTCGAGCCCGGTGGCGGGCTCGGTGGCCGGCTCGGCCGACGTGCCGACCGTGGGGGCGCTCATGCGCTCACCCCCGCCGGAGCGCGGCGCCGCGTCAGCTCCTCGATGAGGGTGTGGGCGAACAGGTGGGCGTGCTTGCCCGTCCGCCCGGTCACCAGGTCGCCGTCGACGACGACGTCCGCGTCGACGTAGCGCGCACCCATGTTGCGGACGTCGCCGACGAGGTTGTTGTGGCAGGTCACCGGGCGCCCGCGGACCAGCTCGGGCACCATCGCCAGCAGCCACATGCCGT
>Ga0302322_100000997_pt1 | contig 22610 bp, 18 predicted proteins | sample Fen_T0_2_FD_203757 | JGI IMG/M metagenome (GOLD analysis project Ga0302322, IMG submission 203757) | Peat permafrost microbial communities from Stordalen Mire near Abisko, Sweden - Fen_T0_2 | ecosystem: Environmental > Terrestrial > Soil > Wetlands > Permafrost | place: Sweden: Abisko...
GGCCGCTGCGCGCTGCAAGGATAGTCCGTCTCGGAACAACTAGCGTCGAGAGGGCGCGATCGAGTTGCGGCACACGACGCGACGTCAATTCAGCGGCAGTTGATGCTCTCCGAGCAGCCCTTTGCGGACGATGGACTTGCCTTTGACAAGGCGCAAGCTGAGCAGGCCATCCTTGTTCAGTGTGGCGCGAACCACCATGGCGTCGACTGATTCGGGAAAGCAGAAAAGTGGACCATTGCGATCGGTGAAGTAGAGCGTAACCGAGCAGGTGTTGGTTTCCTCGATGTCATCGTAGGCGAGATAGTCCTGCGTCCACTGCCGGTCTTTGATCCAGATGTAGGGGTGACCGGCCGCCGTGCCCTGCTTGACATCCTCGATCGACCAGTCGCCGGAAAGTCCGCCGGTGTCGTCATAGCTGCCAAGTGTCGTGATGGGGCGAAGCTGCTTCCCTTGCCGCCGCACGAGAAGGATGTGTTTGCTGACTACGGCGTTGCCCTCGCTGGTGACCCTCAACCAGGCCAGCCGGTAGCCCTCAGGCAGCTTCCCATCGTCATGCACGTCGCAGTCGACCTGGTCCTCGGCCCCGGTGACCTTCTTGTCCTTCAAGCCTTGCACCATCGTGGCGCAGAAGCTGGCCTCGGGTACTGGTGTGGTGAAGGGGAGAAACTCATCGACACCGCAGTCGAGTGGGTCATCCTTTGCCGCCACGCCGAGACCCTTGAGGCGAGCTTCAACGGTGGCGTTTGGGCGCAGGGCCACGGACTGGGCGTACTCGAACCGAGCGGATGCCAGGTCACCGCGCGCCTCGCTGACCCGACCTTGATTGTAGAGGATGGGCGCACGTTGTTCGGGAATGGTGGTGAGCCGCAGGGCCCTCTCGTTCGCGGCGCGAGCCTTGGAAAAATCACCGGCCTGGAAGGCCGCAAAGCCCAGATCGGTGAGCGCGGCCGTGTGACCGGGCAGATTCTTGAGCGCGGCTCCGAAGGCTTTGACCGCCTCCGCCCACTTCCGTTGGCCGGACAACCTGCGCCCAAGTTGGAATTCCTTGTTGAAGGCATCCATTTGCGCGGGCGTGGGCGCAACCAGCGGTGGCACGGCGTGTTTCGTGGGCGGGCCTGCGGCGTCCTCCGCAAATGTCAGGGGCGTGTGGAGAAGCAAGGCCGAGGCCAGGATGAATGTCGTCAGGTTTTGGGACATGGAATGGTAAACCCTCACGGTGAAGGACTTTTGCTGAAGTCGATATCGAAGATATCAGTCCCGGTCGGTGCAGGGGCAGGGTGCGCCGCGAATTCGGGTTCAGGCGTGCCATCCGGCTTCCCACGTTTGACGACCGGTCGCCCCACGAGGCACTTGCCCGCAAGGGCAGCCATGCTCCAGCTCTTCTTGCTGCGCAGCCCAGCCCTCTTCGTGGGAAGGTCTCTGCCGTAGCTGGCTTCGAGCACGTGGCCCCGCCAGACCAGAATGCCTGGATCCATGCCGACGAAGCCGTCGGTGCCAGCCTCGGATGCGCCCCAAACGAAATCGGAAGGCTTCCCCACGTTCTCCTCGGCCCATGTCGATGGCGGTGGCAATGGCGGACGGCCGATACGGATTATGCAGTCTCGTTTGGTATCAAGGACTTCCAACCCGATGCGGTCCCGGGAACTGGAGACGAACGCGATGAATCGACCGTCGTCGCTTGCCACTGCGGTCAGTGCGCACCATTCCCCATGTTCCGTGGGCGCGGGTGGGGCTCTGCTGGACGTCAGCTTGCCCGTCGTTTCGTCCAAATAGAGGAGCGACAGCAGTGGCCGCCAGGCCGCAAGTCCGCCGACCTGGCCGAGGACGTACTTGCCCGTGGGTTGTGAATACGCCAGACAACCGACGGTGCCCCAAAGGTAGCCGCCCAAGTCCTTCCCGTCCCGGGTGCGAAGCAGCACGTGCCCCTGGGTGGTGTCGTTTTCATGCATGGCAAAACCGCTCGACTCGATGGCAAGCGTCGAGGTGGGGCTTGCGCATTTGCGCCATGGGCTCCACTTGCCGAGTGTCGGTAGGCCGCCGTCCTCATCGTCAACCGCGGCTGTCGCGGCGACATCAGGATTGGCAGCAGTCGCTGGACGGCGCACGCCAATCGCCAAACAGGCCAGGGCCGTACATGCGCAGAGCGGCAGGTTCTTGCCCATGGCTTCCATCTTAGAACCTATCCGATAGTGGCTGAAAGGGCGAGGCTTCGACAGGTATAGTCACTATCTTCATGCGACCCCATCTTGCTTGCTTCGTGCTGCTTGCGGTGGCTGTGCTTGGCTGTGAAAGCATCGAGACGTCGATCAACGAAGTCACTGACAAGCACCGGGCGGCGATCGAGCGCAACCTCGCGGCATGGCCGGCCATCGCTGGCCAGCTTCGCAGCCTGGCCCCGTTGCGGAAGAGCGGTCTTGAAGGTGAGCATTCCTTCATCGTCGATGCGCTGGCTCGCCGAGGCGAGATGCCCACGGCCGCGCTCTGCTACGCCGAGGACCTTGAGACCTTCGACGAGCTTGGCTACGTCTGGGGGAGACTCGAAGACACAGGTGCGCTCAATCAGTGCGCGTCCCTGCTTCACCGAAGGCACGCTGCCTTTGATCCGGCTTCGCCCGCAGCACCCCTGAAGGGGATCAGCCTCGCCGAGAGCGAGCGGCAATATCCGAAGTGTGCGGGCTACCGATATCTGTTTGTCATTCGAACGCTCGAATTTCTGGAGCCATCGCCGAGCAGGCCGGCGAAAGAGCCGTTCGTGCCCATCGCGAACGCCCTCGATCTCGACACCGACTCACCTGCGGCTGCGACAGCTGTGCCATCGAAGAATCGCGCGCGCGGCAAGGGGGAGAGCTCTGTGGAAGGTTCGGCCACCGGGCCGGCCGCACCGACGAAAGAACTGCTGATGCCCGAGGCGGCTACTGATTCCGGGCGTGTGACCCGGCATCTTTTCGAAGGAGGATACCTGCGCGGCGAGATCCTTGTTTTCGAGCTTCCATCAGCCGCGCTCCTCGGCGGCTTTCGATTCGCTGCTCAAAGCGGCGTGGTGGTCGCAGGCAAGGACGCCGAGATCGCGTCCGATTTGCGCCGCCGGGTCGCCACGGCAATCCGCGCTGCGCTTGAAGGGCATGATGCGTCGGCAGTGCCCCTCGGAGTAGACAAACAATGACGACGGCTTCCAGGTTCATCGGCAATCCGTGGCAGGCGGCCGGAGTTCGCGAGCGTGTGCGCGACCACATTGTCGCCATCGAGAAGAAGACCGGTGCTGAAGTCGTGGTCACTGTGGGGGCGCATTCCGGCCTCTACCGGGACGCTGATGCTCTGTTTGGGTCGCTCTGTTCGCTGGGCGCACTGCTGGTCTATTACTTTCACCCGGCGCCGCTGCCGGATGATCTGTCGCTGGCTATTGCGATCCTTTGCTACCCTGCCGGGTCGTTGCTTTCTGCTGCGATTTCCCCTCTGCGCCGCTTGTTGGTGCGCAGGCACCGCTTTCGCGACAACGTTCTGCGCGAGGGGCGCTCTCGCTTTGTCGAGCAAGGCATCAGCAACACCAAGGGACGGACCGGCGTGTTGGTGTACATCTCGTGTTTCGAACGTTGCGCGCACGTTGTCGCTGACAGCGGCATACCGGTGCAAGCGATGGGGGCGTCCTGGCGTGCTGCTATTGACGCGATCCAGGCGGCCGTTCGCAAGGGTGACGTCTCCGCCTTCCTCACCGCACTTGATGGGATGGGCGATGTTCTCGCGGGCGCTGTGCCCCGAGGCGCGGACGACACCAACGAGCTTCCCGACGAGGTCCTGTCATGAGGCGTTGGGGGCTGGTCGCATTGCTATGGCTCCTGCTCGCGAGCGAGACGCATGCGCGCCCGGGCGGCGGCTCCAGCTTTCGCGGCAGCAGTTCGGGGTCTTCTCGCGGCAGCAGTTCATCCTCCAGTTCCTCGTCCTACTCGTCGCATTCGGAGCCATCTGAGCATTCCAACTCCTCTGGGGCGACCTATGACCGGCCCGCACCGTCCCGACCCAAAGTTGTGGAGGAGGACTTCTCGTACATGATCCGCCGGCCGCAAGATCGGCAGGACCAGATCGCAACATGGGCAGTTGGCAAGCTGGGTCCGTTCGGCGCCGGGCCTAAACGGCCTACGAAGTTCGATATCCAGCAGGTCAAGGAGATGAGGACCGGCGAAGCCCTGGCTTGGCTTGGCGGAATCCTAATCTTCGGACTTCTCCTCGTGATCTTCGTGCTCCGGCTCATCGTGCGCTTTGTTCGTCGGAAGGCGTCGGGCTGGACCACGGCCATTGAGAAGGCTGTGGATGGTGTGGCATCGTCGCTGATAGCGAAGACTGCTGCACCGGTATCGGTGCGCAAGCAGATCGAGTCGATACGCGAACTCGATACTGATTTCTCGGTGGTGCTGCTCGAGGACTTTCTGTATGCCCTCTACGCCGAGGCCCAGACTGCGCGTGGCCAGGGCGCCACAGCCAGGCTTGCCCCGTATCTGTGTGCGACCGCGCGCGCCCACCTCGATTCTCTTGGCGCAAAAGAAGTCCGCGGCATCGTGGTTGGGGCCATGCGCCTTGTTTCGTTCTCCGCACAGCCGCGCCTTGGGATCGAGGTTGAAATCGAAGCCAACTACGCCGAGAAGCGCGAACACGCAGACCAAGGTTTCTACACGCGCGAACAATGGTCCATTTCACGGAGTCGCGCCGCGCGCTCGCGGCCGCCAGAACGGGTGCGTGTACTTGGTTGCCCGAGCTGCGGGGCACCGCTCGACCGGATGGTTGGGGGCATATGCCAGTACTGCAACCGCGTGGTCGATGGGGGCAATGACGATTGGATCGTTGAGAAGATCGCGTTGGTCGAAAGGGTAAGTCGTGGGCCGATGCTGACCGGCACGGTGGAGGAGGCAGGAACGGAGCTGCCAACCGTGTTCGATCCAGAGCTGCCCCAGGAGTTGGATAGTTTGCGCGGAAGAGATCCTGCGTTCGAGGAAGAGAACATACGGGCACGTGTTCAGAGAATATTTCATGTCATGCAGGAAGCATGGTCCAGCCTGCATTGGGAGAATGCGCGGCCATTTCTGAGCGACAATCTTTTTGAGGCGCAAAGCTACTGGATGGCCGCCTATCGCAATCAGGGCTTGCGCAACATCACGGAGAATGCGCAAGCAACCAGCATCGAGATTGTTCGCATCACCCAGGATCGCTGGTATTGCGCCCTGACGGTGAGGCTTCACGCCAGCAGCCTCGACTACACTATCCGCGAGAGTGATAAGCGGATCGTGGCCGGGAGCAAGACGCGGACGCGACGATACACCGAATACTGGACGCTGATCCGCGGCACCGGACGCACGGGTCAGGCGCACGCCGACATGGTTTGCCCCAGCTGCGGTGCCCCGCTGGAGATCAGCATGGCCGCTTTGTGCAAGTACTGTCAGGCCAAGGTGAATTCGGGCGAGTTCGACTGGGTGCTCAGCCGGATCGAACAAGACGAAGTTTATGCAGGCTAGCTTCGCAACGGGACAGAGCAAGGCGCCATCTGGCTGGGGAACCGGCATGATGGCATCCGTGGCAGTGCTTCTGCTTGCGAACGCTGCCGCGGGCAGTGTTTTTGACGTGCCGGATGCTGGGTCGAACCTGCCGGACGAAGCAGCGCAAGACGCGAGGCGGGTTGCCGAGCGCTTCGATCCGTATGTGGCGATGCTGGACGCCGCAGGGGTGACCTACATCGAGGGTGGTGCCAGCGCTGTGTACATGGAGACAGCCGAGCGGAGATGGCTATGTGTGCGGCGAGAAGGCGCTGGAGTTGGCTGCTACCCCTGGCCAGGGAACGCGCCACGCGTGAGCGTGGGCGATACGTTCTACGGCGCGCATGGAACACTACTCGATGCATTCACCGACACCCACCGGCTGAAACTGAGCATCAGGACGCCGGGCACCAAGAAAGAGTACCTTTTCGTCGGTCGCGTGAGGTGTGAGTCCAGTGGAGACGAACTGGCGTACACCATGCCGCCGTCACGACGTCCAAAGCAGCGTGCAGTTCGATGCGACAGGAAGGCTTTTGCGGACTGCGCACACTTGGATGGCTGTTCGGAAGCAGTTCCACGGAACCTGGCCCGTGCGCTGGCCGATTTGGACACCGGTCAAGACACTGGCCTGCGCGTGCGGATCACATCCGTTCAACATGGTGGTATGAATCTGGTTTCGATAGGCGAGGGAAGCAACGAACAGGGCTGGTTTGGGTTCTGGACCTGCCATCGGCAGCTGGGGAGGCCGCGTGTCTGTGGAAAGACGGATCTGTCGAGTTTTCGTGCCATCCATCCTGAGTCCACAGTGCCGGCCAATTGGCTCCTTCTTGCATATGCCGGCTACAACCGTTCGGGCACCACAACCTTGGTTTGGGTCACCGCGAGCGAAGGCGTCTTGCGAACCGCACAACTCGAAATCGGTGCCACCAGCGGCTACGGCGAGTCTTGCGAGTCGCTTCTGTGGGGCGAGGGGATCCGCAGGAGTTACTGTGTCTTCATTGCCGGCAACTGGACCCCCTACGAAATCCTTTCGCCATCCTGTGTGAGGATCGGACGAACCCTACCCTGGACAGCGGTCCGTGTGCGGGCGCAGGACCGCTGGATCAAAGAGAAAGTACGTCCGGCCCATGCGGAGGACGAATACGATATCCCAGGTGACCCGCCGGCCTCGGGCACCTACCGGGCCGCCGCGGATGGCTGGAAACTCGACGACTGCTCGTCCCCGCGGGGCGGAAGCGGTTCGTCCACTGAAGATTCGACAGTACCACGCCCATAGACATGGAAGGCTGTGACCGGTAGCCTCTGCATTCTATGGCTGCCACAACTCCGATTACCTCACCGACGACCTTGTTGGGCAAGGTAGGCACCGTGGCAGGTACGACCGTGAAGCACGTGCCTACGCGCATGGTTCTGTGGGGCGTTGTCGGCTTCTTGGTCGGGGTCATCGGGGTCACGCTCTCGTATGTCATCGGGATTTGGCTTCTGGGCGAAGGCGCGGTCGGTCTCGTCTACCTCTACCTTATTCCCATGGCGATTCCTTTGCTTGGTGCCGTGCTGTTTGGGATGCACGGCCTGCACCGAGGCGCGGCACGCGCGACTCTGTCGCTGGAGGAGAAGTTTGGTCTGGCCTCCCACCTCGTCGGGCGCGTGCTAGCGATGCTTGAAGCGCGTTTCGGCGAGGACCTGGCCAATATTCCACTGCAACAGCTTGAGGTGGCATTAAAGGAGATCGTGGCCACCTGTATGGCTTCCAAGGAGGATGACGAGGGCAAGGGGATGCTTGCGTATGTCGTTCGGCGCGCCAGGGCCAGCATCACCCTGTGCATCGAGAACTATCTTCTGACGGCTTATCGTGAGGAATTGAAGGAGAGTGGCCACGGCGGGGGTGTCTCGATGCAGAAGGTCCGCGACCGTGCAACGAGGGCACTGTCGTCGAACCTTGGCGAATTGGTGATGTCGCCGCTCAACAAACAGCTTGTCGTCTTCTTGGTGCTCTACCTGGTGCTGGCGACCGGCTGGTGGTTCTGGCTTTTCCTCATTCTGCAGGGCATCGGACTGCTCACGTCGCGTGGCGGGGTCACCTGACGATAGATGGCAGTTGCCAGGCTCGGGACACTGTACGAAAGGTAGCTTGGGGCAGTTGCACCAACAAGGGATGGGCGGTTGGATCCAGCCAGCGTACGAGTTGCTCAACGGAGGCATATGGCAACATGGTGCAGCCGGGGGAGGGCACTCCGGGCGTGCCCCAGGGATGGATGAATATGCAACTTCCGGCGCCTGGCTTGACTGGATCGCGGTTGTGGTCAACCACGATCGCGAGAGCGTACATTCCGTCACTCCGAAGCATCGATTCGTCAGAGGTCCATGCAGGTTTTCCATTGGCAGGAGCTTCGGCAAGCTGATTGTAGAGCGGCGAGGCCGGGTCATCCACGCAACGGAGCGCGGCCGAGGCGCGGCGATATTCAATTCGGCTTCCATCCGGCGCCTCGGCGTAGCCCGTCGCACAGCTCAGCCGGAACACCCCAGCAGGTGCTCGATTGTCGCCTTCCTGCTTTTCGGGACCTCCCAGTTTCTTGGCCAGCTCAGCCGGGTGAATGCCGCGACCCCAACCCAGTCCCGCGCCGCCGACAACCGCCTGGACAGGCCCGCCTTTTCGGACCCACGGCCCATCGCTGCGCCGTTGCCACCAGGATAGCCGTGCGTGGCCGCTGCCCCAATCCGATGTTGTTACGACGACAAGCTGGCGGGTTTCAGCGGGGACGCGAAATGAAGGCAGCGCGGCCGGTGCTGCGCCGGCTGCAGATGGCGAGCGAAAGGCAACTGGCATTGGCACGGTGCCAAGCAAGTCCATCTCGCTGGTTCGGTAGCCCACGGTCCAAGCGTTGATGATGAGGGGTGTTCGGCTCTTTCCAAGTCGATCGGACACGATGCCGATGTGCTCGACACCCTTGCGGTTGGGAAAGGTGTCCATCATCGCCACGTCTCCTGGCAGCAGATCCGCCAGGCGATCCACCCGGCGCCAGTGTCGACCAAAATAGACCAGCAAGTTACGCACGCGACGGTGGTCGATGTTGGGGTTGCGCTTGATGATGGCGGGATAGGCCGACGGGGCGCGGCCGGCGTCCTCGAAGATTTCCTTCTGGAGATCGATACCTGCATTGCGCAAGGAGCGGATCACCACGTCAGTGCAAACGCCTTCGCTGGTCGGGACGTCGCCACCCGGATAGGCGAGCTTGGGGCTGGTCTCCACATAGGGCGAGGCGAGCAGTACGGCCTTCTTTGCCCCCAGAAGAATGTCCACCGCGTCTGGTATGCCGTCCTTGTCAACGTCGTGCATACCAACATCGGCCACGGACAGCGCGCCCGCTGGCAATCGTGCCAGTTCTTCCCGATCGGACGGCCGCAAACCCAGACAGTCGAGCGTGGGTTCATCGCACTTCGGCTTTACAGGATACGTCTTGATCGGGTTTTGGTCGGCAAGAACGGTGAGCAACCGGCGTGGACGATCAAGCACAACACGCAGGTTGTCGCTTGCCCTTCGACAGCGTATAGATCTCACCGGTCGCGGCAATGATTATCCCGGCCGGGATGAAGAAGAGGATGCACAGGATGAAAAAACAGCGCTTACGGTAGGTGGGAACTTGGTCGTAGGAGCGATACTCGCGTGCTCTGATCTTTTGCATACACTTTCTCTTTCAACTTGATGCTACCATGAGCCACACAGCTGCTGTGTTTTGGGCACGACCGCGCATCGCCTCGTGCTAAGTTGACGAAATGCGTTTGGGCCGCATCGGGGATTGTCGTCTTGTCAGAATCTTCGTCTTCGGAATTGTGCTGGCCGGCCTACTGCCCAGCTACGCCCGCGGCGATGGTATCTCGGCGGCGGAGTTCAAGAAGTGGAGCAAAGCTCTCGGCAAGCGCGAAGGATTCGATATCTGCAGATGGGGGCAACTGACCAACCCACTGACCAAGGATACGGGATTCTTTGCCTGGTTCTACGACGACGAAGGGAAAGGGGTCACCATTGATGATAATCAGAAGGGCGACGGTTTCGCCTACATAGCGTTCGCTGCAGGCGACAAGAAGTGGCTCTACACCGCGCCTGGCGATGTGCTGGAACTGCGATGCGACGAACCCACGGAGAGGTTCGAAAGGCGCGAGAAACTCAGCATCCATCGGGCAGATGGCATGGGTCAGCACAACTGGGAGGATCGAGATGTAACGATCGACGCCCAGCGCGGACCAATTCTACTGTGCACGAAGAATGGACACAACTCCGGCGGGGCCGACGATACCAGCGCGGTGGACTGGAAGACGCTGGTGACGACCACCGAGATCAATACGGGCTCAAATGACGGCGAGTACAGCCAGGAGGCCCAGGGTGCTGTCTTTCCCATTGCCAAGAATCCATCGCAAGGACTGGGTGACCTTCCTCCGGCTAAGACCTGGGTGACCTTTGGCAAGAAGGCATGGTCAGGCCCTTCGGACGCATCGATCAACGTCAAGGTCGCTGCCGTTAAGGGGAAATTTCGCATTAGTATCTCGGTCACAGATGACAAGCATATCCCCGTGAAAGTCGATGCCGACGCCGCTGCACTTCTGCGGGGCGACCACATCGAGATTTGGTACGACGGACCGGCCGACAACAGCCGAACAACTGAGACGCAAGTGCGTCAGTTCGGATTCGCGATTCCCGAGAAGGCGTCCCCGCCGGTGAAGCCACTTTGGCTCTTCCCACCAAGGACAAAGGGTTCGCCGCCGGCCCAGGTCTTGGCCAGCGATGGCAACATCATGGTCGAGTTGGATATGGTGGCGTTGGGCGTGAAGGACATCTCGCAGCGACATGAGATACCTTTCACCGTGGTGTTCTCTGATTCGGACGACCCACAGGCGGGTCAGCAGACTCTGGTCGCAACCAGTCAGTTGCACAGGCACGACGTTGCGTCGTTCGGCTCCATCATGACCGGCGTCGAGAATCGATTGCCAGCCCTCGAGCACGTAGACGAATTTACGCCCGCGTTGGTCAGAAAGCTGCGCCCTGAGAGATAGAGAATCGCCCGCTCCTGCCTGACATCCCACTCATCGTCTTCAGTCCATCATGACTCGATACGTGGCACCGCAACCGAAGGTGTTCAGAGCGCGGATTTCCCCGGCGGATCGGAAGGGACGGGCTTCCGTAAGCCTCATGGCTTCACTTTGGCAAAACGACGATTTCGCCACTTCAACTTCGAAACGATCTTGTCGGTTTCTGCCACACGGTGGACGATTTCTGGTACGCCGTCGCCATCCACGTCCTCGACACTGATGAGTTCGGTGTCTGGGCCGCCATCGTTGCTTTCATCGGCGGAGAAGACGCGTGACTTCTTCTTGATGTCGTAGGCGCGCACCAGAACTGATGTGCCTTCATCGGGTAACGAGTAGACATGATCCAGCGCAAAGGCATCATCTGGCAGCGGGTACAAGCACGACTTGACGTAGGCTTCGCAAGGAACCACGAGAACATCTGCCACCAGGCTCTTGCTGCCCCCGCAGTCCACGACGGGCACGGTCTTCTTCATCTTCCCCTGCTTGCACGCCGAAAGAGCCCCAGCGAAGAGGTGGCCGTCAACCTCGACGATCCATTCGGCCTTCGACAGGGTGTCGTTCTGATCATTCAAGGTGCAGGTGTATTTGTCCGAAACCAGCAGGGCGCCGGGCGAGGAAACGTGGGGTGGATATCGCGGGTTCAAGTGCACGGCGAAATCGGAATCCTTGTAGATCCTCTTGAGAAAGGCCTCGGCCTCCTTCTTCTCGTAGAACCGACCGATAAACTTGTGCAGGTAGATGTTCCCGCCGCTGTCTTTGTGCCGCAGGTACTTTTCGCTCAGAACTTGCCAGGGCTGGTTGGGGTGCTGCGGATCGTAGTCCCTCAAAAGCTTGGGGTTGCCATCGTATTTCTTTTCATCTACGGCAATGGTCCAAAACCCGCCCACCCACTCCCCATCGCACAACGCTTTCGTTGCCGGCTTTTTGCCCTCAACCGCCTTCGCCTTCCCCTCGTCAGGCTTTTCCTGCGCGCGGACCTCGCCCGACCACAGCGCCAAGCAGCCGGCGAACATCACGAACCCGATGACTACGTCATTCCTCGTGCGCATGACCGCATCTTATACTTCGACGGCGATGCAACGCCGCCTAAAGGGCTCTCGAAGCACCTACGCTCACCGTGAATCGGTGGCTTTACCTCTGCCAGCACAAGGCCGCGTTCGCTTCAACGCCGAGCACTCGCCTGACGTGGGCTTGCTCTGGCGCACTCGCTTCTGACCTCACCGATCCACTCATCCTCTGTCGCATCCCGATCTTCATGCCCTACAGCGAAGCCATATCTCAAACGATCCTGAGGCAATCAGCGGAACCATGTAGACTCCATTTATGCCAATCGTATGGTCGGGTCGAATCGGAGCCGCTATCTTCGCCGTCAATTGCGTAGCTATTCTTTTTCCAGCATGTCGAGGTGGAAAGCTTTCCTCCGGGAATCTCGATAGCGGTCGTGTGAGCATCGCCACTGCCCCGCAGGCGCCGGGGTGTCCACCTGGAGCCCACGCGCACAAGGCCGCGCCACCCTCCGACCTTCAGCAGTATTGTTTGTCCGACCGGACCGGCAACATGACCGATGGGACTTTCACTGTGTTCTGGCCCAACGGAAAAAGCAGACAGCGGGGATCGGTGATCGATGGTCAGGTGAGTGGTCCCGCCGAACTTTTCGACGAGCAAGGTGGCCTCTACGCCAAGGGCGCGTACCGCAAGGGGCACAAGATCGGCCCCTGGGTCACGCACTGGGGGCCCTTGGGAGCGAAGCATGTCGTTGTCAACGAGACCTACGAGGATGGCGTTCTGGTTGGCAATCCTGTGATTCTCGATGACGACGGAAAGGTAGTGGCGGCTCTTGCTGCGGCCGAACTGCGGGCCGAACGGCGAGATACTGAGAAGGCCGCCCCAAAAGCCGGTCTGCTCGCTTCGGGAGACCTGAAGCAGGGACTGCGAAACGGTGTGTGGACCTCGTGGTTCGACAAGGACCACAGGGCGGCCGAAGTGCGATACGAGGCCGGGCAGCCCAAAGGTCCCTTCAAGGTTTGGTGGCCCAATGGCACGTTGGCAGTCTCTGGCCACTATCGCGGCGGCAAACCTACCGACCTACGAACCGAGGACACGCCGGTCCTGCCGGTACGCAAGCTCACCGTACTGCCTGAACCGCTGTTCGAGATCGACTGGCTGTGCGAGCAGATATTCGCTCTATCGGAGACCGGAATGCTCGTCGTGTTGTCCTCGACGGGAGAGCGACTATGGAGCCGGGCGGTCGGTTCGGACGCAATTGTGGACAGGATCTACGATGTTCCTCTTTCTGACTGTGCGGTCCGCATCTTGACCGGCGACAACGTGCTAACCATCGTTGATGGGAAGAGTGGCTCCGAGTTGAAGCGACTCAAGATCGAAAAGCGCTTCCTCAAGGTCCACCCATCCCTAGGCAAGGTTGAGGTGCACGGGAAACACGCGGTGACAACGTTGGAGGTCAAGGCGGGCGCCCGCTGGGTTCTGCCTGACGTTCTTTCGTGCGGGGAAGACCTTCGCACCGCTGGCGAGTACTCTACGCGGATTCTCGGGTGTCGAGGAAAAGAGGCCGTATATGTCGGCAATGGGGATCTGCCGGAGATCTCCAGCCGCCGTACGTTCGAGTCCAACCTGCGCTGGACGCGTGACCTGTCCCAGCTCGGCGGTATTGTAAACCTCTTCGTGGACCAAAACATCGTCTACGTCCATCTTGCGCAGTCCAGCGAGGCCGTCGAGGGGCGCCCCACGTGGGCCCAATGCGGACTGGACTTGTTTTCCGGCGCCCGGCACTTCTGTGTCACTGACATCGTGGGATTCCCTGCGGCGACGAACGGGATTCTGTACTACACAACCGACGATCAGGTGGTGGCCCTCGATGGACTGACCGGCAATGTGGTCTGGCGCAATACGGACGTGCTTTCTCAGGCGTCGGGAATGTTCCAACACCCTGACTTGCTGGGCTCAATGGCTGCGACGCCCAAGCTGATCTGGGTCGCATTCGGCGAATCGGCTGGAAGAATCCTTGAGCTGCAGGCACTCGACTCGCAAACCGGCAGCCCCCGCTATCGCGAGCGATTCACGTTCGCGACCAAGTTGCGACCCCACGGTCAGGTCGACCCGTGGGTGATGGCGCAGGAGGGGGACTACCTGGCTGTCCTGGCAAACGAGGGGATTTTTGTGTATCGGAAGGAGCAGCCCATGCTACTTTGGCGAAGCCCCGTCCGAAGTCCCCTCGACATTCGTATCCGCAAGAGCCGAATCATCGTTCTCGAGCAAGACCAGATTCGTGCCTTCGGTCTGCGAGACGGCCGTACGCTCTGGCAGCGTTCACTGCCGTACGCAGGACAGTCGGGCTATTTCGGAATGGCCCTCGATGAGCAGCACGACCTGGTCCAGTTCGAGGCTGATTTCTCGGTGCGTGTTTTGCCGGGCGTGCGCCTGTCCACCGGCCGGCCTGTGCGATCCATCGACTTGCCCGAGCCCGAAGAGGGCGAGGCGCCCGAGGAAGACTTGAGCGGGGCCTATCGAACGTCCAAACGGGGTGAGGTACGCGATGGGCTCACCGCGGTGGTCGATCGCGATAATGGGGAGATCAGCGCCGTCGATTTGCGTGCCGAGGCGGAGGCCGGAACTCCACTTCCCGAGCTTCCGCCGCGCTGGATGCCATCTGGGATCGATGCGGGTCGATAAGTCATTCATGTCGCAAAGCCGAACCAGAGCATTCTGGAGTTTCCCGCGCACAACTGCAACAGCCGTGAGATTGCGGTGGAATTTCGCCCCACACAAACTTGCCTCGCAGGCCGGTTGGAATGTCCCTCACCTCTGCAAATTTCCGCCCTTCACCACGTATATGGCCACTGGTTTCGTTCCCTTGCGTGTGAAGAGTGTGCCCGCATGTGTCCACGGTGGATTGACGACGCAAGTGTTCTCGTTGTTCGGCCGCAAGACGAGGGGCAATCTTGCCATGGGCGGCTGGATCGAAAAGATCTCAGTGATGCACGGCAAGTGCGTCCGGGTGGCAAAGCTGCCTCCCTTTACGTGCGCGTCTCCGACGGCAGGAGATGGCGATTCTGAGGCAGAGCCAACGCGCCTCGGGGTCCAAGATCCGATGGGTTTCGTCGTCGATGAGTCGGGCCGAAATGCCTGCCTAACGCTCATGGATCGCAACATCAACATGGCGGATGTGATTGTGCGAAGGGAGATCGAGCTTGGCAGTAGCAAGGTGTCGCGAGGCTGGCGTTGGGAGATTAACAGTGCGTACGCCCCAAAGCTCCTAGGAGCCAGCGACCGGTCTTGAGAATGGCTAGGTCAATACCTATGCTCTACGCAAGCACCATGCCTTTGTCTGCCGGAGCCTGCTTTGTCTGAAGAACATTCGAAGGGCGTGCCGCCCATAGTGAAGCTGTTCGGCACGTCGTACGTGGTGACTTGCCTGTTGCTGCTTGCGTGCGACCAACCCTGGTCAACGGTTCTGTCGGCTTCCATTTTCCTGTCCCCCATGGTCGGAATAGTGTGGATCTCTGCCGCGACATTCCTCGGTGGTCCGCTGACTGCTCTCTGCCGCAAGCCTGCCATCGTGTGGTACCTCCGCCAGTCAAGAAGGGAGCTGTTCCCTCAAGATTCTGCATCTAGCGGTTTGCGAAATGCACGCCCCGTGACCGGAGGAGATTCCATTCGCTCCTGGATTGCGGCCATCCACCACGAATCCTTTGTGCAGATTAGCCTCGCGCCGGTGCCCGAAGAATCCACGGTGATGCACCTCATTCCGTCATTTGATGCCAGAGGGAAGTGCAGGTTGATGGTCGCCAGGGACGGCGCGGTATACTGGGGACTGTCGCAGAATGGCCAATACGATCTGACAAGCGAACAGCCGCGCGACTGGTCCATCGGCGATGATGCCTTCGACGGGTTGGTTCGTCTAATAAGACCGGTCCCGCATGCCCTGGCCGTACTGACCTTCGATAGACGCAAGAAGCTTCTCGCGATTCTCGAAGACCGCTGGCATCAGGTGAGCCTCCAGTGCAAGCCAGCCGTGATCCAGATGGTTGCGGCAGGGCACCCTTTGGTACCGCAGTCCTTCTTCCTGCCCTCGTACGTGCGACTTCGCGAAACGATCGATGCACTGGCAGATTTCTTGAGGGAACTCGCCATCGCGGACGAAGAACTTGTCCCCGCTCTCATGGCTAACGCCGCCACTGAGCCGAATGGGATCACCCGTCGGCAAAATCTGGAGGCACTGGCCTCTCTGAATCCTGAACGTGAGCAGATCGAACAGGCCATTGCCCTGGCGCGACGGGACCAGGATCCGTTCGTTCAGGTCTGGGCGGCCAAGGCAGTCGGTGGCGAGTGGGCGCTCGACGTCCTGTGTGGGGTCGTGCAGATCTCGCAGGTTGGCTTCGTACTACGGCTAGAGGCCATCAACCATCTTCTCAAGACCTGGCCGACAGATCGGGTCTGGCCCGCGCTAGAGCGAGCTTTCCAGCTTTGCGGCAAGACTGACCGTCCAGCAGTCCTGGATGCGATGCTCGGCACCCGCAATCCAGCTTTGTTTGGTTTGTTCGCTGACTTTCTCAAACGCTGGGACCCAGAGCCGGCAGCTGATGCCATCTCGTATCTGGGTAATTGCGGGCAACCCTTCGTCGAGGACGCTCTGCTGGATGTTCTTGCCAGTGATAACTTCACAATCCGAATGGCAGCTCTGCGCGCCCTGGGCGATGCCGGAACAAGGCGCGTGTTGCCCCTGCTCTTCGACCTGGCGTCAGAAGCCAACTTCCGCGAGGCTGCGGACGCGGCGATTTGCAAGATTCAGGCGCGGGAGCATCTTGGGGAGGCCGGCCAACTGTCGCTGGCGGGAGCACAGCCGCAGGTAGGCGCGGTTAGCGTGAGCGAGCCTGAAGGCGGTCTCGAGCTTGTTGAAACCGGGAAGCATGGCGCCTGAGACCAGACAGTTTCTCGCGGATCTCACGTGCATGGTCGGAAACTCCCTCGGGCGAGTCTCGATCCGGCGGAATTATAGTATCATCCCATGCCATGCGGCCGCTCGTCGATTGCCCACATTGCAGGCGCCAAACGGCATCCAATTTCAAGCAGTGCATTCACTGTGGGCAGGCGCTGCCCGAGGCGTTGGTTCCCGAAGCTTCTCAGCCTGTGCGGAGCGCACCCGTGAAGTGCCCCATTTGCAACTCACCGTCGGAGTTCGTGAACCTGTGGGGGATCCAGGTGGATCTCTGTACGGGCTGCCGGGGCGTCTGGTTCGACGAATCAGAGGTCGCCGACCTCGCGGCCAAAGTCACCAACGAGACGTTGGCCAAGGACTCCGAAGCTGTCCTTGAGAAGCTCGACGCCCCGAGCACGTGTGAGCGTCGGGCGGCGTATGTTCGTTGTCCTCTCTGTGCGAAGCAACTGTTGCAACGCAACTACGACCGCGACTCCAAGCTGTCGGTCCACCGTTGCCAGGGGTGTGGAACCTTCATCGAGCGCGAACAGATGCTGGAACTTCTTTGGTTCTTGGCATCTCACCGGCGGAACATCGATGGGGAGATGGCGATGGACAACAAGCCGGTCGAGAATACCTACAGACCGCCAGCGGAGGATCCGCAGGTCGCGCATTACTACAGGATGCACGTGAACCTAGACCACCTGCTGGATTTCAGCACGCCGCCGGCCCGTGAGAAACTTTGTTTTGCCGATCCCATGAATCCGCCAATCCGGAGCGGAACCGACGTTGCATTTGCGGCTGTATCACTGCTGGCCGACTTGCTGGGCGGCGGCAAGTAAGAATGACCTCTCGCCAGAAGATAGCGATGGTCCTTGGTCTAGTTGGAGCGCTGCCTGTGCCGGTCGCCCTGGCCGACGTTGGCGGCATTTCAGTGAAATGGGACAAGCGCAGTCGGATGCAAACGGTGGTGCCACGTCAGCGGACAGACGTGCGGATGTTGGCCGAGGACGTGCGGCTGATCCCCTATTTCGATCCGCGCTTTCCTGAAGAACCCATGATGCTGGTGGATGCCCGTTTCGACTTCATGAATCCCGGAGAAGCGCAGGACGTGTTCGCCGGGTTCCCCGAGATGCTTTCGCAATCCTACGAATGTGAACACGATGAATCGCCGCCGCGTGGCGCGCCGGACTGCTACTTGCCTATCGATGAATGGAAGAAGCGGCGCGCGCGAGCCGGCACGATCGAAGATTTCTTTGTGGAGGTGGATGGCAAGCCAGTGCCCAGCAAGTCCTTGCTTGGCAAACGGCCCTACCGGCGGTGGCTCACGTTCACCGTTCCCATCGGCAAGGGTGCGAAGGTTCATGTGCGAACCATTTTCGTGGTCCATCCAAGCCGGTCGCGCGGATCCAATCAGTCTCTGCTGGCGGAGGGCCCTGGCTACGATGGATGGGCCATCGAGTACGTCCTGCACACTGGGGCGACGTGGAGCGGCCCGATTGGCGAGGGCGTGGTGAGGCTGTTCCAGCCTGGCTACGGGACGCTCGAGCGGCGCTTCAGGAACTTGCGTCCCACCCGCACCGACGATCTCGAAGCTCGCCTGGGTGAGTTTCAATTGAGCGTGCGACATCAAAGAGTCTACAAAAGCTTCGAGCCATCACGCTTGGCACAGGGGGGAGATCGCCCTGCTTTTGCCGTGGACGAGGATCCCTCGACGGTTTGGCGCGGTGAGTGGCTCCAAATTCCGAACCACTGTGACAACACATCTAGGGGCCAAGGCTGCGTCCCCATCAAGGGTGTTCGGGTGACCCCAGCGGTGGGGGAGGTCAAACCGAAGGCGCTCAAGCTGACATGTCTTGCCGAGCGTGACCCAGATAGCAAGAGTGAGCTAGGGACATTCTCCGTTCCCGCTGGAGAAGAGGCGCAAACCATCCCGCTACCCAAGGGGACGGTTTGCAGCGCTTTGAGACTGGATGCCACCGACGGCAGCGCAGCTCTCGCCGACGTTGCGATTGTCGTCGATGACGAGTGGGGGAAAGACAGTGTCGCCAATTTCATGCAGGACGACCCACAATGGTTTTATGGCCAGGGCTCTGACGAAGAAGACATTCGCAGTCCAGTGCAGACCATAGCCCCGGCCGGCGGCAAGACGGATGTCGCCATGCTCTCCGAGGAAGTGCGTATGGTGCCATATCTCGATGCTCGCTTCGGCGATCATCCAATGGTCTTGGTAGACGCCCGATTCGAACTCGAGAATTCTGGTAAGGCACAGAAGCTGCCGGTGGAGTTCCCTGAAATGTTGGCAGTGCGCGAGGCGTGGAATTCGGATGCAGAGCTGTGTTGCAAGGAGGTCCCGGAAGAGAGGACCATCAGCGAACCATCGGATGAGACCTTCGCGGACATTTCAGCGGAGGTCGATGGTGTTCCCGCACGGGTTACGACGGCGCCAGGGGTAGACCCTGTTCGGCGCTTGTTCACGTTCATGGTGCCTTTGCGGGAGAAGGCCCGGGCCAAGGTGAGAGTGATCCTCGTGGTTCGGCCATCTTTCACCGAGGTGGTATCCGATTCGGCCGATTTCAAATTCCAATGGACCACGAAATACAGCTTCCGGGCCGGGGGCGAATGGCCGTGGAAGGGCGGCAAGAGTGAGTTCAAGATGATTCACCCAGGCGTCGGCGCCAACAGCAGTCAACGCGCGTCCGGTGAGGATCTGCCCATAGCATTGGGCGCTTTGCTGTCGGGGAAGGATGACCCTCATCGTCCGGCCGTCAACGCGTTGCTGCTCTTGCAGGGTGATGGCGTACCTGCCTTCGCGGTAGACGAGGCCCCCGACACAATTTGGCGTGGACGTTGGATACAGATCCCAGTCGATCGCTACAAGCTGATCAAAGGGCTGACTTTCATCGCGGCCCGTGGCGAGGTCTTACCCAGGGCCTTCGCCATATCCTGCATTCTCGACTACAAGTCGCATGGTGGGTGGCGACTGGACACCTGGCTGACCAAGAAGACGGAAGTCGGGACATTCGCCGTGCCCGAGGGGGTTGGGCCGCAAAGGATCTTATTTCCGAAGTCTGCGGACTGCACTGCAATCAGGATCGAATCAGTCGACATTCCGGCAGCGATGGTTGAGGTGTCGTTGATTGAATAGTGAGACAGAATTCTGGCCGAGCCGTGGACAGCCCAAGCGATCCCGAGATGACTCTCCGACGTCTAAATTCCCGCTCCTCGTCCGGACTTTGCTCTGGCCAATGACTGGAGGATGTCGGCCTATCTAGCGCGCGTACTGCGGCGAGGGGGCCGGGTTAGTCTCCCTCGCCACAGTATTCGCACCGTTCATAGTCCAGGCCGGTCAAGGCGGCCTTCTCTTCTACGACCCAGCGAAAGAACGGTGTTTCGTGTGCCGGGGGAACCCTCGTATTGAAGGCATCGAGAACCAGATCACGAGCCTCATCAGGGCTTCTCGCCAGGACTGCGCCTACCACTGAGCTGTGCTCCCGCTCCGGCGAAGGTACCCATATGCCCAGCCGTTCGTAGCTGGCGATGGCTCCCAAGCGCACTTCCAAAAGGTCGATGTTGTCCCCAATGATGTTCGCCCGGTGAACCGTCTTTCCGGACCTGTCGAGGTCGGACCACTGTGCGAGGGTAACGAACACGTACACGTGCTCTCCAGCTCTTCCAAACGCCTTGGATTCATTCTTTAGAACCACGTGAATCATGGGACTGGACATGTCAAACAATGGTTCGAGCTGCTTGTAGTGGTGCTCCACGGCACGCGCGAGCTTGCGATAGGCACGAACGGCCGCGCGATACGCCGTCGCGTCGGCAAAATCGCTTCGGCATGGCTCGCATGTCTCGTCGATGATTTCGGGGATCACACACGTCCCCGCCTTGGCGCGCGGAGGCTTGTCATCGAGTTCCATCCTGCTGATAGTCGTCTTCCAGAGCGGCCACTTGCAATAGGCCGGCGTTACGGACTCGACCTTGAGGGCTGGCGTCTCCTCGGATTTTGCCGCGATATCGAGCAGGGCCACGGTATTGGAAGGCATGGCGTAGGCCCACGCAAGCAAGTCCTCATTTTGTGTGTCGAGGGCCACCTGCCGGGCCAGTGAGTTCGCTTCCTTATGCGTGGGCCACGCGTAGAGCAGGCGTTTCAGTAGTGCACCCGCGGCCTTGAAATCCTCCTTCTTCACGCGCTGCCTGGCCAGGTTGAGCAGAGTATCCGGTTCGGCCGGCGCCGCCTGCAGTTGGGTGAGAGGGATCCAAGCCTCGTCGGATGGGTGCTGTACTTGAACCGCGACCTCCGGAGCCGGCAGCCTGGTGTCTAGCAAACCGGTTGGGACCAGACTGTGGTATTTCACTCTGGGCAAGTGCTCGATTTGAGCTTCTGTGATCGTCGAGAAGGTCACATCGTCGTCCATCTCAATCTTGATCTTGGCCATCGATTGCTCGGTCTCCACCACCTCGACCTTCCGGTTCATCCTCAGAACAGCATGGGCCTTGGGACCCTTGGCGGCGTCAGTATAGACATGGGCGTACAAAGGAACGACATAGGCCTTTCCCGGTCCTTTGATCGGAGCGCTGCTTCGCAAAGCGTCTTCGCTCACATCGTTGCTGGGCGCCCGATCCACGTCCAGCACCCGCTTGAGGGCATTGTTCATCAGCTTCAACCTTTGCGAATCGGGAAAGCGCTTGAACCCTTCTTCCGCCATGCCCAGAGCGTCCTTCAAGCGCCCCTCGTCGATGGCGAGGTTTACGAATCGTTCGACGTCCTCGCCTTCGGGTGGAGAGGCGGCAATCTTGTCCTTCCGAACGGCTCCGACGACATCTCCGTTCCTGAGCACGCTGACGCAGGTGTCGTCCTTGAGATCCGAAGCGATCTCCAGCCTCTCACCGATGGCGTACTTCGGGCCACTCTTCCTCACAACGCAATCCCCAAGGTCCTCGGCGTCAAGGGCCACGACGTATTGCTTTTGGCCCTTTATCGGATATCGCGCCACCCCCGCCGCATTCACCTTGAACAAGGCGCCATCCACGCGCACCCGAATCAAATGGTCCTCGGTCGGCTCGCCTTCCGCGGTCAGCCTCTTCCCCCGCGGCAAGCACCTTTCCCAGGTTCCACCGTCGGGCAAGTGGAAGGAGCAAACTTCCCGAACCAGGGTCACCTGGTACTCTTCGGGTTTCGTCTTTGGTTGTGCCAATGAGCGCCCCGGCTCGTTCTTCGAGCAATTCAGCAATAGGGTTAGGCCAGCTACCCACAGGATTGGCACCGGCTGGATTCTTCGATTCAGCATGGACGAATTCTATCAGATGGTGATGGCAGTCAGATCATGATGGCAGTTTGGCCACCACATAGAGAACGACTTCATCGCCTGGGCGCAACGACTTCATTGCCTGGGCGCAACGAAGTGGCGGTAGCCCTCTACATTTTCGAACACGAATTCCCATTCTCGTCGATTGACATCGGCCCCAGCCATCTCGACGCCATTTCGGTCCAGCAGAAAATGCTGATCCGACGGTCGTGTGGATTGCGTGGGCGCTACTGTCGCTCAGGGACTGTGCGGAGTGGGGGCGGAACAAACTTATACCCGTCACGGACGAAGGAGCCGTAGCTTGGGGCCCAGGTGCCGGTGAGGGTGACCACGCCCTTCGTGGGCGAAATGCAAAGCTCAGCGAAGCAGACGTTGTCACACACTCCGTCGCCCGGCAGTGGCTCCCAGCCCATGCATACCAGCGACTCGCCCGCCCGTTCATCACGGCGCAGGTAGCGACCTTCGTTTTGCTTGGTGCCCTGGTACTCCCTGGGAGGCTCGGAACGTGCCGGCCGTTTCTTCAGCGCCTTTTCGATTTCGGCGTCGGTCATATTGTCGTCGAGCATGTACAGTCCCTTGGACGTGACTGCGACACGCGTGAGATTTGTGCTCGCGCAGAGGCCGCAGGTCTCGCGCTGGTCCTTGCCCTTGCCCCATTCGTGGGTCCAGCGCAGTCGCGCCACCTCCGCACCGCCGATCCTGCGCACGTCGTAGGTTTCGACGATGACCCGGTCGTGGTCTCCCTCTTCACTGAAGTCATCG
>Ga0302322_100001000_pt1 | contig 22592 bp, 18 predicted proteins | sample Fen_T0_2_FD_203757 | JGI IMG/M metagenome (GOLD analysis project Ga0302322, IMG submission 203757) | Peat permafrost microbial communities from Stordalen Mire near Abisko, Sweden - Fen_T0_2 | ecosystem: Environmental > Terrestrial > Soil > Wetlands > Permafrost | place: Sweden: Abisko...
TCCAGAAGTGCTGTCGCCTCCAAAGCCGCTCCGACGCGACGCGCTGGGCTGATTGGCAAAAACCGCAGGATTGACCGGCTGAGCTTAGATGGATTTTAACCACTCCATGATAGAAAGCCTCCGCGTTAACCTCGGCGAACGAAGCTACTCGTTGCATTTTGGCAGCGACTTGGCGGCGGCTGTGCGGGCGGAGGTCGATGCACTGAGTCAATCTGGTCGCAAGACCGTGGTTTTGACCGATCGCAATGTGGCGAGCCACCAGGCCGGCGGCTTGCGCACGATGTTCGGTGCGTCGCCAACCCTGGTCCTGGAAGCGGGCGAAGAAACGAAATCGTTGCGAGAATACGGCCGGGTTCTTGATTTTTTGGCCGAGCACCGAGTAGATCGCACCAGTGTCTTGTTTGCTGTCGGTGGCGGTGTGATCGGTGACTTGGGGGGATTCGCGGCTGCGTCCTATTTGCGTGGCATAGAGTTCTTCCAGGTTCCGACGACTTTGCTATCGATGGTGGATAGTTCGGTTGGAGGGAAAACCGGCATCAATCTCAAAGCTGGCAAGAACCTCGTGGGCGCGTTTCACCAGCCAAAGGCGGTTTTTATCGCGACGGGTTTGCTCGCAACATTGCCGACACGCGAGTTTGCCGCGGGCATGGCCGAGGTGATCAAGGCCGGTTTGCTGGGCGACGCGGCACTCTTTGCTCAGCTTGAGCGCACGCCGCTCACCGTCGCGAGTCCGGAGCTCGCGAACGTCATCCGTACTTGCTGCGCGTTGAAAGCCCGCGTGGTCGAGGCCGATGAACGTGAGCTCGCGAAAGAGGGCGGTCGGGCGCTCCTCAATCTCGGGCATACTTTCGGCCACGCGATCGAACAGGTTACTGGCTACGGTGTTTATCTGCACGGCGAGGCGGTGGCGGTCGGACTTTCGGCGGCGGCGCGGCTCTCGGCCAGACTCGGCTGCTTGACGATGGCGGAAGTTCAGCGCGTTGACGGTGTCGTTACGGCGCATGCACTGCCGGTGCGCCTGCGCGAGCCGTTGCCTTTGGACAAACTCATGGAGACAATGGCTCGCGACAAAAAGGTGCGTGGTGGCCAGTTGCGGTTTGTCGTTTTGAGAAAGCTTGGCGAAGCCGCCACGCAATCCGGGATCGACCCGGCGTTGGTCGAGCAGGTCTGGCGCGAACTCGGCGCGGTTTGAACATCCAGAAACCTGCGCCAAGTCAGGGCTGAAAAATCCTCGATTCCTTTGCGCGTCTCCGCGATGCTGCTCCCATGTCAGCCATAGACGAAGGTATTGTCCGTGAGTATTTCGAACAAAACGGATTTCTTGTCCGTCAGGTCCGGAAATACCAGGTGCAGGCCCGTCGCAAGACCGGTGACGAAGAGATCGATCTACTTGTTTACAACCCGGCTTACCGGCGTGGTGCGAGCAAACCCGATTTTTTCCTTTTCTCGAACGAGCTGGCAAACGTGCATCGTGCGATGGTTTCGGTGAAGGGCTGGCACACTGATGTGTTTTCGCCGGCGATGATGAAGAACTCACCGGAGATTTTCCGTTTTCTTGAGGAGAACGTCCTCAAGCAGGCCACGCGGTTTTTCCCCGCCGATGCGGATGACGTGGAAAACTCGGCCGAAAGTGGTGCACTGACCAAGATTCTTGTTCTGCCCAGCTTGCCCACCGCCGAACCGTTTCGTTCGCAAAGCGTGCAGGTGCTCAAGGAACGCGGCGTGGATGCGATCATCTCGTTTCGTTCCATGCTGCTCGACCTGATCGACAAGATCGAAATCAACCGCAACTACCGCAAAAGCGATACACTGCAGGTGATGCGTATCTTGAAAAATTACGATCTGCTAAAAGACGCCCAGCTGGATCTGCCGACGACTTCAGTCGGTGCCCGTCGACCCAGCCGGACAGAAACCTGAGACTAGCGACAAATTTTCGCTCAAAACCGTGGCCACCACCATCCATCCCACCGCGATCGTCGAACACGACGCGCAGCTCGGCAGCGACTGTGAATTGCACGCTGGCGCGATCATCCGCCGCGACACGATCCTGGGCGATCGGGTTATCGTGCATCCCTATGCGGTGATTGGCGGCGACCCGCAGGATTTGCATTTTGACCACAAGACTGGTTCGGGTGCGCGTATTGGCGCTGGCACGACAATTCGTGAGCATGTGACGATCAGTCGTTCGACCAAACCTGGTGGGTTCACTGAGATTGGTGACGGAGGTTTCATCATGGCCAACGCTCACGTAGCGCACGATTGCGTCGTGGGCAAAAACGTCGTGCTGGGCAACAACGTCATGTTGGCCGGGCACGTTTCGATTGGCGATTACACCTTTCTCGGTGGCGGCGTGGGCGTGCATCAATTTTGCCGGATTGGCGAAGGCGTGATGATCAGCGGCAATGCCTCGATTTCGCGCGACATCCCGCCTTACGTGATGGTGGCCGAGCGCGACGAAGTCATCGGCTTAAACCTCATCGGGCTGAAGCGCCGTGGAGTGGTTCGTGCAACTGTGGTCGAACTGAAGCGTGCGTTCCACGCGGTGTATTTCACGCCAGGTAATATCCGCACGGTGGCCGCGTCCGTCGTCGCCGTGGGCGGCTTTGAAAGCGTGGAAGCCAGGCGCTTCCTGGAGTTTTTCATGAGCGGCAAACGCAGCTTTGCCCGTGCCCGGCGGAGTTCCGTCGCCGAAGTTGGCGAGGACGAATAGTCTGCCCTGGGTTCAGTTCGGCGATGAGGGATCAGTGGCGCTGGGCGTCGTCGGGGCTCGAACGTTTGGCTGATTTTTTTATGACATCGGGGTTTCCCTGATGTCATAAATGGGTCGGTGTGACCCATGTTTTTTTTGAGGAGGGAGTGTAGGCTCAGGAGGCGATTCCTTCGCGCAAAAAAATCCAGCCATGAAATCAGACAATGGGTTCCGCTTGAGTCGTATCGTGTCGGTTTTTGCCTGGCTCCTGCCAGCCCTGCTAATCGCGCAATCTGCCATCGGAGCCACGGTGGCCAGCGAAGGTCAGACTGTTGCTGCGGGCGACAGTCACAGTCTCTTCGTGAAGGCGGATAGCACGCTGTGGGCCACGGGGTATAATTTTTACGGCCAGCTTGGCAACGGCACGAATACGAGCCGCACAACGGCGACCCAAGTCGCCACGGGCGTGCAGGCGGTGGCGGCCGGGGTTTATCACAGTCTGTTTTTGAAGACTGACGGAACGTTGTGGGCCATGGGATTCAATTTCTACGGTCAGCTCGGCAATGGCACGACGACGGATCAAACCACGCCGCTGCAGGTAGCCAGCGGGGTCAAGGGTGTAGCGGCGGGAAACCACTTTTCCCTGTTTGTGAAAACCGATGGGACACTTTGGGCCATGGGAAGCAATTCTGGGGGCCAACTTGGTGATGGCACGACCACGGATCGAAACAATCCTAAGCAGATTGCCAGCGGTGTTCAGGCGGTGGCGGCTGGTTTTAACCACAGTCTTTTCGTGAAAACCGATGGGACCTTGTGGGCCGTAGGCTGGAACAACTACGGACAGCTGGGCATTGGCACGACCGCGGATCAAACCGTGCCGGTGCAGGTGGCCAGTAGTGTGCAGGCCATGGCCGCGGGCTCGAACCACAGCCTTTTTGTGAAAGCCGACGGCACGTTATGGGCAATGGGCAAAAATGATTTTGGTCAAGTCGGTGATGGCACCGCCACGGCCCAAAGCGCTCCGAAACAGGTCGCCACCGGTGTTTCCCTGGTGGCAGCGGGCGGAAATCAGAGTCTTTTTGTGAAAGCTGACGGGAGTCTTTGGGGCATGGGAAGGAATCTGACCGGTGAGCTTGGTGATGGCACGAGCACGAACCGGTTAACGCCAGTCCTTTTAGCGAGCGGAGTGCAAGTGGCCGCGGCCGGTATCAACCACAGCATGTTCGCGAAGACCGACGGTACACTTTGGGCAACGGGAGCAAACTCCAGTGGCCAGCTGGGTGACGGCACGACCACAGGAAAAAATGCCGCGATGCAGGTAGCCAGCGGACTTAGTACTACGGGTGGTTCGTCAAGTTCGTCTTCAAGCAGCTCGGGTGGAACGTCGTCTAGTGGTTCGAGCGTCAGTCGTCAAATTTTGGTAACAGGCGCGGCGCAAAGCTATTTTATCAAGCCTGATGGGATGGCCTGGGGTATGGGGGCAAACACCGATGGCGAGCTTGGCGATGGCACAACCCTATTCAGAAGTTCACCCGTTCCCGTTTTGAGTGGGATTGCAGGAGTGGCTACCCGTTCTAATCACAGTTTTTTCGTGAAAGCCGATGGCTCACTTTGGGCCGTGGGTTATAATGATCGGGGTCAATTCGGAAACGGTACAATTATGGGCTTTGTTGTTACTCGTAATCCGATTCAGGTCGCAACAAGTGTTCGCACTGCCGTTGCCGGAAAACTATTCAGTTTGATTCTAAAGACCGACGGGACACTCTGGTCAGCCGGTGATAACGGTTACGGCCAGCTGGGTGATGGTAGTACCTCTTCTCGTTCCTCTTTTGTTTTGGTTTCAAGCGCAGTGAAAACCATGGTTGCGGGAGACTCGCATGCTTTGTTTTTAAAAGACGATGGGACGCTATGGGGCATGGGTGATAACGGTGGAGGTCAGTTGGGTGATGGGACGTTTTTGAATATTCGAAAGATTCCGGTCCAAATAGCTATTGGGGTCAGAGCAATCGCTGCGGGAAACGGATTCAGTTTATTCGTGAAGAACGACGGTACGCTCTGGGGTATGGGCTACAATGGCTACGGTGTTTTAGGAGCTGGGAACCAAAATCCAACGTCGATCTATCAGATTTCAAGCAATGTAATGGCGGTAGCTGCAGGCTATGCGCACTCCTTGTTCATTAAGAACGACAATACTTTATGGACGATGGGATATAACTCTTGGGGACAGCTTGGTATTGGTGGGACCGCGCAATATAGCTCTACTCCGTCACAAATTGCCACCGGGGTGGTTGCGATCGCCGCAGCGGAACAACATTCCCTATTCGTCAAAATGGACGGAACCCTTTGGGCGATGGGAGACAATACCAGTGGACAAATAGGACTACCTATTGGAGGGGTGAATTTCGGCCAATCTTCCGACGTCCCTATTCAGGTTGCCAGCGGCCTCATAGCCTCCTCAAGTTCGTCGTCGAGCAGCAGTTCCAGTTCTAGCGGGAGTTCTTCTTCAAGTAGCAGTTCCTCTAGTTCGGGTGCGAGTAGCAGCTCATCGGGATCGTCTTCTTCGAGCAGCTCCAGCAGTGGTGGTGCTTCGGGTGGCGGAGGAGGTGGTGGTGCGGCTAGTTCGGTCTTCCTGACGGCTCTCGCCGTTGCCGGTCTGAGCCGTCTGATTGCACGCAAGGGCTAGCTGGTAAACTTTTTTTCAGTAAAATCTTCACATAAAGACTATGGAAAAGCTTATGATACGCTTGTTCTTCGCCGTGTTAATTGCGGTCGTTGTTCCCGTCAGCCTTTCTGCAAAAATCGACTGGGAAGAATGGCGGACGCAGAGTGCACAGAATCCCGATTTATATTATCGATGTGGCCAGGAACCGTTTGATGAAATCAAGATGATGGTCCACTATGAATATGAAAACCGGTCAACCCGGAGTGTTGGATTCGATCTCCGTATTGAGAGTCCAAATGGAGTGATACGGTATGGTAGGTATATCATTCGTTCGGGTAGATCTGAGCAGAGTTTCCAGTTCGTTCCGGTAAGTTGGCGCGAATGGCGTGTGACGATCTCGAACGTTAGGTATGGATCAAATGGGACGGTCGATCCGTTTGCGGAATGAGCTGCATTGGGGGCGCTACGCAGATTGAGTCGAACGAACCCAATTTCAGCACACTGCCTTTTTTCGTGGAGACGATCCGCTTACCGTGCGTGGCAGATGTTGCAACCGGTGATCACGTAGCCAAAGGCCGAAGACTACGGGAGGTTGGTATAACGTCTTCCTAAAACTCCGCCGATGGCATCGCGGAGGTTGTTGCTCATCGCGCGGGAGATTTGTTGGCACAGACCTGGCGCAAGGTGGCGAGTAGTTCGTCAGGCGCGGCTTGCTTCATCACATAAGCGTCGGCTCCGGCGGCGATGGCTGCCTCGGCGTAATGTTCTTTACCAAACATCGAGAGTATGACGATGCGTAACGCTGGTCGGCTGGCACGAAGACGGCGAACATAGTCGAGGGCGTTTTCTTCGCCGAGGCGCAGGTCGGTCAGGAGTAGATCGGGAGCGAGGTCGCGGCAGGCGGCTTCTGCTTCCGCGGGATTTGAGGCTTCGCCGCAAACGGCAAAGTCGTGGGTTTGCTCCAGCAACTGACCGAGACCCGCCCGGACAACCGCGTGGTCATCGACCAGCACAATGCGAAAGGTGGCTCCAACTGGACGGGAGGGGATGGTTTTGGTGTCAGCGGTTGACGCCGCACGGAGGTTTGTCACTGCGGGCTCGGCCTTGATCGGCGCGTTTAATCTTACCCGGGCGCCCCCCAGCGTGGGAGAGCTTTCGATCTTGAAGGTACCTTCGATCGAGGTGAGGCGGTAGCGCATGATTTTCAGACCCATTCCCGGAGACTGTGTCGCGATGAAATCCGTGGGTAGGCCGGTGCCGTCATCGTCGATCAGGAGCGTAAGCTCGCCGACGGCCTGCCGGAGAAGTATGGAGATGATTTTAGCCCGGCCGTGGCGGTGGGCATTAGTTATAGCCTCCTGCGTGGCGCGGTAGAGTTGGTTGGCGATTCCCCGCGGAAGTGTAATGGACGGGCCGTCGCTGACAAAGGTGCAGCGAAGGTGGAAAAGCTGACTGACATTTAATGCGAGGTGGCGGAGCGCTGGCGCGAGGCCTTGCGGGTCGATGTCCACCGGGGCGAGTCCATGGGCCAAATCGCGGGCTTGCGTGGTTGCCTGGTTAGCCAGAGCGACCATCTCGGTTGCGGTATCAGCCTCGGGCGACCCAGCATGTCGGAGGCGCGATTCGAGTGCCTTGAGCTTGAAAGCGAGGCCGGTGAGGTGCTGGCCGAGCCCGTCATGAAGGTCCCGGGCGAGACTGGCTTGTTCACGTTGGCTAGCGGTGGCCAGGGCGTTCCCGAGGGCGCGTCGTTCGGTAATATCGCGGAGCAGCCAGAGGGTTGCAGGCTGGTTTTCCCAGGTGATTGCACGCGGAGCCGAGTATTCTACGGTCAGAGACTCGCCGACGACAGGCTGAAGTGCGATTTCGCGGCGTTCGTTTTCGGCGGGGTGAGTCGCTGCCCAGGCGCGGAGTTCGGCGAGATTCGAGGCGTCGACCCAACGGTCGGTGTTCTGTCCGATCAGTTCCTGGACCGAGGTGTAGCGCAATAAGTGGGCGAGGGCCGGGTTCGCGTGAATGATGCGGCCATCTCGCACCACCGCGATGCCGTCGGAACTTGCGGCAAGGACGTTGCGGAGGTTGGTGGTTTGTTGCTCGAGCTGGTTGTAACTCGTGGCCAGTTCGGTATTTTGGTCCTGCAGAATTCGGAGAAAAGACAAACTGGCGGCGATGGTGCTGGGTAACACGCTGAGGCGGCGCCAGAGGGTTTTTTCAGGCGGCGGATAAATTTTGTACTCGCCACGGCGGTCAGTGACCTCCTTTTCGACCCGGGCCGGAGGGAGACCGATGATGGTGGGCGTCTGCGATAGCACGGCGCTGGCCCCGATCATGAATTCTCGAGATGGCTGGTAGCGGGCAGGTATCTCAATCGAAACGTCGATGCCACCACTTGGAACTTTCTTGGCGGTGTAGATTGGAATGCTGTAATAGTTCTTAAGGATTATCGGGATCAGATTTATATAGATCGATGAAAGGCTGACAAAGAGGCCGGTCAGTCTGTTGTATTTCCGAGTATCTTTGAACGCGAGGTCCCCAATAAACGCAGAGAATTCAGTGTCGTTGCCAAAAAAATGGCGGAGGGTGCTTGCGATCTGTACGTAGTCGCACCAATCGATTCGATTTTGGGGATTGCTCAGGTCGTTCCAGTCCAGTGCCGTGCCGGAAATTACCAGAGCTTTAGGGATTTTGTATTTTTTCTCTACGATCGGCAATAACTGGAAGATTCGGCAGGAGACTTCTCTCATGAACGGGATTGGCGGAGCCAGTTGCGTGCTGCCTTGACCAGTTCGGCGGCGGTTTCGTGGCCAAGTTTATTTTTCAGATTCTCGCGGTGCGATGCGATGGTCCGTTCGGAAATACCGAGTCGCGACGCGATTGCCTCGGAGGAAAGGTTGGTTCCGAGTAGGCTGAAGATTTGAAGCTCTCGTTCGGTTAACGTGCCGAAGACGCTTTCGGGCTTTGAATACGTGGTGTCGAGGCGGTCAAAAAGCCGCGCCTGGAGTTCGAGGCTTAGGTAAAGTCCGCCGGCGAGAAGAGCGCGACAGGCCTCGAGCAGCCGATCAGTGCCTTGACTTTTTACGAGGTAACCGTGGGCGCCTGAGCGGAGAGCACGCTCGGCGAGGTCGTCCTCCTCGGTCAACGAGAGCACAAGTAGGCGTGTGTTGGGGCACAGCTCCACCAGCTCGTCGATCAGTCGGGTACCGTCGTCACCGTCGCCGAGGAAGTAGTCGAGGATGATGAGGTGCGGGTGAGTTTGCACGGCGAGTTCGCGGGCGGTGCGGCTGGTCGCAGCTTGTCCGCAGACGGCGAATTCGGCGGGGTAGCCGGAGAGAATGGCGGCGAGTCCTTCGCGGACGATGGCGTGATCCTCCACGAGCAAGACACGGAAAGGCGGGGCGTCGGAAGGAGGCGTGAATTTCCGAGCCATGGCGGAATCAGGGCGACAGGTTTCGCCTTGGTGTTGCTGGGGTAGCCGGAGTGGTTGCAGTCATGTCGGACCAGGATCTTACACCGGTGTGCATGTCGTCCGGGTTTGCAACTGCGACAACCATCCGTTCGAAGTGGTTTCGTTCATGGCTGCCATGCCGGGTTGATTCGCAGCGATCGAAATCAAAACCGATACAAGAGGCCAAACCGCATGAGCGGGTAGATTTTGTACTTATCCGCGCTGTCCTGGACATCTTTGATCTCCTTAGCCACGTCCGCCTGAAAGGTCGGATTGCTGTTGATCGGACCGGTGGCTACGAGGCTGATTTTGGCGGAACCGCTGAAGACCACACCGAGGTCGAGAAAGCCGCCGAATCCCTTTTTGTTTGGTGTCTTGGACCAACCGATACCGACAAGACCGCTCGCGCCTTTGGCAATTTTGACGTTGCCGATCAGATCGCCAACCTGGGCTTTGGTATAAGTGGAGTCGCCGATCTCGATGGTGGTTCCGGCGAACTGCCCGGTGATGTCGATTTTGTTGTCAGCGAGATCTAGGCCGCCGAAAACGCGGAAGGTTCCTTTGAACGGATGCCAGTTCAGGATGATGGGCACGTTGCTCAGTTTGAGTTTCGCCGTGAACGTTGTGCTGTCCCCGTCGATGTCAGAGGCGGTATAGCTGAAGAAATTGTACCCGGCGGAGACGGTGAAAGCCGGGGAGAGCGTGAACCAGCCGGTGGCGCCATAACCCAAGGTGCCGGCGTCGACGCTCAGGGCGACTTTGCCGTCTGCTGGCTTCGTTTCAGTTTGGACCTGTGCATAGGTATTGCTCAGGACGAATAGGCTCACGGCGATCAGGTAGTATTTTTTCATGGGTCGATCATTGGTCTTGAATTGGTATCGTTTGATAGGGTTCGGACGGAAAGCATGGTAGGGCGCTAGTCGTGGTGGCGCTCCCGCAAGGACCGATTTGAATCGTTCTTCTTTTGGCGAAGCAGCGTGCGTGCCATAGCTACGGCGACCATCGCTTCGAGGAGCCATTGGCTCGGAGCGCCGCCGCCACCTCCGCCTGAGCTGCCGCTGGAACTGGAAGACGAACTACTCGATGAAGAGCTGGACGAGGATGAGGAGCTGCTGCTGGAGGAGGAAGACGAACTACTCGAAGTCGACAGCGTGCCTTTGCGGATGGTGTTACCGTCGTCGTCCGCCACGTAGAGATTGCCTGAACTGTCGACGGCGATGCCGATCGGGTCGTAGAACCGGGTGTTCGCGCCGATGCCGTCGGTCGAACCTGAAACTTGGACGGAACCGGCAACCGTCGTCACCACGCCGGCGGGAGTAATCTTGCGAAGTGTGTAGTCGTAGTAGTCGGCCGCGAAAATGTTTCCTGCAGTGTCGGTGGCCAAACTAGTTACTTGATTGAAACGTGCCGCGCTACCGGTGCCGTCTGCGCCGAGGCTATCCACCGAAGCGCCCGCGAGTGTGGTGACGACGCCGGCTGACGTGACCTTGCGAACGAGGCGCCCGCTGTCGTCGGCAACGTAGAGGTTGCCCGAGGGATCTGCGGCGAGGCCGATCGGCTCGTTGAACCTCGCCGTGCTGCCGGTGCCGTCGGTAATGCCGCTAACGCCAGGTGATCCCGCGAGCGTGGTGACGACCGCCGCGGAGGTGATTTTGCGGATCGTTTGGTTGCCGGTGTCGGCGAGATAGAGACTGCCCGCGCTATCGATCGCGATTTCTCCCCAGGAATTAAACTTCGCCGCCGCGCCGGTGCCGTCAGTGCTGCCGACCGTGCCGCCAGCAAAGGTGGTGACGACGCCACCAGGTGTGATTTTTCTAACCTTGTTGTTATCGACAACAAAGATGACCCCGTTCGGATCGACCGCGATGCCGGAAATGCGGTTAAAGCGTGCCGCGGCGCCGGTCCCGTCGGTATTGCCCGGGTTGAGGGCGAGACCGGCCAGCGTGGTTACTTGGCCGGCCGGCGTGACTTTGCGTACGGTGAAGTTTTTGTTGTCCGCGACATAGAGATTTCCCGCGCCGTCGACGGCGATTTTCTGTGGCTGGTTGAACCGTGCCGCAGCACCGAGACCGTCAACAGAGCCAACTGAAAAATTACCGTTTTGTCCTGCGATCGTAGTGACCATACCGGCAGGCGTCATCTTTCGGAGAGTGGCGTTTTTCTCACTGTCGGTGATGTAGAGGTTGCCGACCGCATCAAAGCAAAGTCCTTGAGGTCTGCTGAAGGATGCGGCGGCGCCCGTGCCGTCGGCCCAGCCGCCGACTGAGTTACCGGCCACCGTTGTCACGAGCCCCCCGGGTGTAATCTTCCGGATACTATGTCCATAGGATACGGTCGGGTGTGGCCCATCGGCTACGAACAGATTTCCCGCGCTGTCGAAGGCGAGCGCGTTCGGCTCAGTAAAGCGCGCGGCACTACTCGTACCGTCGGCTGTTCCAGTTAACCCTGGGCTACCGGCAAACGTACTCACGACCCCAGCTGGCGTGATTTTGCGGATCGTGAAGTTGTCCAGCTCGCCCACAAAAAGATTTCCAGTACTGTCGATCGCGATGGCCATGGGAGTGTTGAAACGCGCTGCTGCGCCGGTGGCGTCAGTTGACCCGGCAACTCCCGCGCTACCGGCAAACGTTGTAACGACACCGGCGGGTGTGATTTTGCGGATGGTGTGATTTCCGCTATCCGCAACGAATAGGTTGCCAGAACTATCGAGCGCGATACCGGCGGGCTGGTTGAAGCGCGCAGCGGAGCCGGTGCCGTCGGTGGAACCGTAGTTGGCGAGGTTGAGCGGGCCGCTCGGCCCGGCGAGGGTCGTGACCACGCCAACGGAAGTGATTTTGCGAATGGCGCTGCCTAAATAATCGGAGATATAGAAATTCCCTGCACTATCGATCGCGAGGCCCCCGGGACTACTGAAACGCGCGGCGCTAGCGATGCCGTCGGTGCTCGCTAATGGTGCTCCGGCCAGACCGGCGAACGTGGTGACGACTCCCGCCGGAGTGACCTTGCGAATGGTATTACCATAGGCGTCGGCTACGAAGAAATTTCCCGCGCTGTCCATCGCGATGTGGACGGGATTGCTGAACTGAGCCGCGGTTCCGGTGCCGTCGGCCGTGCCATGATTGTTCTGCCCTGTGAGCGTTGTGAAGGTGTAAGTCTGCGCTTGGATGAGTGGGACGAGCGCCGAGGCGATGGCGAGGAGGCCAGCCATCGCAAGGGAGCGGGTGAATCGCAACCGAGATTTGCTAGGAACGCAGCTGGTTGTGGTTTTCATTTTGGTGACGCGAACCGAGAACGTGAGGAAAGGTTGGAGCGGCAGGTTTGCCTTTCGGCCGAGCTTAGTGAGCAAATCTTACGCAGTGGATCCGTCGCGCGCATCAGGCCCGGCGACGCAATTTTGTTGTAGTGGAAACCCCGGGGTATCCTGCGCGGTGCTTTTTTCTCCCGAGGAGTGTCAGTTGGCGCCGAAGTTATGGACGCCCTCTTTGGATCGCTAATTTCGTCGGTTCTTCACGAAGCGTTTAGCCAAGCCCAAAAGGCAGAGCGCGCACCAAAACCATTCGCTTGGTGAACCGCCGCCGCTGATGCCCGAACCACTCGATGATGAGCTGCTGGAAGGCGGTGGTGGTGGCGGTGGCGGCGCGAGGGTCCCATCGAAGGTGCCTTTGCGGATCGTGTTACCGTCTGCATCAGCAACGTAAAGGTTACCGGTGGGATCGACCGCAATGCCAGTGGGGTTATAGAAGCGCGCATTGGTTCCGATGCCGTCGGCATGGTTCGCGGCTTGAACAGCACCGCCGACTGTGGTGACGACGCCAGCGGGTGTGATTTTGCGAACGGTATAATCGTAGTTGTCGGTGGCAAAGAGGTTGCCCGAACTGTCGGTACAGAGGCTGGTGATCTGGTCAAAACGAGCGGCGGTGCCCGTGCCGTCCAGCCCAAAGCTGTCTACGGAAGCACCCGCGAGAGTAGTGACAACGCCAGCCGCCGTGATTTTGCGTAGCAGGCAGCCGTGGTTGTCGCCGACATAGACGTTGCCCGAAGTGTCGACGGTGATACCGATCGGATAATCAAAGCGAGCGGCGCTGCCGGTGGCGTTTGTGGAGCCGCTAACCCCGGCGCTACCGGCGAAGGTGGTGACGACTCCTGTTGAGGTGATTTTGCGGATCGTGTTATTGGCGGTATCGGCAAGGTAGAGATTGCCCGCGGAATCCACCGCGATTTCTCCGGAGGTATTGAATTGAGCGGCGGGGCCGGTGCCGTCGGCGCTTCCGGCCGTTCCGCCTGCAATGGTCGAGACCGTACCGGTCGGGGTGATTTTACGCACCTTGTAGGAATCGACAACATAAAGATTGCCGCTCGAATCTGCGGTGGCGCCGCTGATCGATTGGAAACGAGCGGCGGGGCCGATGCCGTCGATGGTCCCGGGGAAGCCGGCCGTGCCGGCGAGTGTCGTGACGACGCCAGCAGGGGTAATTTTGCGGACAATGAAATTGCCATTGTCCGCCGCGTAGACGTTCCCGCTGGTGTCGACCGCGAGTTTTTGAACCCGGTTGAAGCGTGCGGCGCTGCCCGTCGCGTTAGTGCTGCCGACAGAGTAGCTGCCATTTTGGCCCGCGAGCGTGGTGACGACACCTGCGGGTGTCATCTTTCGCAGTGTTGAATTTAGTTCAGCGTCGGTGATGTAAAGATTACCCGCGGTATCGAAGCAAAGTCCTTGGGGATAGCTAAAGGATGCGGCGGCGCCGGTGCCGTCGAGCCAGCCAGCCAAGGTGCTGCCTGCAACGGTGGTGACGACGGCGTCCGGGGTGATCTTGCGTATGCAGTGGTTTCTTCCGCCTGCCACGAAGAGGTTCCCGGCGGCGTCGAAGGCGATAGCGTTGGGTTCCCAAAATTTTGCGGCGGCGCCGGTGCCGTTGGCAAAACCGGGGTTGCCCTTGTTGCCAGCGAAGGTGGTGACGACGCCGGCTGGCGTGACCTTGCGGATACAGCCATTTGCGCTGTCGGCCACAAAAAGGTTCCCGGCAGAATCAAACGCGATGCCGGTGGGTTCATTGAAGCGCGCGGCGGAGCCCGTGCCGTCCGCTGTGCCGATCGCGCCGGCTGCGCCGACGAAGGTTGTAACGACTCCCGCTGGGGTGACTTTGCGAATGGTGTGGTTGCCGTTGTCAGCGACGTAAAGGTTGTTTGAGGCATCCAAGGCCAACGCAGTGGGTTGGTTGAAACGTGCGGCGCTTCCCGTGCCATCGATGCTGTTGTAGTTCGCCAGATTTAACGCGCCGCTCGGTCCGGCCAGCGTGGTGACGACGCCGGTGGGGGTGATTTTCCGGATTGTGCAATCGTCGTATTCGCAGACGTAGAGATTGCCGCTGCTGTCAATGGCAAGGCCGGCGGGGCCGCCGAAACTCGCGGCGGTGCCCGTGCCATCGGTGGTGATTTTCGCAGAATTCGCAGTTCCGGCAAACGTGGTGACGACACCGGCGGGTGTGACTTTTCGGATCGTATTGCTGGAGTAATCTGCGATGTAAAAGTTGCCCGAGGCATCCATAACGATGGTGCCTGGTTTGCCAAATTGGGCCGCGACGCCTGTGCCATCGGTTGAGGCATGATTGTTTTGCCCGGCGAACGTCGTGAAAATATAGCTTTGCGCGCGAGCGACCGAGGGCAGGGCAAGTGCAAGGCTGAGAAATGCGAGGCTCGTTCTCGTGGAAGAGAACATCCGAGAGAAACGGCGCGTATTGGCGATCGGTGCGAGGTGCATGGATGTGGAAGCGAATGAAGTGAGGCTAGTCGCTGGTTCTGGATAGCCTATGAGACAATCACAGGGAAAACATCGGTTTGGTTGACGCATTTTGCGGTAAGGGAAACCCCGACGCCGGTTAGGCGCGCGGTGGGAGGTGCGACGATTGAGGCATTGCTTTCCTCCAGCGTACCCTTTGTTTTTGGCTGATTCATGAGCGTGTTACTTGCATTTACCTGCGGCGATCCAGCGGGCATCGGTCCGGAAGTTATTGCGTCGTGGCTGTCAGAGCATCGCGACAACGCGCGTGATGTTGCGGTGATTGGACCTGCGAGCTGGTTGGAAGAGCTGGCGTTGCATGGTGCCCACGCCGTGGCGGTGGGTGGTGATGATTTTAGAGCGGTGTCGGGTACGCCGAGTGTTGAGGGAGCGCGCGCGGCGCTGGCTGCGATGGAGCGAGCGGCGGCGGGCACAATTAGCGGAGAGTTTTCCGGCGTCGTCACTGGGCCGGTCAGTAAGAGCTGGCTGCAAGAAGCGGGCTATCCCTTTCCTGGGCAGACCGAGTTTTTTGCCGACCGTTGGGGCGGCGAGCCGACGATGGCGTTTTGCGGCGGGCGGTTGCGGGTCGTATTGTTGACTTGGCATATCCCGCTACGCGAAGTGCCGAGCCAATTGACGGAGGTAAACATCGTGCGCGCCGTTCGCGCCGCCGATGAGTTGGCCCGCGCTGAAGGCATCGCCCAGCCGCGCATCGGCGTGTGCGGGCTCAACCCACATGCAGGCGAGGGCGGGATGCTGGGCACCGAGGAGCGCGACATCCTTGACCCGGCGCTTGACCGGTTGCGCGGAATTTTTCCACGGCTCTCGCGTAGTGAGCCTTCCGATACGATTTTTGGCCGATCACTGCGCGGGGAGTTCGATGTGATTGTGGCGCTCTATCACGATCAGGGCCTCGCGCCGTTGAAGACCATCGATTTCGACGAGGCGGTGAATGTGACGCTCGGGCTGAAGCATGTGCGCACCAGTCCCGATCATGGCACGGCTTTTGGCATTGCGGGCAAGGGCGTGGCGAGTTCGCGGAGTTTTGCCAACGCGGTTACTGTGGCGCGTCGCTTGATAAACCTGCGTTCCCGGCAATAGTGGGCAACGATGTCATTCAGCGAAACCGGTTCAGGCCCGAACGAGAACTCCGCACCAAAAAGTGAGACTGACGTGTTGTTGGTGCCGGAAGGTGTACGCCAAGGAAGCGAGAACCTCGTGAAACTCACCGATTCGGCTGGAGCGAAAACGCAGGCGCTGATCGCCCGGGAGCAGCAGGGCAATTTCCTCCGCATCGCAATCACGGGTGGTGGCTGCAACGGCTTGAGCTATAAACTGCGTTTCACGTCGGAGCCGAAGCGGGGCGACATTCTTGTGCAGACGGGCGGCGTCCCCGTGGTGGTGGATCCCAAGACAGCATTGTACTTGAAAGGCACGGTCTTGGACTATTCCAACCGCATGGTAGCCGGAGGTTTCAAGTTCTCCAACCCCAACGCCAAGGCGAGCTGTTCGTGCGGAGAAAGCTTCAGCGTTTGAGCTGCCCATCTTACTTAGTCATCCGCTTTGTTTCTGTGATACTGTTGTAAACAGGTGAAATAGGTGTTGTCAGCCTCTGGCTTCCCGTTGAAAAGTTTCCGTGCCCGAACCCAAGCAACCTAATTATTGATGGCTAATTCGTTTCCCTCCTCCGGTGGCGGCGCCCGTCCCGGTCAGTATCAGCGTCGTACTAACAACGACCCTTTCGCGAGCATTCGCCGCAATCATCGTATCAAGGTCCCGCAGATTCGCGTGATCAGCCCCGAAGGTACTCAGCTCGGAATCTTGGCCACCGAAAAAGCGCTCCAGCTCGCTGTCCAGTACGGACTCGATCTGGTCGAGGTGGCACCGAATGCCCAGCCCCCGGTTTGCCGCATCATGGATTTCGGCAAGTACGTTTACGAGGAGCAGAAGAAGCACTCCCACGTGAAGGCCACCGCGAGCAAGATCAAGGAGATCGAGTTCACCGCGCGTATCGCAGAGAACGACTTTTTCACCAAGCTGCGACATGCCGAGCAGTTTCTTGACCATGGCAACAAGGTGAAACTCCGCCTCAAGTTCCGCGGCCGTGAAATGGCGCACACGGAAATCGGTTTTGCCATGATCAAGCGCGCACTCGGTGAGCTCGAAGGTATGGGCCATCCCGACAATGAGCCGAAGCTGCTGGGCAAGCAGATCAACGTCATGCTCACGCCTCTGCCGGTCAACAAGCGCAAGCCTAAGCTGCATGTCCACGGCCAGGACGAAGACATCGAGGATGAGCCGGAGTCGGATGACGACGATTCGGACGGACCTACCACAGCGTCCTCCTAATCCCTAACCGGGAAACCGACTGGCGTGCGCATATTCACGAAGCGCCTTCTTGGGCTCGCGCTCGCAGCCTGCCTCGCAGCCGCAGCATGGGGACAATCGCCCCATTCTGCGCCCATGCGCTATCAGCCAACGCGGTCGTCCTCCGCCACCAACGTTCTCCATATTGACGGGGTCGAATATGTGCCGGTGACTGACCTGCAACGTCGTTGTGGGTTAGTCGCGGTATGGGCGAAGAAAGATGAACATCTGCTCCTGAAGAATGACCACTGGCAGGTCGAGCTCGCGGTGGACTCACGGGAATCCGAAATCAACGGCCATCGGCTTTTGTTGGGCGTACCTTGCCGACTCACCCACCGTGTCTTTTATATCAGTCGAGTTGACGCGGAAAAAATCATTGGCCCAGTCCTGCTCCCAGGCAATCAGCAACCCTCGGTCCCCAGTCTTCGGGTGATTGCGATCGATCCTGGTCATGGCGGTGTCGACAATGGCACGAGCAACCGGAAGCTAGGATTGCTTGAGAAGACCTTGGCGCTCGACGTCGCCGCGCGACTCGGCAAGATTCTTCGGGCAGAAGGCTATCGGGTCGTATTCACGCGGGAGACGGATACGAAGGTTGAGTTGCCCATACGTGCTGCCACCGCCAATACTGCTGGGGCCGATTTATTTCTGAGCATTCATTTTAACTCACTGTCGCCGGATTCAAAAACGAGCGGCATGGAATTGTTTACCTTTGCACCAACGGGTATTCGTGCGACTGACAATTGGGGCGCCAAAGTGAGCGAGGTGGAAACTGATCCTTCGCCGGGAAATCGGTTTGATCACTGGAACGCAGTCTTGGCTTACGCGATTCAGCACGAGGTTTTGACGACGCTGAAGATTTTTGATCGCGGGAAGAAGCTGGCGCATTGGGGCGTGCTCAGGCCGTTGAACTGCCCCGGTGTGTTGATCGAACCCGGTTTCCTCTCCAACGAAACTGAGGCGCGAAAGATCGCGACGCCCACATACCGGCAGCAAATAGCCGAGGCAATTGCGAGCGGGGTCCGGAGCTATGCTGCGACGCTTGAGGCGTTGCGGAAGGGTCGGGCGGCTGCAGCGAACCAATAAGCAGATTAGGCCTTGGGCGTGGGTGTAGCGTTAGCAGCTTTGCGCTGCAACAACTGCGAGCGCAGATAGACGTCCTGCGGCGCCTCACGCCAGGCGGTCAACCAGATGCTGCCGAGCTCGGTCCCCGCAATGAGCAGCTGGTTTTCGAGAAATGCGCGGCCGTCGGCGTTTGCTCCGTTGATGGCGAGCTTTCCGGCTTTCTCCAATTCGTAGAGCGGCTCGACCTTGGTGTGCTGTTCGGTGAGATAGTTGAGCACGGTTACAAACATCGCATCGCGTCCGCTCGTGTCTTTGGGCGGCAGTAGCAGTTCGGCGGGTTTCAGGCGAGAAATGAGCGCGGTCGAGGAAATACCACCGGTCTTCAGGAGGAATCCGCCGTCGATCCAGCTATGGAAGGTTCGTTCCGTCGTATAGCCGTGAGGGTTTTCGCCCGTCCATCCGTTAAAATGCTTGGTGGTATGAAGAGGTTGAGCTCCGTCGCCGACGTAGTGCCCCATTACGCCCATCACGTAAATGATGTTGGCCTGAGCGTTGGCAATCTCCTCAGGGGTGCCGAGCTCTTCGAAGGCTTTGAGGTATGAAAATTCGGATTTTAATTTCGCGTAGCATTCGGTGATCGACCAGGGAAGAAAACCGATCAGCTCACGGGTGTGATCCTTATTTTTCTCGGGATCGATCGCGGGGAAACGATCAGGGTGCGACGCGCGGCCTGCGGCCAGCTGGACGGTAAAGGAGTACCTGAACTCATTGAGCTGCGAGAGCGCAATCCCCGCATCGTCGAGCTCCTCGAGGTCGATAAAATGATCCGGTGAGTTCACATGGCGCAGCGGCAGGTCAGAAATGTTGCGCCAGCGGTCAGGCTCGCCGGCGAGAAAAGCAATGCGTTCCCGTGCTTCAAGAGTGCGGACAAATGCGGGGAAATCGGCGGGCAACGAAGCCAGTGCGAGCTGGTTGACCGCGCGGTGGCCTTCATAGTCCCAGGCGAAAGCTTGGCTGGTTGGAAAAATGATCGCGGCGACGGTCAGGCAGAGCGAAAGGAATTTGCGCATGGAAGATTGAGATAAAGTACAGGCAGTTTGACTCGAGACTTTTCGGGTCACATTCGTGCCTCGATATGCCTGCCAACTTCTTCCAGTTTCTGCGCGCAATGCATTCTTTGGTCTGTAGATTCTTTCTGGTGTGTTGTGTGCTGGTCTCGGCTTTGGGTGTCGAAGCTGAGGATATTCCTCCGGCGACGCAGATCATCGTGCTCGCCAACCGCGACGATCCCGAGTCAGTGCGGCTCGCCCGGTATTACATGGAGAAACGGCATGTGCCTGCTGCGAATCTCGTCGCCGTGCCCATGCCTGTGGACGAGACGATCAACTGGCGGCAGTTTATCGACACAATCTACCAACCCATGCAGGATGAGTTGATCAAGCGTGGTTGGATTCAGGCTATAGAGACATCACTTACCGACAAAGTTGGTCGAAAGAAATACGCTATTTCCGGGCATCGCATCAGCTATTTGGTCGTTTGCCGTGGCGTGCCACTGCGCATCGAACACAATCAGGCGTTGTATGAAGCGACACCGCCGTTAACCGACAACGCACAGTTCAGGAATAACAGCAGCGCGGTTGATGGTGAACTCGCGCTGCTCGCACGCAGCGGGTATCCAATCAATGCCTTTGTGCCCAATCCACTTTTTCACAAGGACCATCCAACGTTTATCGACAAAGCGCAGGTTGTGAAGGTTTCGCGCCTCGACGGGCCAACCTATGCGGATGCTGCTGCGCTGGTGGACAACGCTCTGAAGGCCGAGCAGCAGGGGCTGATCGGTCGGGGCTACGTCGATATTGGGGGACCGCACCCAGACGGTGATAAATGGCTCGAGGATGTGGCACACCAACTCGACGAATTGGGGTTTGATCTCGACGTGGATCGGAAGCCAACGGTGTTTGCTTCTACGGCGCGCTTTGACCAGCCAGTCCTCTATTTTGGTTGGTATGCGGGAACGCTCTGCGGACCATTCGCGCAGCCAGGGTTCCGTTTTCCGCCCGGTGCGATCGCGCTGCACATCCACAGTTATTCCGCCCAGACAGTGCGCTCGGCGAGCGCGGGTTGGTGCGGTCCGCTGGTTGCGCGCGGCGTGACGGCTACCTTTGGCAACGTACACGAGCCATATTTGACGTTCACCCATCAACCGCATCTTTTGCTGCACGCCTTGGCAGCAGGAATGAACCTTGGCGATGCGGCCTGCTTTGCGTTGCCGGTGCTGAGCTGGCAAGCGGTGGTGATTGGTGACCCACTTTACCGACCGTTTGCCGTTTCGTTCGCCGATCAATGGCAGCAACGGCGCGAACTACCCGACGAGTTTTTCACATATGTTGTATCCAGGGAGTTGAGACGTTTGGAGAAGGCCGGCCAGATCGACCAAGCGGTCAGGACTGCACTGGAGGAACTTCACGCAAGGCCGAGTTTGATACTGGCGGTGCGGACGGCGGAGTTGCTCAAGGCGTCGGGCGATATCGCAGGCGCGTTGCGAGCGTTTGACCCCGTGCTGCCGTTGCGTAATGCTTCCCTGTCGTCGGTGTCGGTGGCGGCACAAGCGGCGCAGTTTTGCTCTGAAAATGGCGCGCCACAAAAAGCGATGGGGGTCTATCGCACGCTCCTCGCTATCGAAACACTTTCGCTAGAGCAGCGGCTCGTCTTGCTTCCCCTCGCGTTGAAGGCGGCTGAAGCAGCTGGCTCGACGGAGACACTGGATTTGTGGTCTCGTAGTCTCAGCGGGTTGTTGGGCAAAACTGCACCGGCGCCGAAAAACTAGCCGCCACAGCGGCGGCGCGAGCCCGTGGTTTTTCGGGCTCACGCCGCTGAGACGAAACAATCAGACTTTGTCCACGATCCGATCAGCGAGACCGTAGGCGATGGCTTCCTTAGCGTTTAGATAGAAATCGCGGTCGGTGTCGCGGTTGATGTTTTCGAGCGGCTGTCCAGAGGCGTCGGCGAGGATCTGGTTAAGCTCTGCGCGGATTTTCTCCATTTCCTTCGCTTGGATGTTGATGTCGGTTGCGGGACCAACCATACGCCCCGAGATGAGCGGCTGATGGATGAGAACGCGTGAGTGTGGATAGAGTAGGCGCCGGCCTTTGGGCGCACCGCTCAACAGGATTGAGCCCATCGACGCCGCCATACCGGTGACGATTACCGTGATGGGCGAAGTGACCAGCTTCATCGTATCAAAGACGGCCATGCCCGCCGTGATCGAGCCGCCAGGCGTGTTGATGTAGAAAAAGATTTCTTTTCCCGGGGCATCCGCTTCTAGGTAGAGGAGCTTCTCGGTGATGTCTTTGGCGGTTTCGTCGGTGACGGCACCCCAGAGGAAAATTTTACGCGCCTTAAGGAATTTTTTCTGGATCAGGGCTGACACAGGACCGGCGTTCTTGGCTTCCTGCGCACTTTCTTTTTCATCCTCGTCATCATCGTCGAGGCGGGGTGAAGGGCGGGGCGAGAGAGGTTTCAAATTTGATATCGGCATAGTGGCGTAACGTGTGTGACGGGGAATGTTTTGCCAGTCGAATTTTTCGAAACATCTGCGGTATCCTCTAGTTTGCATTAAAAAACACCCTAGTTGGCCGATATAACGGTCATGCCCCCCGCTGTTCTCAACCTCGATTCGTCGGTGCGTCCCTCGCCTGAGGAGGTTGCGGCAGAGTTACCCAATCTGCCTTCATCGCCCAATGTTTTGCAGCGTTTGTGTGGGCGAGTGCAGGAGGAAAATGTAGCGCTGCAGGAACTCAGTGGATTGCTGCGTTTGGATCCTGGCCTTACCGTGCGCGTGCTGCAGCTGGGCAATCGGCTGGCAAGTCTCCATGCTCAACACTGCGTTACGGTCGAGGATGCGATCAATTTGATCGGTTTTAACCGAATCGCTTCGATGATCGGCGAGGTGGCGAAATCTCAAATATTTGCACGACCGGTGAGTTTATACGGCCTCGATGCTGACGAGTGGTGGCGCTGGTCGGTTTCCTGCGCCCTGGCTGCCGAGCTGTTGGCAGAGCATACTGGTGAGGACACGAGCGTCGCTTATACGGTCGGGCTTTTGCACAGCGCGGGCATCGTAGCGATTGACGAGTGGGCGATGCGCAAGGCGCCCTCGCTCATATTCATGCCGCGCGGACTGCTCTGTGAATTTGTTGAGAGTGAGCGAGCGCTGCTGGGGTGTACTCAAGCAGAGGTTGGGGCGGCTTTGCTGCGACAATGGGGCTTGCCGGCCACCATGGTCGAGCCGTTGCGCTGGCAATATGCACCTCACGGTTCTGCTGGTTATGCGCGTATGGCCTGTCTGCTGAATGCCGCCAAATGGCTCCGTACAGTGGTTTGTGCCGATAACGACCGCCGTCCGCCTTCAATGCCTGACGCCCTCGTACTTCGTCCGCTGCGTATCACGCCCGAACGATTGGGCCGATTCGTAGTTGAACTCCGGATACGGCTGGGTCAGGTGCGCAATCTCATCGAAGCAGTCGCGGCCTGAGGCCGGAAAGTTGCCGCCACTTTAGTCCTGCACACCTGGTTTTCCGGTAGTTTACGC
>Ga0302322_100001002_pt1 | contig 22572 bp, 15 predicted proteins | sample Fen_T0_2_FD_203757 | JGI IMG/M metagenome (GOLD analysis project Ga0302322, IMG submission 203757) | Peat permafrost microbial communities from Stordalen Mire near Abisko, Sweden - Fen_T0_2 | ecosystem: Environmental > Terrestrial > Soil > Wetlands > Permafrost | place: Sweden: Abisko...
GGGGGCGTGCACGTCTCGCGCCCGAAGACTTGGATGCTACGCGACGGCAACAACTCACCCGGGCAAGCGTTCGTTCGCTATGTCTCGCCCAGCGCCTATTCGTTCGCGTTGTACGAACGACCCGAGTCACCCTCGGAGCTTTGGCTGGACGTGATGAAGCGCTTCGAAAACGACACGCGCGCTTCGGGAGCGAAGATTTTGGGCAAGCGCATTCCTACCTCGGGCGCGCTCGGCCAAGGGCGCGCGTACACCATCGAGCGTTCGGTCGAGGCCCCTAAACGCCCGCTCATTTCACGCAGCCGAGAAGTGCTGCTCCGCGGCGAGCACCGCATTATCCTAGCCCAAATCGTGTATGAAGGGGATGCTCTGGATTCCGTCGACGCCGAGTTACTGCGCGTGATGTCGACATTGGAGATCTTGTGACGGGGGGCTCGCGTGTCGCTCTGTTCGGGGTAACGGCGTTCGGCTGGTGGCTGAGCGGGTGCAGCGCTGCAATGGAGTCATCCAAGCTCGAGGATCGGGCGCGGCGTGAAGTCCCGGTGCCGATCTGCCTCAAGGCATTGGAGCGTCGGGGCACGTCCGGCGCGTCCAGCGCTACCCCGGCAGACTATTGGTCGCTGGTGTTGCCGAGCTACGACGCCGGCTCCAGCACGATCGACCGTTCGATGCCCGATTGCGCGGGCCGCGAAGTGTTTCCGAGTGCCCTCTTTCAAGACGTCGAGGGTCCCCGAACCGGGCCCATCCCCGCAAAAACGGAAGCGCTATTGGTCAGCCCCGGCGCGAACGATTTCAAGGTGCTCTGGCTGCGCGTGGCTCACTTTGGCAATGGCGACGCTGGCGGCCCCCTCGCCCTAGCTCGGCCGCGTGAGGGAACTGCCGAAGTGTACGCAATTGGCTCGTACCGCGGCAACGCCGAAACATCCCATTTCTCAATCGAGCGTTTGGGACCACGCATCCTGGTGACCGCCGGCGACGACGCGTGCACGAGCGTCAAGCCGGGCCAAACCTGTCAAACCAAACTGAGCGTGTTTTTGATGAACGCGGGGCGGCTCTCGCCGGTCGCCGACCTGACGCTCGATCGTATCGAATATGGAACTACACCCGGCGTTGCCGGCGCGGTTCAATACCGTATGACTGCGACGCCCTTCTTCGAGCCGAAGAGGCTGCGCGTCGCAGAGCAGGTCGTGGTCCGTGATTCGACGCAGACAGCGATTCGCAAATCCAATTTGGATCGGCTGTTCCAACTCAAGGGAAGCGCGCTCGAGGCGTCGACCGGATCATTGTGGGACCAAGTCGTGCTGCCACCCGCTTCGCCTGCGGCGCCCGCCGCGCCCGCCGCGCCCGCACCGACGAAGCCGGCGCACGGAAAGTAACGCTCACCAGCAGATCATGCCGCCGCTGTAGCCGCATTCGGGCCGCTGCAACAACGCGTACATCACACCCATGCCCAAGCCTGCGCCGAGGCCAATCGCGGCGCTGCCCCAGACTTGGCCTCCGGTCTCCCAATTGCCGCTGCCTCGACCCACGGCAGTGAGTACGGACAAAATCAACGGCGCTGCCACGTTACCGACGAGCGCCCCTCCGTTGACGCGTCCACCGCTCCACTTGAACGTGTCGACCAGAAATATGCCCGTGCCTTGCCCGAACGACGAAAAGGCCAGGAAGCTTGGTGACGAGAGCATCCCGTAAGAGTCGCAGCCTGCCAGGCCCTGGTTCTCCTCACTGCACCCTGGACGGAAGGACGCGAAAGAATTCTTGAGCGTTACTTCGTTCAGCAGTGTGATGGCAGCCAGGGTCATGGTGGGGGCGAGCACCGACACGTGCCAGCGCGCCTTCCATCCCGCCGTGACCTCCGGGTCCGAGTAGAAAATGCGCGGCATGATCATGACCAAACCTGCGCTGGACAACGCCATGATGTTCGTGGCGCTCTTCCAACTGGCGCTGCGCTCGGGCACGGGAGCGGGCATGGAGGTCTGCGCAGAGGCCGCCCCGCTCACGCACAATAAGACCACTAGGGCCGCCGCCTGGAGAAGGTTTGAGATCAGACGACGAGCTGAAATCCGCTTCACTAACACTGGCCACACCTCGCGCGCGACACTAACTGCTGCGAGCCCAGCATCGCAACCATGGCGGTGCCCTTGCGCCAGAAAATGCAGAAAATCGTGGCAAATTAGCGCTTGCCAACCGCGCAAGACCGGCTCTGGGTCGTCCCGTGAAATTTTGTCGCCGCCCTCGTCGCGACACTACTCGCGCTGCCGTCGGTACTCGCGATAGGCCTCCGTAAATTGCGCCCCAAAAATGTGAGCAAAGGCTTGCTTCTCTTCGGCGAGCTGATCATAGAGCGCGCGGTACGTCTCCCAGATCGCCTTATACCGAGCCTTGGTGCGGTCTAGTGCAAAGTGCGCCTGCTGGTCGGCCTGGCCTTCGATGCTCTCGGGAGAAAGCTGTTCGAGTAGGCCTCGGACGCCTTGCATGACGCCGTCGAGCAACGCAACCTGATGGATCATCAAGTCCGCGAAAATTTCTTCGATGGCCCTCGGGGCGTCCATCGAGCGGTCTCTCCAATCAAGCAGCGCGGCGGCGAGATCGGCTGGGTCTCGCGCCCCGTCCGCTGCCAGATACGACGGCGAGCGCATGATACTGCGCTGGATGGCAGCTTTTTGCAGATCCAGCGACGAGATGAACTGCGCGTAGCCCTCGCGAAGCGGAATGAAACAGCGACAAAACACCTCGACCGTGTCGTGGAGCTTGGTGATGAAGCGAGCCAAATCACCGGTGGTGGTCAATGCTTTGCCCGGCGCGAGCGACTCAGCGAGTTCACGCAAGCCCTGGAGGGCCATTTGATCCAAAGACAAATTCAGCAGCCCAGTACTTGCAAGCTCTCCTCGATGCGGCGATTCTCGATTGACCGCTGGTGCTGGTTCAAAGCCCCCCACGCCCGCTGGCGCACTCGGGTACCTCGCATTCGCCATGGCCGGCGGTGAGGAGGGCTGGGAGCCACGAATCAGTGGCGGGACTTGAGCGCCCAGCTCCCAAGCGAACCTCCCCCCCTCTGGCCCAGGCGGCCAGCTACCAAGACTGCCACCGGCAGCGAGCATCGCCTGATTGCCGAGCACGCTGCCGGTAGCGGTCGATGCACGCGCAGACAGGGGCGCGGCCGTGTGTTCGAATTCAATCGTCACACGCACATGCGCGCCTAGAAAAAACTGGAAACCGGATGGGGCCAGATCAACCGAAGTCTGCGGCGCGATGGCCAACGGAACACTGCCATTGATGGGTGTGTAAACGCCGTTCTTGCTGTTCAAGTCGCGCACGCACAGCCGACCGCCGATATCTTCGATCAGCGCGTGAAAATCGGAAACAAAGCCGTGCGGGAGCTGGAAATCTGCCAGGGGATTGCGCCCAATTCGAATGGGCAGACGAAAGAGGCGCTGCTCCGCGAGTGCGGAATCGTCCATTTTAAACGCGCGCAGCACGAAAACGATCGCCACTGAGCGAGCTTAGCCTTGCGGGGCCAGTACGGCCAAGTCACCCAAGCCTGCTGGCTGGGCAGCTGGCCTTCGGCGCGCTTCGAAGCTCTCAGTTGTCGACAGCGAGCGCAGCCAAAAGATGGGCAATCGAGCTGGACCGGTCCTTGAGTAGCTGCTCGATTGCACCAGGCAGTGGAGCCAACGACTCCACCAATGCGACGGCCAGGGGCGCCGTGAGATCGCAAAATTCATCGCACTGCCCAGTCGGGAGCCACAGTTCTGAAACAGTCGCGACCGGCGCCGCGCCCAAATGGACCGTCAGCTGGCCGGATTCTCCATCGTGCGACCAGAACACGCTTGGAACCGTGGTCCGCCATCCAACGAGCCGGCGCACTGCGTCCAACCAAAAGCACACCGCAGCGCCTCCGGCGGCACCGAGCGGCAAGCGCAAGCTCAATGGGGTACTCGGCGACTCTTGCCTGCGATATGGCTGCACGGCTTCGGCCACTAGCCTCAATATCCCGAGCAGCGCGTCGGGTTGCTCGAAACCCGTGATGAGCACATCCAGCTCCCAGACTTTCAGGGTTTCTCCCCAGCCAACATACGCGCCCTGCGCATCGCTGAAACTCACGATGCTGGGCTCGCGTAGGCTGGCGAGTTGCGCCCCCAGGTCGCCCTCGAGATTCGAGCCCAGCGCGGCCAGGCTTTCACCGGCGACCTGCCAGATGCCTTCGCACGCCAACGGAAGTAAATGCGCACTCGTGACGAATTCAGGACTGACGATCACGGGCACCGCGACGCAAATCGGAAATAGCCGCCCTGCCTCGTCTCGGCTCGGCGCGAGTGCCCCAACGACCAACGCCGGTTCCATGCCCGGCGCGGCACCGCGATACATGAAGGCGCGCATGGTGCCGCCTCGAAAGGCGTCATCCCAATTCGCAGCATTTTTCGCGTGCGCCCACTCCACGCCATCGGTCAACCAGGCCTCGAATTGGGCAACCAGGCCCGAGCTCGGACCGACTTGAAGGAAGTCGGCATGCGAGGGTAACTTTCCGAAGACGCAGAACGCGCCCGCTGCCCGGAATGCACCGGTCACTGCGCTGCGCTCTCCGGCGCTCCCGCCGTGACTTGCATCGGGCACTTCATGCGCGCAAAGAAACCGCGAGCAAACGGCTGCGTTGCTTTCGACGGCTTGAGCTCGATGGTCACGGGCGGCGATCCTGGCCGATTCAAGCTCCAGGTCGAGACGAATATCGGCGTCGCTTCCTGTCCCGTACCCGCTGGCTTGATGCCACCCGCCAGCAACAATCGGAACAAGCCGAAATCGCCATCACGCGGAATTTCGTCGGTGAAACCGCTGGCTTTGACTTCCAACGCGGCGCCTTTGCTCGGTCCCGCCCCCGGCCATTGGGCAGCTTGCCAATGTTCGGCCTCGTTCTTCTGAATCGTCGGCACTCCGTCAATCCTGAGCGTAGTCTGCGAGATGTCGCTGCCCGGACTGTGTACGTTGACTGAGAACGGCACCTTCGCTTCGGGCAAGGTTCCGAAGATCGCGTCGGTGATCTGCTGAGCGACGTTGATGCAGTTCAGAAAGGCAGGCAGAAATGCGGAGGGGACCGCGGCCGCCTTGGGCACGAACTTGTCGCCGGACCGTTCCAAACGCGCTGACAAGTCACGCTCGAAAAATTTCCAGATCAAGCCAGATTGTGGGCGAAAGAAGTCCGAGAATTCCGCGAGGCTGGCGTCACCCCCGGTTTCCACGAACGGAAAGCGCGGAGCGAGTTTGCTGTTCCAGGTCTCCCAGACTTCGGCCTTCCAACGGTCCGAAAGGGCCGAATCATCGGCCTTGAACACCCCCGCGCGGCTACCGCGAATCGGAGTCATCAAGAGCGGTTCGACGAGTAAGCGAGTTCGTGAATCGAGCCCGCCGAGCAAGCGTTGCACCGCCGCAGCGGTGCGTGAGAGCTCGGTCGCAAACCCCGCGTCCGGTCCCGCCTGCGACTCCGCGAGCTGGCTGAGTGCCACCTCGAGGGTGGTCAATTGCGCCAGATATTGGCTGAGCCCAGACGGAGGACCGTCTTTGCCTTTGCTCGGGTCGCCGGACGCGAACTCGGTCAAAGGTTGGAAATATCGCTCGACGCTCGAGACATTGCGCTCTTTGACGCCGGCATCCAGGCCCGGCGCAGCCTGCAACGCAAGATTTTTGCCCTGCTCCAGCGCTTTGTCGAGTGCCGAACTCGGCGCGAGGTCGAGCATCGTGTTCTCGGATACCGTGCGGAACAGCCGGATATATGGCCCGTTTGCTTCGGTCAAGGTGCGAAGCTCGTCATCGGCGGTCTTGATGTCCGGCGCCGCTGCGACGGACAGCGCGCCAATGAAGTCCGACCAGGCACGCACGTACCGCTCGAAGTACAGGTCTTGGAGTCGCGCCGAATCGGTAACCTGATTGTTCGCCGTGGCCAGATCTCGGCCCAACACCCACGGCTCGAGATTGAACTCCGCGGCCGACGACGCCAGCGCAGCCTTGACCTTTGCCCAACCCGCGGCCGTATAAATGCCTCGGACTTCAACGTTGTCGCGAGCGCTGAAATATTGAGCGGAGGGGCCAAAGAAGATCTTCGATGGCTTGATCGGCGGCACGGACTTGGTTTTTTCGACTAGCCAGCCGTAGCGAAGCTCGTCCAACGGTTGCGAGCCGAGGCGGCCCTGGGCTCGGGCGACCACGGACGTGTCCGCAACCCATGCCCAGCTCGAGTTGGCCGAGAGCGCATCCAAATAGCGACGCGCGTGCGCTTCGACTCGTTCCTGACTGCTTCCGCCCTGGCCACCCATCGCGTGCAGCCAAACTTGAGTGAGCTTCGGCGACGCCCAGCTCACGTCGAGGTGCTCGGGTCGCGTGAGCATCAGGTACAGCTTCAAGTCGTCGTAGGCGCTCTTGAAGTTCTCCGCGTCCGTTCGCACGAGGCTGCCGATGGCGCGCACGTCTGCGGTCAACTCACCCTGAACCGGGCCGTTGACGATGGCGCGCAGCCGCTCGAGATAAACGCCCTGCACGATCTTGAGCAGTTCCGGCGCCACGCGCGGCCCCCAAAACCCCGGAATCTGTAGCTCGCTCGCTGAGCTTTCGAGCGCTCCGACGCGACTGAGTAAGAGATCGACGGCCGCCGCGGTCGTATCGGGTGAGGCTTCGAGCAAGCGTGCGCGACTGACGTCACTTTGACTATCGGATATCAGGTCGCGATTTCGAGCGAAGCTGACCATCGCGGGTAGAACGGCGATCGAGGTGATCAGCAATGCGGTTGCCGCAAGCAAAACTTGCTGCGTCGTCCTTCTCCGGACGCGCGCGCTCGATTGCATGCCCAAATGACGATCTGGAAAGATTACCTTTTCGAACAGGTCGGTGATGAAATAGCTGTGGGGTTCGCGAGCTCGTTTCGGATCGGGCGCGGTTGCGGCGCGCAAATCGAAACCCCTGGACATGTTCGCGAGCACGCGCTCCATCGAAACACCGGTCTGCGTGCCGCTGGAAAAGTAGAAACCGCGTAAGATCGGCGACTCGTGATACGGGTCTGCCCGGCAGAGCTCGTCGACGAAGTGACCGACTGGACCACGAAGCTCGTCGAAGGCGATTGGAAATTCCAGGATCTTGGCGCGTACTTCCGAGACCGCTTCGCGCCCCAAGCGCTCCAACATCCGGGCATGGATCACGGCGCTCAGGACGTCGAATTCGGCCTGGACGGCGTGTCTCGGCTCCGCCAGTCGAGCATCGTCGAGGTCGAAGGTGGCGCCCCACGCCTGCGCCCGCTCCGCTTTGGTCAGGTCCCCCCAGAACTCGACGAAGCCGCTCACCAGGTCGAGCTTGGTGAACAGCACGTAGACGGGCAGCACCATCTCGAGCCGAGTCATCACCTCGTCGATACGCGCGCGGATCTTGGCAGCCAGGTCGTCGATCCCTGCGCCTGGGGCGAGCAAGCTCTCGATGCTCACGCCCACGACTAAGCCGTCCAGGGGACGATCCGGGCGAAATTTTCGAACCGTGTCCAGGAAGACGAACCACTCCTCTTGGTCTTCGTCCGCTGTCGTGAAACGACCGGCGGTGTCGAGCAAGATGGCAGCGCGGGAAAACCACCAGTCGCAATTTCGGGTGCCCGCGGTGCCACGGACTTTCGCGCCGCCGGTACCGGGCGGGGCAGAGAACGAAAGTCCGGACTTCTCCAGCGCGGTCGTCTTTCCCGCCGCTGGCGGTCCCACGATGGCGTACCAAGGGAGTGCGTACAGCGCCGAACTCCCCCCCCTGCCGCCGAGCTTGCTGCGCTTCAAGCCGGAAATAGCCGCCTTCATCTGCTCGCGCAGGGCAATGATTTCGGGGCGACGATCGGGTCGAACCTGAGACGCTTGCGCAGTGGCGAGCCGCAGCAATTCGCGTTCCAAGGCCCGCGCACGCGCGCCGGCGCGCAGATGACGAACCAACAGCACCGCCACGAACACCAGCACGGCCAGTACGGTTACGACCACTGCGATCCAGAGTGGGAGCTTCAGCAGCAACACCACCGCCCAGCTCAACGCGCTCACGAAGACGCATGCGATTGCCAACCACAACACGGCGCGATCCTCTCTCTAACGGGTAGCTCGTGTAGCTGGATTGGACAACGCCTTGAGCGCTTCGGCGAGCTCGGACCGCAGCTCGAAGTGCAAGCCAACCAGCACGAGCAGCATCAGGCACAGGCAGCCAATCACGAGCGAGAGCAACAAGGCGTTACTCTTGCGGTCCGCTCCGAGGAGATCCCTCGCCCGCGCGTTGGGGCCGAATTTGGCGGTTGCTGGCAACTGCTTGGCGAGTTCTCGCCGCGCCGCCTCGACTAAGCCGTTGACCGCGGATGCGTCCCCGCTCACTCCGTACGCGCCACGAAAGCCAAGCGCCATACACAGGTAGTAAATCTGCAACGCGAACGGGCGCGAGCCACTCTGCAGCAAGGCGCGCAGCCGCACGAAGAAATTCTCGCCGGCGGCGTACTCTCGATAATAGATTAGTTGCAGGGGTTGACTCATCCACTCCGCACGACCGGACCAGCTCGATTTCAACACCTGTTCGTCGATGAACGCGACCAGTGCGTAGCGTGCTTCGGCCAGATCAGCGTCGGGCAAGCCAAGCGCGCGGCCCTGGATTGTGACGCCGTCGAGGGCGGCCACGGCGCGCTGCCGCAGTTCCGCTGCCATTGGCAAGTCCGTGGCGGTCGGTAGCCTCAGGGCAAACCGCAGAGTGTCGGCGCACACTCGATAAATTTCCGCGTTCATGATCGAAAGGAAGCGCGCGACCGCTCAGCGAAGGGCGACCGGATTGACCGCATAGAGGGACATGATGGTACCGCTCCAGTCTGCATCCACGGGAAGATAGAGAGCGACCGACGCGGTGCTGGAGATGTCCTCCCAGAACGGACCCTCTCGCCGAACCCTGAAGAAGCACGAGCCCGGTCGGAGCGGCAATGCTCCCGATGGATTCCACTCGACTTCCAAGCGCACGCCGTGGCGCGCTTGCTTCACCACGTCATAGATCTGATTCCAGCTGGCCATCTTAAGGACGGCGGGCACGCGCTCACGTACCAGTGCCTCCGACTGTTTGGCCTGCACCGAAAGAAAGAATTCTTTCGAAAATAGCTGCGGGTCAGAGACTTTGCCGATGAACATACCGTCTTGCCGGTGCTCCAGCGGGATCTCCACGTAGGCTTGTTCAATCCCCCCGGAGAGCAGGGAAAGCACGCGGGCAAACAGCTCCTCGAACACCACGCCCAGCTCGAGGTAGTTGAACTTCGGTACGCTCAAAGGGTCGGAGTCGATCGCGAACGTACTCAATTGTCCGGCAAGGCCGGTCAAGAGCAGATAAATCTCTTCCGGGTGAGCGCGGCCGCCATCGAGAGCGTGGCTCAAGGCGGGAAGCGCGCCATTCAACGTGTGCAGCAGCCAAAACTTGCGCGCCTCGGAAGCATGAAACTCGACGTTGCCTTGTTGGCGCTGGTTACGATCGGTAGATAGTTGGCGTTGGCGTGTCGCAACGCCGGCCAGCACGCGCTGTAAGCCGTTGACCAAGAATGGGGCCGCAGAGATACGCAACACCGGCGGGACGTGGTTGTCTCGGACGATCACCTGACCGTTGGCCTGCCGAACGAGCTGCGCGACGCGGATGGTCGAAAAGCCGTCCTGGGGTTCGTCGCCAAGAAAGACCCGTAGGTTGGGCCGCGCGTATTCGACTTCTTGCGGCGAGGTGCCGGTGTTCGCGTCGGCCAGCTCATACGATTCGCGGACGTAACGCCGCGCTCCGAGGTTCTTCGCGCCGTCCTCGAGTTGCGCCGAAGGGGATTGATGCGCCAAACCCACGAAGACTTCGAGCGATGCCAACTCAGGGGTAAAGGCCGCCTCGAAGCTTCGCGGCGCGGGCGCCGGCTCCCGGCTGCCCTCGCCCGTCGCGACGCTCGCGCCATCCGGCCAAACCGCGGAAAGGCGGTCGATTTTGAACTGGCCAGAGCCGAGGGCACGCTCGTCGATTTCGAAACCGGTGATTCCCCACGGATAGTGAACCACCGACCCCACGCGGTCCGACAGCAAGTCTTCGTGGTAGCGATCCTGGTGCTGAAAGTGATGCTGGCTGAGCAGCAACCCTTCGCTCCAGATAGGCTTGGCTACCACGACCGATCGCCCTTAGAACCGCTCTCGAACTTACTCGACGACAATTGAGTCACGTTGAACCTGAGCAGCTGCCGCTGCGGCTACGGTGCTGCTCCTACTTTAGGTTGGGCTCTGCCGAAAGCGAAAGCTTCCTACCGAGTCAGACAGCGATCGTTTCTGACCACTGCTCCGCACCACCTGTCGGAAATGCGCTCAGAGCTCCTTGTTGCCCGCGATGTCCCAGCCCATCGGGATGGACGCGTCGCCACTGCCGTCCTTCTTTTGCGGCACGTACTCTAGCTTCACTCGCGCGAAGTTGAGGGTGATGTTCTCCGTGTGCCGGTCATCACCACCGCTGCCGCCATGGCTCACCGCGGCAATGATCAAGTCCTCCATGGTGATCTTCAAGTACTCGAGCGGGGTACCGCCTGCCTTCCGCACCACGAGCACAGCCGAGCTCATATGCTTACCGCTACAGCATTGCTTGAGAAGAATGGGCGAAGCACGATCCACGTATTTCGTGAACGTGAGATCATTGACCTGGACTTTGCCAGCTCCCCCACCCGTCCCAACCTGTGCCGTTCCCGTTTGAGTCACCCCCCAATTCCAGGACAAGATGTCGATCTCGTTCGCGTGCTTGGAGTCCGCGGACTCCCCCTTGATGTCGTCAATCTTGATGAACATATCGTGCGCCATCGAAGTCTCCTTAGCCCGAATCGCGACCAACCCCGTTCGGGAGCGTTACTCTACCTGCAGCTTCGCCCGGTGTCCCAGCATTTAAAACGGACCCAGGCCAAGTCCGAGTGGCGAGCCGTTCGGAGGAGTGCCGCGAGGCGGTTCGCCCCCCCCAAACGCCCTGCTCGGCCCTGGCCCTACCGCTCTTGCATTCGTCGACGGCGGCCCGGGCACGAACGTCTCGAGCTAAGGGGACTCTCGAACTGCGGAACTCAGCCGTTTCTGGCATGCTTGCGCCATCTCGGGCGTAAAGCGCTGCTTCCCCCAGTCAAAATTGGAGGAGACGCATTGGTCAGCGCCATCCTTGCTGGCCAGCAGGTCCTTGATCGAATCGCGAGCCTGCCAAACCACGTCTTTTGGTACCTGCACCGCGATCGAGCCACCCGGAATCAGTGGCACCACGTCGCCCGAGAAGTCCAAATTGAGCGCACGGAGCTGAGTGACGCTAGTCGCTGCGGCGCGGGCGACCAGGCTCAGGCGGGTGCCACCTGCCACCTCCAGATCGGCCGTCAGTTGAGGCGCTCTGATTTGAACGCCAGTAAATTTTAGCCGCTGCAGATTGGCCAAGATGAGCGCCAGCGCATCCACCGTGGGCGCATAGTTGGCCGTTTCGTCTGGCAACAAATCCGCGTCGACCAAGTCCCAGAAAGAAGCGTCTGGCCCTGCCTTTTCGAGCCGTGCCAGCACCCCGAACGGCCCGAGGTTATAGCTAGCAAACACCAAGTCCCAAGAGCCAAGCTTGAGCCGGAGATCCGCGAGCATTCGGATCCCGGCTTCGGTCGATTTGAAAGGGCTATAGCGTTCGTCGATGGTGCCCTCGATGATATTCAAATGGTACGCGCGCCCCGTCTCGGGCATGAATTGCCAAAGCCCTGCGGCACCGACCGGGGACTTGGCGCTGGGCTCGCAGCCGCTCTCCGTGAACACCAGCGCCAACAGCTCGGGCGGTAAATCGTAGCGAATCAGTGTCGACTGAATCAGGTCACGGTACGCGCCGCAACGAAACAACATCGACTGAAAAGTCTCTCTCCCGACCGGATTTTCGGTGTAGAACTCGAACACCCGCAGGACGCGCGGGTCGTCCTCCACTGGAATACCGGGCATTTTCAGACCCGCCATCCATCGCGAGCGAGTCGTCTCCGTGTCGGAACCGCGGCGCCGTTTCACGATGCCCGCTTTGCGATCGCCCGCAATCAGCTCACGAACGTCGGACCAGGCCTTGCACCTGGGGCTGCCGTCGTTGCACTTGCCCGATAGCACCTTGGACGCCAGCGCGGCCTGTTCATTGAGCAGTGAGCGCAACTCCGGACTTTCGGTGCCGCCATGGCCGTGAACCTGCGCGAGCAACGACATGAATCGTTCGTCGTCGGCGAGCAGCCGCTCGCGAGGCGCCGTCGCCAAGGACGATTTGGGCGCTGAAGTGGAGCCCGAATCGACTGCGCTCGCTCCTCCAGCGACGCGGGTGTCCGGTTCCGGGCGCTGGGGGTGCCGGCCGAGCACGAGAAATGCGGCCAGCGCGGTGCCAACGAGAACGAAGGCGCCAGCGCCGCCTACCCACCACCCGACTCGCCCGGATTCCCGGCGCGCACGCAATCGCTTGGCCATTGCCGGCCGACCGGGCGTCGCCCTGGGTGGGGTGCCTGGGGTGCCGGCCGGAGACCGCGAGGGGCGGGGTACCGGCGACACCCGTTGCTCGATCGGCGCTGATTTACGCGCGCCGCCGGCGAATGGCGCGGGCTCGTTTTGCGCCAACGGCGGCAGTCCCATCAGGTCGGACCGAAGAAGCGGCGGCGGCGAGGACGAACGGGAAGCGCCGGTCGCGGGTGTGCCGAGCGGCGGTAGCGAGACAAGCTGATCCGCCTTGCGCGTCCCGACTTGCGCACGATCGGGTGCGGGCCCGCGGTTGAAGGCACGCAGCCCGAGCATATTCTTCACACTAAATTGTGCAGCGGCCGGCTGCGGCCGTACGGGCGCCGGGGCAGGCGCTACGGGCGGCCAGGCCGCGGGTGCAGCAAGACCGGCCGGTACGGCGTCGAGACGCTCGGGGGGACCAATTTCGGCTTTGGCAGCCCGCAAGGCGGCGGCAGCGAGACCAGCGTCACCCGGGCGCATGACCGTAATCAACGGGGGCGGCGCGGGTGCCGTGGCCGCACCGCCACTGCCTGCGACTGGCCTCGGCCGCATCGCCGCGCCCAAGCCGCTCCTCTCTTCGGCTGACAGGGTCTGCGTTGCCTGCGAAGCGAGCTCTGAAACGATGCTGAGCTGCCCCTGCAAGCGAGCCGTGTCCGCGCCCGTGGCCAACAGCCGGGTAAATTCGGCGATATGATGCGCCAACCCGCCAAAACCCGCCGAAACGGAGCGCTGCTGGAATTCCGTGGCGCGCTGATTGAGCTCGTGGAGGCGCGCCGCGGAAGGCCTGGGCTGAGCAACCGTCACCCGCTGCCAGGCATCGATATACTCCGCGACTGCCGCCAGCAGGCTGACCCTCTCCCGGGAGGCGGGTGCGCGATGGCCCTCGAAATCCTGCTCCCGCGGCACAGCGGGGTAGGTAGCACAAATTGGCGGCCCGTGAAGCGAGCGCGCGTTAGGCTTTCCGTGTTAGGTTGCTGGAGTCGTTGGCCCGGCGGGCGTGAGTCGTCCCGCTTCGTCCAGCGGCGTTTCGGGGTATGACGACTCGCGTCGGTTCTTGCCAAAGCGCGCGGCACGGAGTGGTATCGTTGGGGCTCAATGGCGTCGATCGATCTTGAAAAACTGCTCGAGCCAATTTCCGGTGGCGCGCCAAGTGGCGTAAATCTCGAGTATGACACGGAGTTCTTGACCCTCGAGCGGATCGCGCTCGGGAAGCCGGAGCAGCAGATGGGCGGCTCCATTCGCGCTGCGGAGCCGCCCGACCATCAGGCAGTGGTTCGCGATGCATCGGCATTGCTCGTGCGCAGCAAAGACTTGCGCATCGCGGTGCTGCTCGCCCGCGCGCTGACCCATTTGCACGGGTTCCAAGGCTTGAAGGACGGTTTGGCGCTCGTTCAAGGTCTCTTGGATCGCTACTTTGCGACGGTGTTTCCGGAGCTCGATCCAACCGAGGGCAACGACCCAACGATGCGCATCACGGCCATTGCGGGCCTCGCCGCATCGGATGTCCTGGCCCTGCTCCGCTCGCGCCCGCTACTGGTTTCGCGGACATTCGGGCCGATTAGTTTGCGCGATATCGCGCTCGCGGCGGCGAACACGGCGGCGCCGGCAGAAGGCGCCAAGCCCGACCTGGCCAGCATCGACGCGGCCTTTCAGGACACGGACCTTGCCGAGCACCAAGCGGCCGCGGACATCGTGCAAGCCGCAGCAGCGCACCTGGCCGCGATTGAAGCGATATTCCAACGTCAGCACGCCGGTCAGGGCCCGGAGCTCGACGCTCTGAATGAGCTGTTGCGACAGGCAAAGTACGCCCTCGTTTCTCGCTTGGAGCGCCGTGTGCCCGTGGCGCAGCCCGAAAAAGTCGACGCGAGCGCGGGCGACGCCGGGGTTTCGAGCGCCGGGCAGCCGCAAACGGGGTTCAACGCAGACATTCGCACGCGCGCCGATGTGCTTCGCGCCCTCGACAAAATCTGCGATTATTATGCCGAATTCGAGCCCTCGAGCCCGATCCCGCTGCTGCTCCGGCGCGGAAAAAGGCTCGTCTCGAAGAGCTTCCTAGATATCATCCGAGACATGGCGCCCGATGGGGTGTCACAAGTGGAGTCGATTGCAGGGAAGGCCGACGCCTAGCGCGGCCGAGGGATTAGGAGCCCCGTTTGTCATGAGCAGCCAAAAATTCATCGCTCGAAACCGCGCGCCTCGGGTGCAGATTGAGTACGACGTGGAGTTGTACGGCGCGGAAAAGAAAGTTCAGCTGCCGTTCGTCATGGGCGTGGTCTCGGACCTCTCAGGCAGCTCCGTCAAGACGCCGCCGCCTGTCGCCGAGCGCAAGTTCTTGGAAATTTCCGTGGACAACTTCGATGACCGATTGAAGGCGCTGGAGCCCCGCGTCGCCTTGCAGGTCGAGAACACGCTGACCGGCGAAGGCAAAGTCAGTATCGACATCAAGTTCGAGAGCCTCGACGACTTCTCACCCGGCGCCATCGCCCACAAAGTGCCCGCGTTGAATGCACTCTTGCAAGCTCGGACGCAGCTCTCAAATCTCATCACGTATATGGACGGCAAGACCGGCGCGGAAGAACTGATCGCCAAGGTCTTGAAAAACCCGGCGTTGCTGCAAACGCTCGCCTCTTCACCCAAACCAGCGAGTTCGTGAACCATGGCCGAGGCAACCGAAGCAACCAAAGCGAGTGAAGCGGGAACCGTCGAAGCGAGTGAGTTCGCATCGCTGCTGAAGAAGGAGTTCAAACCTCAAACCGACCGTGCACGTGAGGAAGTGGAGAGCGCGGTACTGACGCTCGCGCAGCAGGCGCTTGCGTCGACGCCGATCGTATCCGAAGACGCGGTCGAATCCATTCAAGCCATCATCGCCGAGATCGATCGCAAGCTGAGCGAGCAGATCAACGCGATCATCCATCATCCCGACTTCCAAAGTCTGGAAGGTGCGTGGCGGGGCTTGCACCACTTGGTCAACAACACCGAGACGGACCAGATGCTCAAGATCCGGTTCATGAACATCTCGAAGAAGGATCTGCACAAGACTCTGAAGCGCTACAAGGGCGCATCCTGGGATCAGAGCCCGATCTTCAAGAAGCTCTACGAAGAAGAGTACGGGCAGTTGGGCGGCGAGCCGTACGGCGCGTTGGTAGCAGACTACTACTTCGACCATAGCCCTCCGGACGTCGAAGCGTTGGGCGAACTCGGAAAGATCGCGGCGGCTTGCCACGCGCCGGTCATTACCGGCACCGCGCCCACGCTGTTCCAGATGGAGAGCTGGCAAGAGCTGGGAAATCCCCGTGACCTCACCAAGATCTTCTCGACGCCTGAATATGCAGCCTGGCGTTCACTGCGCGAGTCCGAGGACTCGCGGTACATCGGCATGGCTTTGCCCCGATTTTTGGCGCGCCAACCGTACGGCGCCAAATCGAATCCTGTCGAGCAATTCGACTTCGAGGAAGACACGAGCGCCGACGCCAGCACGTACGCCTGGGCGAACTCGGCCTACGCGATGGCCGTTAACATCAACCGCTCTTTCAAGTTGTACGGCTGGTGTTCGCGCATCCGCGGCATCGAGTCCGGTGGCGCGGTGCAGGGCTTACCCACGCACTCATTTCCTACGGACGACGGCGGCGTGGACATGACCTGCCCGACCGAGATCGGCATCAGTGATCGCCGTGAAGCGGAGCTCGCCAAGACCGGGTTCATGCCGCTCATTCACAAGAAGAACACGGATCTTGCCGCGTTCATTGGCGCGCAATCGTTGCACAAGTCGGAAACCTACGACGATCCGGACGCGAGCGCGAACGCCGCGCTGGCGTCGCGCTTGCCGTACCTGTTCGCGACCTGCCGATTCGCACACTATCTGAAGTGCATCGTGCGGGACAAAGTCGGTTCCTTCAAAGAAGCCGAAGAAATGCAGCGTTGGCTGCAGAGCTGGATCATCTCCTACGTGGACGGAGATCCTGCGCACTCGAGCGAAGAAACAAAGGCTCGAAAGCCGCTCGCCGCGGCCGAGGTGGTCGTCGAGGCAGATCCGGAGAACCCCGGCTACTACAACTCGAAGTTCTTCCTGCGGCCCCACTATCAGCTCGAAGGCCTCACCGTTTCACTGCGGCTGGTTTCGAAACTTCCCTCCGCGAAGGGGGCCTGAGCTCGCGCCGAGTCGTCCCGCGCGAGCCGATCGACGGCTCGCGCGGTCGGGCTCGGCAGTTCGTCCTGACCAGCCATGGCCGACCACACGACCAGCGAGCGTCTGCAGCCGTCCTTGTTGGATCGACTCACCGACGACGAACCAGATCAGTTGCACGAGTCGCGAGAGAAGCGCGTGCTCTCGAGCCAACGCTTGCGTGACAGCGTGCGGCGAGATCTCAATTGGTTGTTCAACGCGACCAACTTGGCCTCGCTGCAGGCGCTCGAGGACCACTCCGAAGTCGAACGCTCGACTGTCAACTATGGTCTGCCGGACTTCGCGGGTCGGCTCGCGTCCAGCATCGAAAGAGACCCGATGGAGCGCCTGCTGCGTCGCGCGATCTTGGACTACGAGCCGCGCCTGATTCGCAACTCGGTGCGAGTGAAGCTTTCGCTCGAAGCGGACGAGCTCGATCACAATGCCATGAATTTCAGCATTCAAGCCGAGCTCTGGGCACAGCCCATTCCGCTGCGCCTATTCTTACGGACCGATCTGGATCTCGAGACTGGCGAGGCCACAGTTTCCGAGGACGCCGGTTCGAAGGGCGCCTGATGGATCAACGACTGCTTGCGTACTACAATCGCGAGCTTCAATACGTTCGCCAACTGGGCGGCGAATTCGCCAAGCAGTTTCCCAAGATCGCAGGCCGCCTGGGCTTGGACTCCTTCGAGTGCGCCGATCCGTATGTCGAGCGCCTACTGGAAGGGTTCGCGTTCCTTGCCGCGCGCGTGCAGCTCAAGATTGACTCCGAATTCCCGCGCTTTACCGAGAATTTGCTGGAGATGGTGTACCCACACTATCTGGCACCGACGCCGTCCATGGCGGTGGTGCATTTCGAGCCCAACTATCGACAGGGGAATTTGAGCGACGGCTTCTTGATTCCGCGCGGCACGTCGCTGCGCAGCAACGTGGCCCCCGGTGAGCAAACGCCCTGCGTGTATCACACGGCACATGACGTATCGCTCTGGCCGCTGGAGATCACTAGCATCTCACACTCGGCGTTCGTCGGCGACATCGGCGACATTCGGCTCGAGAACCGTCGCCCCATCCGCGGCGCGGTGCGCTTGAAGTTGCGCACGGTGGACGGCACCCCGATGAGGCAGCTATCCGTGGACCGGCTGCCGCTGTTCATTCGTGGCACCGATCACACGAGCCTACGGCTGTACGAGCTGCTGCTCGGGGCATCGCTCGGCTCGCTGCTTCGCTCGACGAAAGATGGCCTGCGCCATGTCGTTGCCAAGGACGCCGTCCTGCCGCTGGGCCTGGAAGAGGAGCAAGCGCTGCTGCCCAATGTACCGAAGGCATTTCAAGGCTACCGCTTGCTCCAAGAGTACTTCGCCCTGCCCAACCGTTTCATGTTCGCGGAGCTCACTGCGCTGGGGCCGGCGATCCGGCGGTGCACCGGCTCGGAGCTCGAAGTGATCGTGCTCGTCGATCGTCACGACCCCGTCGTAGAGCGCGGAGTCACCGCAGCACAGGTTGCGCTTTATTGCTCGCCGGCAATCAACCTTTTCCCGCGCCGCGCCGACCGCATCCATTTGACGGACCGCGTGCACGAGTACCACGTCGTCGCCGATCGCACGCGACCCATGGATCTGGAAGTCCATACCGTTTCACAGGTGGTGGGCTATGGCACGAGCGCCGAAGTGCGGCGCGAGTTTGCGCCGTTCTATTCGTGCACCGAGCGCTCGCCTCATCACCCGGATGCCGCGTATTTCAGCCTCCATCGCGAGCCGCGGCAAGCGTCTACCCGTCAACGCCTGAACGGCCCACGGTCCAGCTACGTGGGTAGCGAGTTATTCATCGCTCTCGTCGACGGGCAACAAGGCCCGTACCACGCCGATCTCAAGCAGCTTTCCGTGCAAACGCTGTGCAGCAACCGCGATTTGCCGCTGCACATGTCGGTCGGGCTGGCCTCGAGCGATTTTCACGTCGAGTCCGGCGCTCCGGTCAGCGCCGTCCGCTGTGTTGCGGGGCCGACGGCGCCCCATGAGTCGCGCGCCTGGGGCGGCACCTCCTGGCGTCTCATCAGTCACCTGTCCTTGAACTACCTATCCATCACGAACACCGGTGAGGGTGACGGCGCCGCGGTGCTCCGAGAATTGCTGCAACTCTACAGTCACCTCGCCGATCCGAGTCAGTCGAGGCAGATCGAAGGCGTTCGTGCAATCGGCAGCACCCCCATCGTGCGACCACTACCGATCGGCGGTCGCGCGAACTTCGTGCGAGGACTCGAGCTCGTACTCGACTGCGACGAGACTGCGTTCGAAGGCACGAGTGTGTTTCTGCTCGGCCTCGTGCTCGATCAGTTCTTCTCGAAGTACGTATCCATCAATTCCTTCACCGAAACCGTGCTGCGCACCACGCAACGCGGGCAGATCATGCGCTGGCCGGCGCGCATCGGACGGAGGCCGACCGCATGAGTTTGTTCGCTGAGCTCGCGGCAGCACCGCACCGCTTCGATTTTCACCAGACTCTGCGTCGGTTGGAAGGTCTGTTCCGCGAAAGTCCCCGCTGGGGGAGCGCAGCGCTACCCAGCGGCGAGCCGATTCGATTGGGGCAGGATCCGTCGCTGGCATTTGGCGCCTCGATGCTGGCCGGTTTTCGCCCGCCCGAGGGCGACCGGCCGGGCCGCCTGGCAGTGGCTTTTTTCGGCTTGTTCGGTCCGCATGGGCCGCTTCCGCTGCACTTGACCGAATACGCGCGCGATCGCATTCGGCACTCGGCCGATCGTACGTTTGCAGGTTTCGTCGACATTTTTCAGCACCGGATGCTGGTGCTGTTTCACCGAGCTTGGGCAGCCGCGCAGCCCACGGCCTCCCTCGACCGCGCGGACGCGGACCGATTTCAAGCTTATGTGGCAGCGCTGTTCGGACACGACTTTGCCGCGCCCGTCGAGGGCGGCGCGGGTCGTTGGGCGAAGTTGCAGTACGCGGCGCACTTTGCCAATCCGAGTCGACATCCGTCAGGCCTCGAGTCGCTCGTGAGGCACCACCTCGGGGTGCCGGTAGTGGTCGAAGAGTTCATCGGCTGCTGGCTCGTGCTGCCGGAATCGGCTCGCTTCAGTCTAGGCGTATCCGCGGAAGTCTCGACTCTGGGTGTGAGCACGGTTTTGGGTCGACGCGTTTGGCGCTACGACCAGAAATTTCGCATCGCTCTCGGCCCGCTCTCACGCGCCGATTTCGATCGGCTGCTACCTTCGGGTAGCGCCCTGCCAAAGTTGAGGGACTTGGTACGTGCCTACGTGTGCGACGAACTTGACTGGGATATCCGGCTGACGCTCGACGAAAGTGAGAGTGATCAAGCTCGATTGGGCGAGGATAGTCGGCTCGCTTGGAACGCGAGGCTAGGCGCGCGCAGGCCGGGGAAGAGCGAGTCGCTGGTTGTCCATCCTGACTCGGGCCGGACGGAACGCAGCGTCGCTTAGAACACGAGGACCAGCGCGAGAGGGCTCTACTATGGCTGGCGGTGATGCTATGAGCAGACGAGATGGCGCGAGATTGACTCGCAGCGGGCAGCAATAAGCGTGTAGCGCAAGATTGGCAGGGGAATCAGTATGACCGAAATCAGCCGAGTCAACCTGTTCGGTAAGTTGAACGAGGAATGCTACCAAACCATCGAGAGCGCCACTGTATTTTGCAAGCTTCGCACCAACCCGTACGTGGAGATTGCACACTGGTTGCATCAGATCCTCGCGACGGAGGGTTCGGACGTACAGCATCTCGTGCGGCACTTCGAGCTCGACGCGGGGTGCCTCGCCCGCGACCTCACGAATGCGCTCGACCGCTTGCCGCGCGGCGCTTCGTCGATCTCGGATCTGTCGACACAGGTGGAGGAGTCCGTCGAACGCGCCTGGGTCTATGCCTCGCTGCTGTTCGGCGAATCGCGAGTTCGCACCGGACATCTGCTCGTCGGGTGGCTGAAAACACGCACGCTGCGCAACGCGCTCCTTGCCATCTCGAAAGAGTTCAGCAAGGTGAACCTCGATACACTGACCGACCGCTTTTCGGCCTTGACGGCGCAATCGTCGGAAGCCCGCGTCACGGGCACAGCCTCTAGCGCATCGGCGCCGGAAGCGAATGGCGCGGGCGCCCCAGCTCAATTCGGCAAACAAGAGGCGCTCGCTCGCTTCACCGTCGATCTGACCGCGCGCGCACGCGCGGGCGAAATCGACCGCATCGTCGGCCGCGACGAGGAGATTCGGCAGGTCATTCAAATCCTGATGCGACGGAGGCAGAATAATCCGATCCTGACAGGTGAAGCGGGAGTCGGAAAGACCGCCGTCGTAGAGGGTTTTGCGCAGCGCCTCGCCAGTGGAGACGTGCCTCCACAACTTCGTGACGTGACTTTACGAGCGCTCGACATCGGCTTGCTTCAGGCCGGGGCGAGCATGAAAGGCGAGTTCGAAGGGCGACTGCGTCAAGTGATCGATGAAGTTCAAGCGTCGCCCAAGCCCATCGTCCTGTTCGTGGACGAAGCGCACACGTTGATTGGTGCCGGCGGCGCGCAGGGCACCGGCGACGCGGCGAATCTGCTAAAACCAGCCTTGGCCCGCGGCAAGCTGCGCACAATCGGGGCCACCACCTGGGCGGAGTACAAGAAGTACATCGAAGGCGATCCCGCGTTGACTCGCCGCTTTCAAGTCGTGAAGGTAGACGAACCGAGCGAAACCAAGGCAGTGCTGATGATGCGAGGCACGGCATCCGCGCTCGAAATTCACCACCGCGTGCAGATTCTCGACGAGGCCATCGTCGCTGCCGTCAAGCTCTCGAAGCGCTATGTGCCCGATCGACAGCTGCCCGATAAATCGGTGAGTTTGCTCGATACAGCGTGCGCGCGCGTCGCCGTCAGTCAGCACGCGATCCCCGCCGCGCTCGAAGACTCACAGTCTCGAATCGACGCGCTCACGCAGGAGCTCGAGATCATCGCGCGTGAGCGCAGCGTAGGTGTGGACGTCGCAAAGCGGGCGAGCGAGGCAGAGCTCTCTCTGACCGCAGAACGAGAGCGGCTCAGCACACTTCGCGCTCGCTTTGACTCGGAGAAGGTGCTTGTCGACCAGATCCTCGCGCTTCGCGCCAAGTTGCGCGCCGACGGGCAAACTCTGCCCGACGCGGTGCCGCAGGCAGTAGCCGCGACGCCCAGCGCTGACTCGGACTCGCTCGTCCAGCTTCGCTTACTGGAACGTTCGCTACTCGAGCTCCAGGGGGAAAATCCACTGATTCTGCCGAGCGTGGGCGAACAGGCCGTCGCAATCGTGGTGGCTGAATGGACGGGTATCCCCACCGGCCGCATGGTCAAAAACGAGATCGAGGCCGTCCTCAACGCCTCGCAGCTGCTGGGCCGTCGCGTAGTCGGGCAAGACCACGCTTTGGAGATGATCTCACGTCGCATTCAGACCGCGCGCGCGGGCCTGGAAAACCCCGGCAAGCCGATTGGCGTGTTCTTGCTCGCGGGACCTTCCGGTGTGGGCAAGACCGAAACCGCGCTCGCGCTCGCCGAGGGATTGTATGGCGGCGAGCAGAACGTAATCACGATCAACATGAGCGAATTTCAAGAGTCTCACAGCGTCTCGACTCTGAAGGGCGCACCGCCGGGCTATGTCGGTTACGGCGAAGGAGGAGTGCTCACCGAGGCCGTGCGACGGCGCCCTTACAGCGTGGTGTTGCTCGACGAAATCGAGAAGGCGCACCCGGACGTACACGAGGTATTTTTCCAAGTGTTCGACAAGGGTTTCATGGAGGACGGGCAGGGCACGTTCATCGACTTCAAAAACACGATCATTTTGGCGACATCCAACGTCGGCAGCGATTTGATCATGAACGTGTGCGCCGCGCAGACCCGTCCCGACCCAACCGAAATCACCGAACGTCTACGCTCGCCGCTGCTGCA
>Ga0302322_100001004_pt1 | contig 22564 bp, 24 predicted proteins | sample Fen_T0_2_FD_203757 | JGI IMG/M metagenome (GOLD analysis project Ga0302322, IMG submission 203757) | Peat permafrost microbial communities from Stordalen Mire near Abisko, Sweden - Fen_T0_2 | ecosystem: Environmental > Terrestrial > Soil > Wetlands > Permafrost | place: Sweden: Abisko...
ATCTCGAACATCGCCCGCGTGGAGCGATACGGGCTGTTGCTCTTCGCCATCGCCGTGATCGTCGGTGGCGCGATCATGGTCGGCCAGGCGCTCGTCCGCGCGGTGACGGCCGGCGCCGGTGACGTCCCGACCTGGCGGGCGATGGGTGCGGACCGTCGGATGCTCGTCCGTGCCATGGTGCTGCCGACGGCGATCGTCGTGGGCGTCGGCGTCGCCACGAGCGTGCTCGTCGGGATCGGGCTGTCGCCGTGGTTCCCCATCGGCGGGCCGCGCCAGTACGACCTCGACCACGGTGTCCACGCCGACTGGCTGGTGCTCGGCGCGGCCGCGTTCGTGCTCGCCGCACTCGTGGTCGCCGCGGCGGTGGCCACTGCCTGGTGGCGGGCCGGCGACCGGGCCTCCGACGCGCCACGACTGTCGGGCGCGGGCGCATGGGCGGCCCGCGTCGGGCTGTCGCCCGCCCTCCAGGTGGGGTCGCGCCTCGCCGTGGAGCCGGGCCGCGGGCATCGGGCGGTGCCGGTTCGCACCGCCCTCGTCGGCGCGATCGCCGGTGTCCTCGGCGTCGTCGCGTGCATCACGTTCCGCTCGGGGATCACTGACGCCGTCGCGAGCCCGCAGCGGTCCGGCGTGGTCTGGGACTACGAGGTCGCCGCAGGCAATGGCCCGCTCGCCGGGGACGCGCTGGCATCGATCGCCGCCGATCCCGCAGTGGGTGCCGTGCTGAGCGCGCAATGGGCGCGCGCACTGCCGGTCGACGGGGTGCCCACCCCGACGTACGGCACGACGGCCGTGAAGGGGTCGTTGCCCTGGGTGATCCTCTCGGGTCGGGCGCCGCGCGGCAACGCCGAGATCGCGTTCGCGCCGGTGACGGCTGCCGCCCTGCACGTGGGTGTGGGCGACTACGTCCTGGTCGGCGGCGACCCGTCACGCCGAATGACGGTCGTGGGGACCGCGCTCGTCCCCGCGTCATCGCACACGGACTACGACCAGAGCGCGTGGATGAGCCAGTCGGCGCTGCACGGCGCCCTCGCATCCGTCTCCGGCGCCAGCACCGACGACGTCGAGGGCTACGCGCTGATCCGGTGGCGGCCCGGCGCGTCGAGCCCGGCGATCGTCGCGGCGACCCGCCGATTCCACTCGGCCTACGCTGCCGACGGCTTCGCGGGGACTCCGACGCTGCCGAGCGCGGTGGTGGAGCTCGGCAAGCTCCGGGTGCTCCCGTTCGCGCTCGCCGCCTTCTTCGCCCTGCTCGCGATCGCCACCGTCGCGCACGCGCTCGTGACGACGGTCCGTCGCCGGCGCCACGATCTCGCGGTCATGCGGTCGTTCGGCTTCACCGGGCGCCAGTCACGGGTCGCGATCGCATGGCAGGCCACGTTGATCGCGGGTGCCGGCGTCGTGATCGGGATCCCGCTCGGGATCGTCGTCGGGCGCAGCGTCTGGCGGTGGCTGGCCCACTCGTTCCCAGTCGCGTACGTGCCGCCGCTCGCGCTCGTGGCGGTCGTGCTCGTCGTCCCCGCGGCCATCCTGGTCGTGAACGCGCTGGCGGCCGGTCCGGGTCGCGCTGCGGCGCGCATCCGCCCGGCCGAGGCGCTGCGGGTCGAGTGATCCGGACGGACGAGGGCGGTGTGCTACCGGGTGAGGTCGGCGAGGAAGCGCATGGTGTCGGGGTCGGCGCCGCCGACGAGGAGTGTGGTCACCGGCGTCGTGCGCCAGGCCTCGAGCCGCTCCGCGATGCGCTCCTTCGGGCCCACGAGCGAGATCTCGTCGGCGAACGCGTCGGGCACCGCCGTGATCGCCTCGTCGCGCTTGCCGTCGAAGAAGAGGTCCTGGATGTGGTGCGCCTCGTCCTCGAAGCCCATGCGGGCCATCAGCTCGGTGTGGAAGTTGCGGGACTTCGCGCCCATGCCCCCGATGTAGAAGCCGAGCGTGGCCTTGATCGGCCACAGGGCGGTGGCGACGTCGTCGTTGACCACCACCGAGACGTTCACGGCGATCTCGAAGTCGTCGGGGATCGTGGCGGGCATCGTGTAGGCGTCGGTCCGGTACGGCGACCAGTAGAGCGGGACCCACCCGTCGGCGATCTCGAACGCGAGCGCGACGTTCTTCGGGCCCTCGGCGCCGAGGTAGATCGGCACGTCGCCCCGGAGGGGATGGGTGATCATCTTCAGCGGCTTGCCCAGGCCGACGGACCCCTCGCCGGTGTAGGGGAGCGGGTAGTGCGGGCCCGGCGCGGCGACCGGCCCCTCGCGGCGCAGGGCGTCGCGCACGATCTGCACGTACTCCCGGGTGCGGGCGAGGGGCTGGCCGAACGGCCGGCCGTACCAGCCCTCCACCACCTGCGGCCCGCTCACCCCGATGCCCACCGCGGCGCGTCCCTCGGACAGGCCGTCGAGGGTCATCGCGTGCATGGCCATCGCCGTCGGGGTGCGCGCCGCGATCTGGGCGATCCCGGTGCACAGGCGCACCCGGCTGGTGGCGCCGGCCACCGCGGCGAGGGGCGAGAACGCGTCGCTGCTCCACGACTCGCCGGTCCAGACGGAGTCGAACCCGAGCTCCTCGGCCGCAGTGGCCAGGGCGATGAGCTCACGGGCGGGGCGGGGCGCTGCGGTCCAGTAGCCGAACTGCAGCCCGAGCTTGAGGTCCTGGGCCATGGAGAGGGAGCGTAGCGAGCGTCCAGGACGGGACCGGCTGCGCGAACCGACCCGGCATTGTGGTTGACTGACCCGTCCGTCAGGGTCGGGAGCGCAACGCCGGACCCCAGCCGAGTCAGGGAGCCAGCGCGCGTATGGATCGCACTCCGGTCATCGTGGGGATCGGGATGTCCGATTACCCCAAGGTCCCCCACATGGACGGCGTCCAGCACCACGTGCTCGCCGCCCGGCGGGCGATCGAGGACGCCGGCATCGACAAGTCCGAGATCGACGGCTACGTGGGAGCCGGGGGCGGGGGCGGGATGATGGTGGACGACGCCGTCACCATGGCCGAGTACCTCCGGATCAACCACCGCTACATCGACGGAACGATGACGGGGGGCTCGTCGTTCGAGTTCCACGTCCAGCACCTCGCCGCCGCGATCCGCGACGGCGCGTGCGACACGGCGCTCGTCACCTACGGCTCGAACCAGCTCTCGAAGATGGGCCGCAGCCTGGGCACCGGCGGCATGCACCGCGGCGTGCAGACGGTCGCCGGGCCGATGGGCTACGAGGCGCCGTACGGGAACTCGCTCGTGGGCTCGTACGCGATGCACGCCAAGCGCCACATGCACGAGTACGGCACCACGTCGGAGCAGCTGGCGGAGATCGCGGTGGGCGTGCGCGAGTACGCGAGCCTCAACCCCAACGCCATCTACCAGGACCTGATCACGGTCGACGACGTCGTCAACTCGCGGATGATCGCCGACCCGCTGCACATGCTCGACTGCTGCGCCATCACCGATGGCGGCGGCGCGTTCATCATGACGACGGCCGAGCGGGCCAAGGACCTCCAGCAGCCGCCCGTCTACGTGCTCGGCGCCGCCGGCGGCCAGACCCACTGGAACATCTGCCAGCAGACGGACTTCACCACCTCGGCGGGCGCGTTGGCCGGGCCGATCGCGTTCGAGCGGGCCGGCGTCACGCACGACGACGTCGACATGCTGATGTTCTACGACTCGTTCACGATCACCTGCCTGATCCTGCTCGAGTCCCTCGGGTTCGTGCCCAAGGGCGAGGGCGGCCCGTTCGTCGCGGAGGGGAACCTCAAGCGCGGCGGCAAGTGGCCGCTCAACACCGACGGCGGTGGCCTCTCGAGCTGCCACCCCGGCATGCGTGGCATCTTCCTCATCATCGAGGCGGTGCGCCAGCTCCGGGGCCAGGCCGGCGTCGTCCAGGTGCCCGACTGCGAGGTGGCCATCGCGGCCGGCTCGGGCGGCTGGCTCTCCTGCATCGGCGTCGCGATCCTCGGAAGGGAACACCCGTGAGCACGCACGAAGTGATCGAGGTGGAGGAGTGGGCCAAGCCCCTCCCGCAGCTCGACAACGTCAACGAGGAGTACTGGAAGGCCGCACGGCAAGGGCGTCTGCTGATCCAGCAATGCCCGGCCTGCGGCCATCGCCAGTGGTACCCGCGGGCGCTGTGCGCGAGCTGCGCGGCCGAGCCGGCGTGGCTCGAGACCGCGGGGCGCGGGACCGTCCACACCTACACGGTCATCCGTCAGCAGGGCATCCCCGCGTTCAAGGTCGAGCTGCCGTACGTGGTGGCGATGGTCGAGCTGGAGGAGGGGCCGCTCGTGTTCGGCTCGATGCCGGGCATCGACCCCGACACCGTCTCGATCGGGCTGCCGGTCGAGGTGTACTTCCGGGCCGCCTCCGACGACACCGGCGTGCCGTACTGGCGTCCGGTCGTCTCCTGATCTCGGCCGCAGCTCCGGACGGGTCAGGTTCCGGGCGCCAACGGCCGATACGCTCGTCACGACCGGATCACTGACGAAAGGCGGCCGGCGATGACTCGTTGGGGCAACACGCGGTTCCTGGTGGCGTTGGCGGTGGTCGTCGGTCTGCTCGGCGCGGTCTGGATCCAGCCGGGCGGCGCCGAGGTTCCGAAGGCTCGGGCGGAAGTGTCCGACAGCGACTGCGAAGCGCTGAACAGCCTCTCCGACAACGTCCCCGAGATCAAGGGGAGCTCCGCCAGCACCTTCGGCAAGTCGGCCGCCGCGGTGTCCACGGCCTTCAAGGACACGGCGCAGGACATCAGCGACAAGAAGCTCAAGGCCGCGCTGCTGACGATGGCCGGGGTCTACGCAGAGCTCGGCAAGGCGAAGAACGCCGCCGGCGCGCTCGCCGTCACCCTCAAGTCGGGGAAGAAGTACGCGAAGGCGGTCGGCGTCTGGGTCAAGGCCACGGTGCAGTGCGCGACGTCGAACATCACGGTGCCGTCGAACGTCACGTTGCCGTCGGGGATCACGCTGCCGTCCGGCATCACGCTGCCGTCGGGGATCACGCTGCCGAAGTGACGAACTAGCGAACGCGGCGGACCGATCCGTTCACGTCTCCGGCGTCAGCCCGAGCTGGCGCCGGATGTCCTGGTGGTCGAGGTAGTCGGCACACGTCGAGACGACACCCGCGTCGGTGACCGTGCCGACGAGCGCGCCGTCGATGGCGATCGTGCGTCCCGTTCCGGCGCGGTCGCCGATCGCCGCCTGCTGGGTGCCCTGCATCGTGTACTCGATCGTGAAGTGCGCTCCGGCGGTGAACGCGCTGCGCACGGTGAACGCGAGGTCGGGATAGGCCCCGATGCTGCGCTCGACCATCGCTCGGATCGCGTCGTGCCCGGTGTAGGTGTTCCCGCTCGCCATCCGGTGCGCGCCCGATGCGTCGTACCACGCGACGACAGCGTCCACGTCGTGCGCGTTCCACGCGTCGGTCCAGGTGCGGGCGAGCGGCTCCACGGCTAGCGCGGCCGTCCCTCGCGCGGCGCGATGAAGACGATCTCGGCTTCGGCGAGCCGCACGCCCTCGCTGTCGGCGGTGCCCCAGACGTAGATCTTGCGGCCCTCGACCCGGTCGACGCCGGCTTCGTAGTCGATGCGCTTGTGCAACGGCGTGGGGCGGATCATGCGCACCGTGAGCGTGCCGGTGTAGCCGGCGATCCCCGACGCGGTCTGGGCCGAGCCGAGGAGGTCGTCGAACGCGGCGGCCACGAACCCGCCGTGGAGGCTGCCCGCCGGTCCCTCGTACGCGGCGGAGTAGGTGGCCCAGCCCCGGGTGATGCCGTCGTCGTCGGTCACCCACTGGACCGGCGCGGCGAGTGGGTTGCTGCGGCCGGCGATGCCGCTGCGCTCGAGGAGCGCGCCCTGGTGGCCGCCGCACGAGCCCAGACCGCCCCGCGCGTGGAGGCTGGGGTGCTGCTCCATGCGGTCGGCGAGCGCGTCGATCTCGGCGGTGAGCCCTTCGACGGTGCCGTCGGGTACTGCGTCGACGTCGAGGTGCGCGCTGAGCTCGATCACGCGCTTCACCGCCCGGGTGAGTGCGTGCTTGTGCGCGAGCGGCGCGTCCTCGACGGGATCGGTCGCGTCGTAGGTGGTACGGGGGTCGGGCGGCAGCGTCGTCACGAGCGGAATCTACGACAGCACGTGGGTCACGAGCGCAGCCAGGTCTCCCGCGCCGTCATGCGCCAGCCCTTCGGGCGGTCGATGAACGTGGCGACGTCGTCGCCGACGATGCGTTGGCCCTCGGGAGAGTCGTAGAAGCGCTCGTGGAGGTCGAACGCGGTCCGGAAGTAGAGCTGGGCGATCCCGTCGACCTCGGGCGCGCCGGCCGTGAGCGGCTCGATCACCGGGTTCTGCACGTAGCGCGCCACGCCGGGGTGGTGGACGGGGACGAGCGGCGCGTGCCGGTGGTCCCAGTGCGTGGCGAACTCGGCGCGGGTGAGACCCGGGAGTCGGCGCACGAACGAGCACTGCTCGATCGCCGGGGTTGGGGTGCCGTCGACCCAGTCGCGCGTCCAGTCGATCTGCACGCGTTCGTCGACGAGGTACGCAGCGACCGGCGCGTCGAACCATGCCGCGGGGTCGAGGGGTGTGCGCCCCGCGACCCACGCCATCGCGACGCCGTGGACGTCGTCGGGGTGCGCGGCGGGCTCGTCGGGATGGGGTCGGTGAACCGAGAACGCGACGAGTCCGTCGACCGTGGGCACGGCATCGGCGAACGGCCCGCGCATCGCGACGACGACCTTGCGCACTTCGGGATCGGGCATCGCCGCGGCTCGGTGTCGGGGGCCCGGTTGATCAGGTGCCCGGGGCGGGCATGATGCCGCCGCGGAACGCGAAGTCCTCGGCGCCCTTGCCCTTGATGATGGTGCGGACGAGGCCGGTCTCCTCCGACGCGAGCATCTCGGCCACCGCCTCCGCGACCTCCGCGGGATCGAGGGTGGGCCGGACGCCGGCGTCGAGGCGCTGCTGGATGAAGTCGTCGATGAGCCCGGTCTGGACCGCGCCGGGGCAGATGGCGTGCAGTCGGATGCCGACGTCCGCGAGCTGGGGCGCAGCGCTGCGCACGAACCCGATGACCGCGTGCTTGGTGGCGGCGTAGAACGGGTCGTCGTAGTAGGGGCCGAGCCCCGCGAGGGACGCCGTGGCGACGATCGCGCAGCCGCGATGGTTGCCCTGCATCACCCGCGAGATCCCGATGACCGGGAGCAGCACACCGTCGAGGTTCACTCCCGTCACGCGGCGGTACTGCGCGACGGTCACGTCGAGCACGGAGTAGGGGTGTGGCGTGGTCACGATGCCGGCGTTCAGGTGGGCGAGGTCGATGGCGCCGTGCTCGTCGAAGACGTCGAGGATCAGCTGGTCCCAGGCCCCCGGGTCGGAGACGTCGAGGACCGCGGCGCTGCCCTCGATCTCGTCGGCCACCGCGCGCACCGCGGGCTCGGCCAGGTCGACGGCCACGACGTGCGCGCCGAGCGCGGCCAGGTGGCGGGCGCTCGCCGCGCCGATGCCCGACGCCGCACCGGTGACGATCGCGACCTTGCCGGAGAAGTCCGTCACTCTGGTTCGCTCGCGATCAGTGGCCGAGGTCGGGGTCGCGGTCGCGGGGGTCGTCGACGTCGACGACCTGCACCGCGGGCGCGTGCTCCTGGATCGCGTGGAGCATCAGCTCGCCGAGCATGGGCTGGGGTATCACGCACTCGGGGCACTCCGCGCCCGCGAGCTCGAGGCGCAGGGCGAGCCGGCCGGAGCCGGCGTCCCACTCGAGGGGCGTCACGTCGGCGCCGTCGGGGCCGAGGAAGACGCGAACGGCATCGAGGCCCTGGTCGAGCCCTGTGGGGGTTTCGGTGATGCTCATGGCGGCAGACTAGAGCGCGGGCCGGTTCCGCGACAGATGCGCGCCGTTGTCGCCGAAGACGAGCGAGCCCGTCACGGCCCCGCCCAGATCCGACGCCACCGCCACGATCACCCGGGCGAGGTCGTCGGGCTCGGTCAGCCGTCCGAGGGGGTGGGCGGCCGTCAGCTTGTCGATCGTCGCGTCATCGAGCGCGGCGCGCACGACCGGCGTGAGCGTGGTGCCGGGGGCCACGGCGACGACCCGGATGCCGTGTCCGCCGAGCTCGACCGCAAGGGTCGCGGTGAGGCTGTTGATTCCGGCCTTGGCCGCGCCGTAGGGCGCCATGTTGAGCGATGGGCGGGTGGACTCGCCCGAGCTCACGTTGACGATCACACCGCGCGTTCCCGCCGCGACCATCGCCCGGGCCTCGGCCTGGCAGCAGTACATCGTCACGAAGAGGTTGAGCTCGACGATGCCCCGGAGCCAGTCGTCGTCGGCATCCAGGAACGGCATGGTCGCCCGCCCACCGAGCGAACCGACGTTGTTGACCGCGACGTCGAGCGGTCCGAGGGTCGCCTCGACCTCGGCGACCGTTGCCCGTACCAGAGCGGGGTCGCGCAGGTCGGCGACGATCGTGTGGACGCGGCTGCCCTCGGCGCGAACCGCGGCGGACGCCTCCGAGAGCGCGGCGGCGTCGACGTCGACGAGCGCGACGTCGCACCCCGCGCGCGCCAGCCACACCGCGGTGGCCCGCCCGATCCCGATCCCCGCGCCGGTGACGAGCGCGTGCTTCCCCTTCAGGCCCAGGTCGATCACGCGGGCTCCAGGACGACTGTCTCGATGGCGTGCGTCCGCCGGCTGTCAGTGGTGGTCGATGTGCGCTTCTTCACGCGGGCTCCAGCACGACTGTCTCGATGGCGTGCGTCCGCCGGCTGTCAGTGGTGGTCGATGTGCGCTTCTTCACGCCGGCTCCAGCACGACTTTGATCGCGCCGTGGGCGCGGTCGGCGGCGACCCGGAACGCTTCGGGAGCGTCGGCCAGCGGGAACCGGTGGGTGACGAGCGTGTCGGCGATGTCGGGCCGGCGGGCCAGCAACGCCGCCGCGGTGTCGACGTCGCGACCACCGCCGTGGTGCGCGTACGTGTACGCCCAGGTGAACGTGGCCTCCTTCATCGCGGCGGCGATGCCCGGCATCGTGACGCCCTCCCAGAAGGTCGACAGGAACAGGACGAGTCCACCCGGGCGGACGAGGTCCACGGCGCGGTCGATGGCGCTCTGGGTCCCCGCGGCCTCGAAGACCACGTCGTAGCCGCCGGTGGCGGGCCCCGCCGCGCCGAGCCGCTCACCCGCGGCGCGCTGGCCGTCGTGCCGGGCATCGAGGTCCACCGTGGCGCCCGCGGCGGCCGCGCCGGCGACCGCGGCGAGCCCGATGCTGCCCGCCCCCACTACCGCGACGCGCTCGCCGCCGGTGATGCCGGCCCGCTCGAGGCCGTGGACCGCGACCGCGAGCGGCTCGACCAGGCACGCGTGCTCCACCGGGAGGCCGACGGGCAGCCGGACGAGGGCGTCGGGGCGGACCCGGATCCAGTCGGCCATGCCGCCGTCGGCCGAGACGCCGAGGATCGGGCCGGTGTGGCACAGGTGGCGCTGCCCGCCGGTGCATTGCGCGCACACTCCGCAGGGATTGCTCGGGTCGATGGCGACCGGTGTGCCGTCCTCGAGCACGCCGGCCATCTCGTGGCCGAGCACGCACGGGAGCGGTCCGTACCCGATGAGGTGGAGGTCGCTGCCGCAGAGGCCCGCCGACCGAACGGCGACCAGGACGCCGTCGCCGGTCGGGTCGTCGACCTCGACGACCTCGATGCCGGCTTCGGTGCGCTTCACTGCCTGCACGTCATCACTCCCATCTCACCTGCTCCGTTTCGTGAACAGCACCAGCACCTGGTCGATCGCCTGCTCGGCACGGGCCCGCACCGCGTCCTCCGAGATCCCGCCGAGCGGGTGCTCGACGACCACGATCCGCGCGTCGGGAAGCTCGGCCCGCTCGGCGACGGCGCGCGTCAGCGCCTCGAACGCGGTTGTCGTGACCACGACCGTGGGCCGGCCGGCGGCTTCGAGCTGCACGAGGTCGTGGACACTCCACGACGTACACGAGCCTCAGTCGGCCGACCCGGTCACGACCAGGTCGGCCGCGGCCAGCTGCCGGAGGATCTCCGGCTCGGCCGGCGTGGCGGCGGTGCCCTTCCCGACCACGAGCGCGACCTCGGCCGCGGTGTGCGCGGCGAGGCGTTCGGCGATCGTGGTCAGCAGCAGCCGGGCGTTGGGCTTGCCGTTGTCGAGCACGGCGATGCGCTTCCCGGCCAGGTCCGGGATGGGCGGCGCGAGCGGCGCGCGCGGGACGCGGACCCGGCCTTCGGGGGAGACGATGCGCATGTCAGGCCCCGCGTCCGTGGCCGAGGGCACCGTCGGGGTCGGACGGGTACTCGACGGGGACGGTCACACTGCGGGTCATGCCCCAGCTCGGGACCACGCACGAGTGCTTCCCGGCGCCGCCGGCGACGAGCACGCGGATGTTGCCGACGGCGTCGGTGAGCGGCAGGAGCGCGTCGGGGTCGTCAACCGCCTGCATCCAGTCGGCCCACGCGAGGCTGGTGAACGCCGCGCGCAGCTTCCCCGCCGGCAGGCGCGCGTGCTCGAACAGGAACGCGCTCACGTCGTCGCGCGACCAGCCGTGTGCCGCGATCGTCGCCGCGTGCTCGGGACACAGGATCACGAAGAACTCGCCCTGGCTGATCGGAGCGTTGTTCACGCCGAGTGTGGCCATGACCGACGCGGCCTTCTCGAGGATGCGGACGGGTTCGTCGGACTCCATGTCGTGGAAGTTGTGCGGGTTCTCGCCGCAGTGCACCGTCACCGCACTCGGCGCGGCGACGCCGCGACTGCGGTGGTAGGCGGGCCACGGGCTCGCCGTGGCGTTCTCCGCGATGCAGTACGTGTACTTCGCGGGCTGGCCCTGCGTGGACGCGTCGCCGTCGCCCGGCCGTCCACCACCGACGTGGAGGAGGACGAAGCGCAACGCGCGCCCGACCGTCGCGTTGGCGCGGGCGCCCGGACCGAACGTGCCCAGGCCGGCGTTGAACCCGTGGCGGCCGACGGCATCGCCGTGGACGATCAGCAGCGGCGCGACGGGATGGGTGGTGGCCTGGACGCCGCGCAGGTTGACCTCCGGGTGGGTGATCGCCCGCGCCGCGGCCACGAGCACCGGCAGCACGTCGGGAGGACAGCCGGCCATGACCGCGTTCGCCGCGATGGTGCGGGGGGTCGCCTCGCCGTCGCGCGGCGGCACCACGCCGATCACTTCGTCGGGGTCGCCGCCGTACGTTGCGAGCATGGCGTCGACCCGGGTCTCCGTCGGCGCCACGAGCGGGAGCCCGTCGCCCCAGCCGCGCTCGGCCAGGAGCGCGAAGAGCGCCTCGGGGGACTCGTCGGCCACGTCGACGAGGTCGGCGACGGACGCCCCCCTGCCCGCGGTTCGGGGAAGTGCCATGGTCTGCGACGCTAACGCACGAGAGGAGCGTCGTGAGCGGGCTCGCGGGAGGGGAGACAGGCGGGCTCGCGGGTGGGTGGAGTGCAGGGATCACCGCCGAGCAGCGCACGAGCTGGGCGGGTCGCCTCGACCGTTTTGGCGCCGTCTGACCACCGTATGCGGGGGCAGACGGCGCCAAAACGAATGAGAGCGAGGGTTTAGGAGCGGGGGACCTCGCGCCAGGGGAGCGCCTTGTCGACCCGGATGTCGCCCGGGAGCCCGAGCACCCGCTCGCCGAGGATGTTGCGCATCACCTCGGACGTGCCACCCTCGATCGAGTTGGCCCGGCAACGCAGGAACCACTCCTGCAGGGTCTGGTAGCCGTACACGGAGCGCGAGCGGTCCATCGCGTACCCGGTGGGGTAGAGCGTGGCCTTCGGACCCTGCAGGTTCATCGCGAGCGAGAAGCACGCCTTGTTGTGCTCCGCCGACAGGAGCTTGGCCACCGACCCCTCCGGGCCGGGTGTTCCGACGCTCATCGCGGCCGCGGCCCTGCGCACCGTGAGCCGGAGCACCTCGGCCTGCACCCAGGCCCGCATCAGCTCGTCTCGCCGCGCAGCGTTGCCGTCACCGTGCTCGCGGTACGCCTCGACGGCCCAGTCGATCGGCGCCTTGCGGGCGAAGCTGCTCCCGCCGATCGCGACCCGCTCGTTCATCAGCGTCGTGAGCGAGATGCGCCAGCCGTCGCCGACGTCACCGATGCGGTGGGCGTCGGGGATGCGCACGTCGGTGAGGTACACCTCGTTGAACTCGGCCTGCCCGGTCATCTGCCGCAGCGGCCGCACGTCGACTCCGGGTGCGTGCATGTCGCAGATGAAGTAGGTGAGGCCGCGGTGCTTGGGGACCTCGGGGTCGGTGCGGGCGACGAGCATGCCCCAGCGCGCCTCGTGGGCGAGGCTCGTCCACACCTTCTGCCCGTTGACGATCCACTCGTCGCCGTCGCGCACGGCACTCGTCGACAGGCTGGCGACGTCGGATCCCGCGCCGGGCTCGGAGAAGAGCTGGCACCAGACCTCCTCGCCGCTGAACAGCGGGCGCAGCCACTTCGTCCGCTGCTCGTCGGTCCCGTGGGTGACGACCGTCGGTGCGCCCATCCCGAGGCCGATGCTGACTCTCGGGAACGGCCCTCCCGCCGCGACGACCCGCTCGGTGACCGCGCGCTGGAGGCCGGGCGCCACGCCGAGCCCGCCGAAGCCGATGGGGAACGACACGTTGGCCAGACCGAGGTCGTACATCGCGCCGAGGAACTCGGGGGTGTCGCCCGCCGCGTGCTCGGCGAGCAGCTGGTCGATGCGTTCGCTGACGGTGGTCTCGTCGCTCATGGGGTTCCTCTCACCGCTCGGGGTGACGTGAACGGGCGTCGGGTTCGGTCACGGGCGCGAGGAGCCCGCCGACCAACATGTCGACGATGTTCGCGATGAACTGCTCCTCGGGCAGCCGGAACGGCGCGCCGAGCTCGATGTCGTGGGCCCGCCGCGAGGTGGCGTAGGCCATGAAGTCGATCACGACGACGAGGCGTTCCTCGCGCCATTTCGGAGTGAGCTCCGGCAGGCACCGGTGCGCGTAGCGCAGCGACCTCCTGATCCCGTCGCGGCCGAACGTATCGGGAAGCTTGCCGGCGGGGAGCTGCAGCCGTCCCGTGACCTGCGGGAGGATGCGGAGGTAGTCGCGACCCGACCCGGTGGCGAGCTCGCCGGTGAACGGGACGATCATCGTCTCGACGATCGCGCGGAGGTCGTCGGTGCGGCCGTCGGCCTCGAGCCGGTCGAGCATCGCGCTGCGGCGCGCCTCGATGGGCTCCCGGTGCCGGGCGAGGATCGCACCGAGGAGGCCGTCGCGCGACCCGAAGTGGTAGTGCAGCGCCGAGGAGTTGCGCTGGCGGGCGAGCACGTTGATCTCGCGGACGCGCACGGCGTCGATGCCGTGCTGGGCGAAGAGACGCTCGCCGGCGCGCAGCAGGCGCTCCCTGGTGACGGTGGCGTCGCGTGCCATACGCGGCGAAGGGTATCGGGGTGGGCCAAGATGCGCAGGTGAGCGACGATCCTCCTCCCTCCCAACCGGCCCCGCCTCCTGCCGAGCCCGCCCCGTCGAAGCCCGAAGCGGTGCCCGAGCCCGAGGAGATCGAGCCCGACCCCCGGTTCTCGTACGCGAACGAGCGCACCTTCCTCGCCTGGATCCGCACGGCCCTGGGGCTCATCACCGCCGGTCTCGTGGTTACCCAGCTGTTCCCGAAGTTCGACGTCCCGGGCGGGCGCCGGCTCATCGGGCTGCCGCTCATCGCGCTCGGGGTATTGATCGCCGTCTTCAGCTTCGGCAACTGGCGGCGCAACGAAGACGCGATGCGGTTCCAGCGGCCCCTGCCGAAGTCGTTCCTGCCCCGGATCGTCGCCGTGGTGGTGTCGGTCGTCGCGGTCGTCGGGCTCGTCCTGGTCCTGTTCGCGGGTGGGAGCGGCAAGTGACCACCGGTCGCGACCCCGAGGGCATCGACCCCGGCCTGGCCTCGGAGCGGACCGACCTCGCCTGGAACCGCAGCGGGCTGTCGCTCATCGCGTGTGGCGTCGTGGTGGCCAAGGGCCTCGCCGTCTCCGAGCCGGTGCGGGCTCGTGCCGCGGTCGGGGTGACGATCCTCGTGCTCGGCGGGCTCACCTGGGCGCTCGGGGCCTGGCAGGCCCGCCGCCGGTCGCGCCCCGGGCTCGCCCGCCACACCGCGCGCCCGATCGACCTGCTGCCGGTCGCGGTGGGCACCGCCGCGGTGGGTGTCGCCGCCTTCGCGCTGGGACTGTTCTTCCCGGCGTGACGGTCCCGACCGGATTGTTTTCGCCCAGGTTATTGAAACGCGTTCTCGTCGCGTACAGAATGCACCCCTTCCCTGGGAACATGACCCCGAGCTCGGGGTCACCCGGGAGGAACACGAGGGGGGAACTGTGAAGGGATTCCGGTGGGCCGCGGTTGTCGCGGCCGCAGCCATGATGACCGCAGTCACTGCGGGCACGGCCGTTGCGCAGAGCAGCGGGAGTGGGGGTAGCGGCGGCGCCAAGGAAGCACTCACCGCGTCCGACATCGGCATCTCGCCGACGGAGATCCACGTCGGCGTCATCGCCGACACCGGGAGCCAGATCGCTCCGGGCCTGTTCCAGGGCTCGGTCGACGGCGTGCAGGCCTGGGCCAAGTACATGAACGAGAAGGAGGGCGGGCTCGCCGGGCGCAAGATCGTCGTCGACACCTACGACTCGGCGCTCGACCCCAACAAGGCGCGCAACGCGATCATCGACGCCTGCTCGAAGGACTTCGCGCTGGTCGGGACCTCGGCGCTGTTCGTCAACAACGTCGACGACATGGTCGGGTGCAAGGACATCAAGGGGGCGGCCACCGGCATCCCCGACTACCCGTTCACGACGACCGACGTGGTGCACCAGTGCTCGCCGGTGTCGTTCCCGATCAACCCGGCGGTCCTCGACTGCAGCACGAAGGACCAGAAGCCGCAGACCTACCGCGGCTCGATCGGCGCCACGAACTACTACCTGAAGAAGTTCGGCAAGAACGCGCTCCACGGGCTGTTCGCCTACCCGAGCGACCTGAAGTCGGCCAAGACCGTCCAGGTCCCGCCGTTCACGGCACAGCAGCAGGCGGGCATCAAGCAGGACGCGACGTTCGACATCTCGGCGCGCGCCCCGCAGTCGGAGTACACGCCCCTCATCCAGTCGATGAAGGCGAACGGGTCCACCTACGCGCGCCACGGCGGCAACGACGCCCAGAACATCGCGCTCATGAAGGAGGCCAAGCTCCAGGGTCTGACCGGGGTGAAGGTCTGGGACTGCTCGCTGCAGTGCTACACCAGCAGCGTCCTCGCCGCGCCGGAGACCGAGGGCATGTACGTGTGGACCAACTTCGTGCCGTTCGAAGAGGCGAAGTCCAACAAGATGACCCAGAGCTTCGTGAAGTACACGGGCGACAAGGCCAACGGCTACTCGGCCCAGACCTGGGCCGCGGGTCTCTTCCTGCGAGACGTGATCAACAACCTCGTCAAGGCCGGCGGCAACAACGCCGTGACCCGCGCCGCGGTGCTGAAGGAGTCGGCGAACGTCCACGCTTTCGACGGCGACGGCATGGTCGGCGTCCGCGACATGGGCGCGCGCATCCCGACCGCGTGCTTCGCGCTGCTGCAGGTGAAGAGTGGAAAGTTCGTGCGGGTCTACCCCAAGAAGGCCGGGACCTTCGACTGCGACCCCAAGAACAACTTCAACATCAAGCTCGACCTGAGCTGATCGCCTTGATCAACTCGGGTGGGGGAGTCGGGTGAGCACGACGATGGAGCGCCTCCGGTCTCGGCAGAACCTGCCGAACCTGATCGGGGCGCTCCTCGTCGCGCTCCTCGTCGGGTACGTCGTCGTGTCGGGATGGCGCGACGTCCAGGGCCAGTCGTGGTCGTCGATCATCACGCTCGACAGTGTGCGCAACACGCTGGTCCAGGGCATCACGATCGGCTCCATCTACGCGATCGCGGCGTCGGGCCTCGTCGTCACCTACACGACCTCGGGCATCTTCAACTTCGCCCAGGGTGCGATGGGCATGTTCTGCGCCTACGTGTACTGGACGCTGAAGGTCGATTGGGGCCTCCCGCCGTTGCTGGCCGTCCTCATCGCGGTGCTGGTGTTCGCCCCGCTCTTCGGTGCGCTGGTGGAGCGGGTGCTCATGCGCCGGCTCGCCGACGCGCCGCTGGTGGCGAAGCTCGTGGTGACGATTGGCCTCATGGTGGCCCTGATGGGTCTCGCGGTCACGTTCTGGGATCCCACCCAGAGCCGGTCGATCCCGACGTTCTTCGGCACCGACGGCTTCAACATCGGCCAGACGTTCGTGCCCTGGTTCCGGTTCATCACCATCGTCGCCGGCATCGTGCTGGCGATCGTCATCCGGGTGGTGCTCTACCGCACCCGGCTCGGCGTGGCGATGCGCGCGGTCGTCGACCAGCGTCAGCTCGCCGCGCTCAACGGTGCCCGTCCCGGGCGCACGTCGGCGTTCGCGTGGGCGCTGGGCACGTCGATGGCGGCGCTGGCCGGGATCTTCCTGGCCGAGGAGCTGAGCAACCTGAGCGTCGAGACGCTGACGCTGTTCATCGTCAACGCGTTCGCCGCGGCGATCATCGGCCGGCTGAAGAGCCTTCCCTGGACGTACGTCGGTGGCTTGATCATCGGGATCTCGATCGCGTTCCAGGCCAACTTCCTGACGTGGAAGTCGCAGTGGGGCGACGCGTCGTTCGTCATCCCGACGGTGATCCTGTTCGTCGCGCTGCTGTTCGTCCCCCAGGCCCGCATCGAGGGCCGACAGACCACGAGCAAGGTCGCGCCCCGGGTGCCGACCATGCGCCGGGCCTGGGCGGGCATGGCGATCCTGTTCGGGTTCATGCTGATCAACGCGGCCTACTGGGACCGCATCGGGATCCGGAACCTCACGCTGGTGGTGCTCTACGCGTTGCTGATGCTGTCGCTCGTCCCGCTCACCGGCTGGTCGGGCCAGATATCGCTCGCGCAGATCACCTTCGCGGGCGTCGGCGCGTTCGCGATGTTCAAGGTCGCGTCGAGCCCCGGCGGGTGGGGGTTCATCCCGGGCGGCAACGGCGCCGTGTGGGGTCTGGTCATCGCGGGGTTGCTCGCGGTGCCGTTCGGGCTGCTGATCGCCTTGCCATCCGTGCGATTGCAGGGTCTGTACCTGGCCCTCGCCACCATGGCGTTCGCGCTGATGGCGGAGCAGCTGTTCTTCGAGCAGAACCAGGTGTTCGGCACCGGCGGCAAGCGGATCGCGCCGATCCGGCTCTTCGGCTTCGGCCTCGACCAGCCGTTCAAGCTCCTCGGCGTCTCGTTCAGCGCGGACTCCGCGATGCTGCTCTTCGTCACCGGCCTGTTCTGCGTCATGGGCATGGGGGTCGTCGCGCTCCGGCGCAGCGCCTACGGACGCAAGCTCATCGCCATGCGCGACAGCCCGGCGGCGTCCGCGACGCTCGGCGTCAACCTGTTCCGCACCAAGCTCGGCGTGTTCGCCCTGTCGGCCGCGATCGCCGGCGTCGCCGGCGCGGTCAACGGTGCCTACCTGGGGTCGGCCTCCACCCCCGACTTCCAGATGCTCAAGGGCCTGCCGATCCTGCTGCTCGCGGTGGTCGGCGGTGTGTCGATCGTCAGCGGCGTGGTGTTCGGCGGCTTCGCGCTGCAGTCCTTCGCGTGGCTGGTGATGCTGTTCCCAGCCGCGACGTACCCGACGCTCAACCGGTGGCTCGTCTACTGGTCGCGCATCGGTCCCGGCCTCGCCGGCATCGGCATCGGCCGCAACCCCGACGGCGCGGTCGTCGAGATCGGCGCGGCCGTGCGCGGCGAGCGCAAGAAGCCGGGAACGAGCGCGGCGCCTCCGGAGGCGCCGGCTCTTCCCGACCCGTCCGGCGAGCGACCGACCCTCACCGTGGCCGGCGGGAGCGACTGACCGATGGCGCTCCTCGAGGTACGCGACGTCGCCCTCCGCTTCGGCGGGGTGCATGCGCTCAACGGTGTGGTGTTCGGAGCCGAGGCCGCGACGGTCACCGGGCTCATCGGCCCCAACGGCGCCGGCAAGACGACCATGTTCAACGTCGTCACCGGGCTCCAGGCGCCCGACACCGGCACGGTCGTCTTCGACGGCAAGGACATCACCGCGGTGCGGCCGCACAAGCGGGCCCGGCTCGGGATGTCGCGCACGTTCCAGCGGCTGGAGACCTTCGGCACCCTCTCGGTGCGCGAGAACGTGCTCGTGGCGGCCGAGATCCGCAAGAGCTGGTCGCGCGACGGCTCGTCGCCCCGGTCGGTCACCGACGAGATCCTCGAGCAGGTGGGCCTCACCGAGGTCCAGAACGAGCGGGTCGACACCATGCCCACCGGCACGGCCCGCTTGGTCGAGGTCGCCCGTGCGCTCGCCGCGCGGCCGCGCCTGCTGTTGCTCGACGAGCCGTCGGCCGGCCTCAACGAGGCCGAGACCACCGACCTGGGTGAGCTCCTCACCCGGCTGGCGGAGACCGGCCTGGGCGTGCTCCTGGTCGAGCACGACATGCGGTTCGTGATGGCCACGTGCGCGCGGATCCACGTGCTCGACTTCGGTCAGGTGATCGCGAGCGGCGACCCCGACTCGATCCAGGGCAACGCCGCGGTGCGGTCGGCCTACCTGGGGACCGGGCCGGGCGATCCCGAGGTCGAAGCCGGGATCACCGACGCCGGCGTGCTCGCCGACGTCGCGGCCCTGGCCGACGCGGTCGGGGACGGCGGCCGGATCCACGTCCGCGAGGCCCGGCCGGTCTCCGCCACCGACGGCGCAGCCGCCCCACCCGCGCTCGAGCTCGTGGGCGTCCAGGCTGGATACGGCACGATCGCCGTGCTGTTCGGGGTCGACCTCACCCTGCAGACGGGCCAGGTGCACGCGCTCCTCGGGCCCAACGGCGCAGGGAAGTCCACGGCGCTGAAGGTCGCGAGCGGCCAGATCCGGCCCAACGCCGGCGAGGTGCGGTTCAACGGGACGCCGATCGGCAAGGCCGGTCCCGACGAGCTCGCCCGCCAGGGCCTGTGCCTCGTCCCGGAAGGTCGGGGCGTGTTCCCCAACCTCACGATCCTCGAGAACCTGCGCATGGCCACGTACGCCGGCACGTCGTACAAGGACGTGATGGACCGGGCGTTCACCCAGTTCCCCCGGCTCGCCGAGCGGCGCAAGCAGCTCGCCGGCACGCTCTCGGGCGGCGAGCAGCAGATGCTCTCGATGGCACGCGCGCTCGCCACCGACCCCGCGGTGCTGCTCCTCGACGAGCTGTCGATGGGCCTCGCCCCGCTCATCGTGGAGGACCTCTACGACGTCGTGCGCCGCATCGCGGCCGAGGGCCTGTCGATCGTGGTCGTCGAGCAGTTCGCCCACCAGGTGCTCGGCGTGGCCGACGTCGCGTCGATCATGCTGTCGGGCAAGGTGCAGCTCACCGGGCGTCCCCAGGATGTCGCGGGAGCGCTCGAAGCCGCCTACCTCAGCGGCGCCGTCGACGGCTGACCGGGCCCCGGCCGTCCGCCGCGGACGCCCGCGGCATCAGGGCTCGTAGGTGCCGTCGTCGCGGCGGATCCAGCCCGACGACGCGAACGCACCGCCGTCGACGTGCAGCGTGGTCCCGGTGACCCACTTGGACAGTCGTGACGCGAGGTACACGGCGGCACCGGCACAGTCGTCGGTCTCGCCCCAGTCGAGCGGGACCTTCCGCCCGTAGGCCTGGGTGTCCCCCTGGGTGGCCGATTCGGCGAGGCCCTCGTCGCCCGGGGTACGGATCGCGTCCGGCGCGATCGCGTTGACCCGGATCCCTCGCGGGGCGAGCTCGAGCGCGAGCGTCTTGGTGAGACTGGTGACCGCCGCCTTCATCGCCGCGTACACGCCGAACCCGGGGGCGGCCCGATGGGCCTCGATCGAGGTGACGTTGATGATCGATCCGCCGGCGGGCATCACGGGCACCGCGGCCCGGATGCAGTGGGTGACGCTGACGAAGTTCTCGTCGACCATCGTCGCCTGGCCCTTGGCGCTCGTGTCGAAGAAGTGGGCGTAGAAGGTCCCCGCCGCGTTGTTGACGAGCACGTCGACCTCGCCGTGCCGCTCGGCCACCCGGCTCACGAACGCCTGGACGGCGTCGGGGTCGCGCACGTCGAGCAGCTCGGCGATCGGGGCGCGGCCGATGCCTCCGAGCAGGGCCACCGTCTCGGCCTGGTTGGCCTCGTCGCGGTCGCAGATCGCGACCTCGGCCCCGAAGGCCGCGAGGCCGAGGGCGATCGCCCGGCCGATGCCGCGGGCGGCGCCGGTGACGATCGCCGTCTTGCCGTCGAGGGACGCGTCGGACGGCGTGATCATCGTGCTCCCCTTCGTGGCCGCCGCCCCACGGCCCCGTGCGCGTTGGACGCTGCGGCTCGGGGCACCCTACCGTTCCCCCGCTCGTCACTCCGGCGACGCGCCCGACTGCGGAGGACACCCCATGACCCGTCTCGACGACACGCCCGTCCCCGACTACGCGAACCGGTTGCGCCTCGACGGCCGCCGCTTCGTGGTGATCGGCGCGGGCCAGGGGATCGGCCGGCAGGCCTCGCACGCGCTCGCGGCGAACGGCGCCCGGCTGCTCACCGCCGACGTCGATCCGGACCTCGCGGCCGACATCGCGGGCGAGGTCGACGGCGTGGCGTGGTCGGGCGACGCGACGAAGCGCGAGGACGTGGAGCGCATGTTCGCCGACGCCACGCGCGAGCTCGGCGGGGTCGACGGTGTCGTCGACATCGTGGGCATCTCGCGGTTCGTCGACCTGCTCGACCTCACCGACGAGGATTGGGACTGGCACTTCGACATGAGCCTGCGCCACGCGTTCCTCGCGATGCAGTGCGGCGCGAAGGCGATGGCCGGCCACGGCGGGGTGATGGTGTTCGTGGCCTCGGTGTCGGGCATCACGTCGGCGCCCCGGCACGCGGCCTACGGCGCGGCGAAGGCCGGCCTGATGTCGCTGGTGCGGACGGGCGCGGTGGAGCTCGGGCCGATGGGCATCCGGGTCAACGCCGTCGCCCCCGGCGTGGTGTGGACGCCGCGGGTGTCGGGATACCTCGGCGACGAGGGCCGCGAGCGCAACAGCGCGAACTCGCCGCTGCGCCGGGTGGCGCTCCCCGAGGACATCGCGTCGGCGCTGCTGTTCTTCGCGTCGGACCTCGCGGGCTACGTCACCGGGCAGACGCTCTCGGTCGACGGTGGGGTCGGGGCCAAGTTCCCGTACCCGATGGACGGGCTGTAGACGTTGGCGAACGTCGAGGTGGGACGAGGCGGCGACGCCGCCCCGGCCGCCGGGCGTGCGGCCGGGGTCGAGCCGTTCGTGCGGGGCGCCGCGTGGCCCGCGGGGGCGGGCGTGTCGTACCCCCGAGCGAATCCCGACGACATCGCCCGCCTGCCGATCGACACCTGGGGTGCCGCGCAGCTCCCCGTGGGGGTGCGGCTGGAGCTGACCGGCGACGCGACCGCGATCGAGCTCGACTTCCGCACCGAGACCGACGACGTCGGCTACCGGGGCGAGGGCGCGGGGAAGTTCTTCACCGTGGTCCGTGACGACGCAGTGGTCGACGAGCAGCCCGCGGCGCTCGGTGCGGGCAGCGTGCGCCTGTCGGTGGCCGGCCCCGGCGACCGCGCCATCGTCTACCTGCCCGAAGGCATGAAGCCGACGCTCGACGCGATCCGCGCGGTCGACGGGAGCATCGAGCCCGCACCCGCGCAGCCGCGGTGGCTCTGCTACGGCGACTCGATCGCCGAGGGCTGGATCGCGGCGGGACCGGCGGGAGCGTGGCCGGCGGTGGCCGGACGCGTGTTCGGCCTCGACGTGGTGAACCTCGGTTACGCAGGGTCCGCGCGCGGCGAGATCGTGTCGGCCGAGCACATCGCGGGGGTCGCGGCCGAGGTGATCTCCATCTCGCACGGCACCAACTGCTGGACCCGCATCCAGCACAGCACCGGCCAGATGCGCGAGAACCTGCGGTCGTTCCTCACCATCGTGCGGGCGGGCCATCCCGGGATCCCGATCGTGGTGTGCAGCCCGGTGATCCGCCCCGACGCCGAGACGACGCCCAACTCGCTCGGCGCGACGCTGGACGACCTGCGCGCCGTCATCGAGGAGGTCGCCCGAGAGCACATCGACGCGGGTGATACCCGGATGTCGCTCGTGCTCGGTGCGCCGGTGATCTACGCCGTGCACCTCGCCGACGGCGTGCACCCCGGTGACGAGGGGCACCGGATGATCGCCGCCGCGTTCGGCGCGGCCGTGCGCGAAGCGCTCGACACCGACTCGCTCGACACCAACGCATAGGACGGGGAGCCACCGTGTTCGTGCAGGTCGATGTCAACGTGCAGCCGCCGGTCGTCACGCTCGAGGAGCCCGACGACTGCACCCGCTTCCACCTCGCGGTGGTGGGTGGGAGCGACCTGGCCCGGGTGTTCGGGGCGCTGGTCGACGGCGCGGCGGGGCGGCTCGAAGGCGATCACGCGCTGGTCACGATCGACGCGGTGCGGCGCATGGCGGCCGGCCGGGTCGGCGACGACTGGGACGACCGCTTCGCCGGGATGCTCGGCCACGCGAAGAGCAAGGGCTGGATCGACGACAGCGGCAACGCGATCCAGGCC
>Ga0302322_100001006_pt1 | contig 22548 bp, 24 predicted proteins | sample Fen_T0_2_FD_203757 | JGI IMG/M metagenome (GOLD analysis project Ga0302322, IMG submission 203757) | Peat permafrost microbial communities from Stordalen Mire near Abisko, Sweden - Fen_T0_2 | ecosystem: Environmental > Terrestrial > Soil > Wetlands > Permafrost | place: Sweden: Abisko...
CTCGGCGGGCTCGATAAAACCGAAACCCTTCGCATCGTTGAACCACTTAACGGTTCCTTCTGCCATATGAAATACACCTCCCACCACTAATTACGAACGCATTGGGAAGGCGCACTCGCGCAGACCGAACTCGCTCTATCTGATGACCACAGTAGCAGCAGCTCGGCGAGCGCTCCTTGCAGGGGCTTCGACCGCCGCCTGTCCAGGCTGCAAGCGATCGAGGTCGAGCCACTCGGGCCTGCGCAGACGAGGCCACGAACGCTCGCAAAGGCGTCGGTCGCCTCACTCACCGCGGCGCCGACCGAGAGGTTCCGCTCGACGGCGAAGGCCGCAAGGCGGGCGTGCTGCCGCTCGTCGAGCACGATGTGCAAACGGCTCATGTGCACTGATCGGATGCCCTCGCCCGTCCCGCATTCGCGATCGACGAGCTCGAGGCATAGCGTGCGAGCTGCCGCGCGGCGACGGCGCGGCAGCGGGCGTCGTCGGTCACGATCGAGCCGCACCCGGCGGCGACGGTGGCGCTAGCCGGCCCCAGCCCGGGAACGGGTAGCTGCTCCTCGAGCCGCGCCACCGCGGCGCGGAGCCGTGACAGGTGCGCGCTCTCGACGCGACCCCGCGCGTACTCCTCGATCGCTGCAAACCGTTCCGGCGCGAAGCGCCGCTCCCGAGGAAAGCGGAGCTCGGCGTCGAGGGCTTCCTCCAGCGGCCAGACGGTCGGCGGGCGGACGAGGAGCGCGATCGCTCCTGCCGGGTCGTCCGCGAACAACCCTCCCTCGAGGAGAGCGAGCTCGAGGCGCGAGACCGGCAGCCAGTGGAGGAGCGCCTCGCGCGCAGCGGCTCCGAGCCGGACGCGTCCGACGCGCACGTCGCACCCGCCGTCGACGACGAGGCCGGCACCACGGCCCGGGTGCCGGCCGCGCCAACCGGCGAGGACGCGCTCGCGGCCCGCAGCGTCGAGCCTGGCAAGACCCTCCGCGACGATCCACGCTGTCGCCGACGAGCGCGCGTCGAACGCGGGAGCACGGTTGCGGGCGGGCCGCGTGACGGCCAGATCGCACCGCCGCACCGGCGGGAAGAGCGCCGCGACCTCGTCGACCAGGCCCACGACGGGGGGCGACCGGTGGCCGCGCACGCCGGCCGCAACGGGGCGCTCGAGCTCGGCGGTCGTCATGGAGCCGACGCTAGACGGGCGGCACGGGCGGCACAAGACGCTCTTTCGGCCATGTCCGCCGGGGGCGCGCAGGCGGCGGCCCGCACGCCCCGGCATGCTCAGGAAGCCTGCGACCTCACGTAGTCGATGTAGCCGCGCACATCGGCCACGGGCTCGGAATATGCCTCGCCGAGGGCCGCTTCCATCGCGGCCATGTACCCCTCGGCCCACGGCGGGAAGGCGTAGTGGATCGCGCGGAGGAACTCGAGCGTCGCCGCCAGGCGGATGTCGGCGATCGAGGGCGTCCCACCGCCGATGAACTGCTTGCCGTCGAGGAAGAAGGCCCGGTAGACGTCCAGCGGCTCGGCGATGGCCGCCTCGCAGGCCTGCTGCGCCACCGCCTTGGCGGCGGCGTCCGCGTCGGAAGCGCCCACCTCGCCCGGATAGTGCGGGAAGGAGAGCGCCGCGTAGGTCGCCCGGGCAACGAGCGGGTAGAGGGTGCCGATCAGGTAGAACATCGCGCTGTCGACCATGGCCCGCTCGCCCGGAGCCTCCGGGTAGAACCGGCTCAGGCCGTGCACGTTGCAGAGGTACTGCATGATCGCGCAGCTCTCCCAGAGCGTGCCCTTCGGCAGCCCGGCCTCCTCGATCATCGGCGTCAGGTGCGCCGGGTCCTTCGCCAGGAACTCGGGCGTGCCCGTCTGCCCCCAGACGTCGACCTCGTCGAAGTCGAGCCCGGCGGCCCTGACGAAGATCCGAACAGTCAGGTTGTTGACGCTCGGCTTCAGGATGTTGAGCGTGATCGCACTCATGTGATCCTCCCTACCTCGGTGTTGCAGATGACCTTCAGTACGGGCTCTTCGCCGAGCGGTCGGCGGAGAGCGAGTCCCTCGACCGCAGGACGAGATTCTCGATCGCGTCCGCCAGGTGCCGCTGCGTGATGTGGTGATCGCCCCGCGCCACGCGCAGCCTGTGCGCCTCGAGCAGCACCTCGGCGTGCGTGAAGCCGTGCGGCGGCTCGAAGCGGTAGGCCGCGAACTCGATCGTGAGGCCGAGCGGATCGTCGAAGTAGATGGAGTCCATGAAGCCCCGGTCCTTGACGCCGCTGTGCCGGACCCCGCGCTCCTCGAGCCGCTCCACCGCCTGGTCGAAGGTGGCCTTCGAGAGCGACAGGGCGATGTGGTGCACACACCCGGGCTCGGTTGGCGTGCGGCGCGGGTCGGGTGTCCGATCCTCGTTCGTGAACACGGTGATCAGGCGGCCGTCACCCGGGTCGAAGTACAGGTGGCTCTCCCCCGGGTTGTCCAGGTTCGGTTGCTCGAACACGAACGGCATCCCGAGCAGGCCCTCCCAGAAGTCGATCGACGTCTGCCGGTCGGCACCGGTGAGCGTGATGTGGTGCACGCCCTGGCTCTGCAGCTTCCGCATCAACCGCCTCCTTCCGTCTGCGCTTCGACGAGCCTCGACTTGTACTCGCTCCGCGCGAGGCTCCCCCATGGCACGAGCTCGACCTCCGCCTGGACGACGAGCACGCTACGGATTCTCTCACCGATCGCCCCCGCGAGGCCGGCGTCTGCCGTCGTGCCCTGCGCAAGCTCGACGCTCACCGGGAGCGGCGGCTCCTGCTTCACGCCCGGCGCCCGCGGCCTGATGACGACGTTGCCGCTGACCGCGGGAGCGAAGGCGCTCACGACCTCGCGGACGGCGGCCGGGAACACGTTGACGCCGCGGACGATGAGCATGTCGTCGGTTCGTCCGAGGCACCGCACGCGCGGCCCGGTGCGGCCGCACCCGCACGGCGTCGTGCGGACGCGCACGTGGTCGCGCGTGCGAAAGCGCAGCAACGGGGCGGCGCGATGGCAGAGATGCGTCAGCACGAGCTCGCCCGCGGCTCCGTCCTGCAGCTCGACGGTCTCGCCCGTCTCCGGGTCGATCAGCTCGGCGTGGACGAAGCCACGCGCGCCCAGGTGCATGCCGTCCTGCTCCTCGCACTCGCCCCAGAGCGACGGGCCGATGTCGCCGATCCCCATCGCCTCGGTGACCCGCGCCCCCCAGCCCTCCTCGAGCCGCGCGCGGAAGGCCGGCTCGCCGCCGCCCGGCTCTCCGGCCACGAGCACGCGCCGCACGCTCGAGCCCTGGAGGTCGAAACCGCGGCCGTTCGCCCACTCGGTGAGGTAGGTGGCGTAGGACGGCGTCAGCACGACCGCCTCGGGCCGCAACTGCTCGATCGCGAGCATCAGCCGCTCGGTGTTGCCGGTGCCGACCGGGACATGGCAGAGCCCGAGCCGGTCGAACGCGGCGAGGGCCGCGCCGGCCACGAAAGGCCCGGCGTTGTAGGTGGAGACGACGCGCTCACCGGGCGACACGCCGGCCGCTCCGTAGCTGCGCGCCGACCCCGTCACCCAGTTGTCGAGATCACCGGCCGTGAGTGGGATGTAGCTCGGCGTGCCGGTCGTGCCGCTCGTCGAGTAGATCCGCACGATCTCGGCCGCGGTCGCGCAGAGGTGGGCTCCGAACGGGTTGTCGGGAGCACGGCTCGCCCGCAGCTCGTCCTTCCCGGTGAACGGCAGGCGCCGCAGGTCGGCGAGCCCGCCGGCCGCTGCCGCCGTTGCGAGCCCTGCCGCCGCCAGCTTTGCGCGGTAGAACGGCGAGCGCTCGAAGAGATAGGCGAGCTGGGTGCGATAGCTCGCGTCGTCGATCTCGAGCTGCGCGTCCCACGGAAGCAACTCGGCCTCGAGTGGCGGCATCAGCCCCGACCGTCCTCCGGCTGCCGCTCGTAGGTGATCGCGGCCTCCGCCTCGCCGGCCATCAGGAAGCCGATCGGGTTCTCCTGCTCCTCGGCGAGGTGGGCGAGCAGGCTCGCCGTGCGCGCGAGGAGGGGCACGGCCTTCGCGGCGCTCGCCGGGAAGCCGAGGTCGAGCAGCACCGCCGCGATCGGCAGTGAGACGTTCATCGTCAGCGGCCGGTCCCACGCCCTCGCGACGGCCTCGCGCAGCTCGCGGGAGAGCAGGACGTGCGGCCCGCTCACTGCGCGCTCGTCGGCGAAGTCGAGGATGCGCTCGGCACGCGGGTCGAGGGGGCGATGCACCGGATGGCCGAAACCGGGCGCCTTGCCGCCCGCGTCGTGAATCTTCCGCGCCGCGCCGTCGGCGACCTGCGCGGGATCGGCTCCGGCTGATACCTGAGCCTGCAGCTCCTCGAGCAGCCGGGCGCAGAGGTCGGACGTGCCGAGGATGACCGGCCCGCAGCCGAGGATCCCCGCCGCGACGGCTCCCTGCAGCGAGCCGGGATCGGCCGCGAGCGTCATTCGCGCCGCGACGTTCGTCGGCATCATCCCGTGCTCGGCGATCGCGACGAGCACGAGGTCGAGGAAGTAGCGCTGCTCCTCGGTCGGCTCGTGGCCAGTGAGCAGCAGGTGGAAGTACTCGGTGAAGGTGACCCTGCCCATCAGGTCGCCGGCGAGATCGCGCCCACGGACCTCGACCCGGTCCGGGTAGGCCCGGCAGATGCGGCTGACGGCGTCGCCGCCCTCCCCGATCGGCATCAGCGGGCGGTGAGGCGCTCGCGGATCAACGGCACGACGTCGTCCGGCTGCGGGTAGCGACCGAGCATCGACTTCGTGAACACGAGCTCACCGTCGACGTGCACGTCGAAGATGCCGCCTTTCCCGGGCACGACCTCGAGAAGCCCGATCAGCCCCTCCCACTCCTCGAGGATCCGCGCCACCAGACCGATGGCGTTCGGCCGCGCGCTTCAAGGGACGCAGTACTCGATCCGGATGTCGTGACGGTCGGCCATCAGCCCGATTCAATCACGCCGGGCCTGCGCCGGGAGCGGTCGACTACCGTTCGGAAGACCACGACCCTGGAGGATGACGCCCGATGCAGTACGTGAACCTCGGCACCACCGGCCTGCGAGTCTCACGCGTGTGCCTCGGGATGATGAGCTACGGCCGGTCGGACACGAGGCCGTGGGCGCTCCCCGAGTCCGAGGCCGAGCCGATCATCCGGCGCGCGGTCGAGGGCGGGATCACCTTCTTCGACACCGCCGACGTCTACAACGAGGGCGCGAGCGAGGTCATCACCGGCCGCGTGCTGCCGAAGCTGCTGACGCGCGAGGAGCTCGTGATCGCGACGAAGGTACGGATGCGAACGACGCCCGGCGAGAACGGCGTCGGCCTCTCCCGCAAGCACGTCATGGCGTCGATCGACTCCTCGCTGCAGCGGCTCGGGCTGGACTACGTCGACCTGTACCAGATCCACCGCTGGGATCCGCTGACGCCGATCGCCGAGACGATGGAGGCGCTGCACGATGTCGTCAAGGCCGGCAAGGCGCGCTACATCGGCGCGAGCAGCATGTTCGCGTGGCAGTTCGCGAAGGCGCAGGCCACCGCCGACCGGGCGGGGACGACGCGGTTCGTCTCGATGCAGAACCACTACAACCTGATCTACCGCGAGGAGGAGCGGGAGATGATCCCGCAGTGCATCGACCAGGGCGTCGCGGTGATCCCGTGGAGCCCCCTCGCGCGCGGGCAGCTGGCGGGCAACCGCAGCCGCGGGGGCAAGAAGCTGACCGTGCGCGCAGACACCGACTCCTTCGGCGACTCGCTCTACCACCCCGAGGTCGACTTCCCGGTGATCGATCGAGTGAACGAGGTCGCCGCCGAGCATGGCGTCCCCGGCGCCCAGGTCGCGCTCGCGTGGCTCCTGCAGCGGCCGGGCGTGACGGCGCCGATCGTAGGGGCGACAAAGCTCGGCCACCTGGAGGACGCGCTCGCCGCGGAGGAGCTCGAGCTCACCGCCGGCGAGGTGGCGCGGCTGGAGGATCTCTACGTGCCCCACGCGGTGTCGGGGCACGAGTAGCCGCAGCGGCTAGACGGGCTCGCTTGCGACGACCCAGATCGGGCCGTCGCCGCACTCGACGCGGCGGGCGTCGCCGCCCGGGTCGGTGAGCCGCGTCTGCAGGAGAACGAGCTGCTCGCCGTCGAGCTCGGCGACCGGAGCTCGGAGGCCCGAGAAGCCGAAAGTGAGATGCCAGGCCCGCACCTGGTTGTGGACGTCGCGGGCGGAGCTCGACCAGTCGACCCGAACGTAGTCGTCGTCCTCGAAGTGGCCGGCCCAGCTCGCGCCCTCCTCCGGCTGCGGGTCGCCCGGATCGCCCGCGCCGACGCGCTCGAGCGCGCGCGGGAGCAGAGCGAGCGACGCGCCTTGCAGCCTGGGTGAGAACTCGGCGATGTCGACGTCGTCATCGTCGATCGGCATCGTCCCCTGTGCGAGGATGTTGCCGGTGTCGAGCTGGGCGTCCATGCGATGCCAGGTGATCCCGAACGCGGCGTCGCCCTCACGCATCGCCCAGGCGAGAGGGATCGGCCCTCGGTGGCGCGGCAGGAGGGCCGGATGGAGGTTGATCGAGCCGAGCCGCGGCACGTCGAGCGCCGCCTGCGGGATCTTCCAGGGAAAGCCCTGGCAGAGCATCAGATCCGGCTCGTAGGCCCGAAGCAGCGGCTCGATCGCGTGCTTGTCGCGGGCGAAGAGGAGGTCGATCCCCCGCGGCGCCGAGGCATCCGTCAGCACGAGGTGCGCCGGCATCACGCGGTCGCCGTCCCGGCGCGGGCCGAGGAGCGCAACCGGCTCGTGGCCGAGCTCGCGGAGTGCCCCGACCAGAGAGTCGGCGAGCGGCTTGATCGAGCTGATGACGAAGATGCGCCAGCTCTCCGGCATGGGTCGACCTCCTCGCTCGACGGGCGGACGGGGCCGAACGGAGCCTCCTAGTGGATTCTCCGCTCCAGGCTACGGTCGTCGGTCGGCGGCTTCCCGGCCAGGCGTCGCTCGTCGTCGACCCTGTCGAGCCTGTCTTTGTCAGGCTCCTTGGGCAGGTCGCGTTTTCCCTCGACATTCATGCCGACGATCGCACCCACACGGACGACACCCTTGCCGCCCTCGATCGGCAGCCACTCCGTCTGCACCTTGCCGTCGACGATGAGTCGCTCGAGTGCGGGGGCGTCCGTGGTAGCAACATCGAGGTATTCCGCGGTGCCTCCAGCCATGGTGACCTTCAAACGCTCGCTCATAGCTCCACGGTAGCGCTCCCTGGCCCGTCTCGGGTCGCCGATTTCCTATCTGGCTCACAGTCCGTCGCGCTTTACTGGAAAGCGAAGGTCCCGGATCGCCTACCCAGGAGCGACGCATGATGGATCACGGCCCCCGCAACGACTTCTACATGCAGCAGGGCCACCATGCCCATGACGGCTGGTGGGCTGGCCCGCTGCACCTGCTCTTCCTCATCCTGTTCGTTGCGCTGCTCGTGGCGGGCGCCGTCTGGCTCGCGCGGCGGCTCTCGCCCGGCGTCGCGCAGGCGGCGGCTCCGGCCGTCGCACCCGCGGGTGCCGCGGCTCTCGGCGGTGCCTCCGACCCCGCAGTGGCGACACTACGGATGCGCTACGCGAGGGGCGAGGTCTCGCGCGACGACTTCCTGCACGCGCTTGCCGACCTGACCGGGGCCGAGGCTCCGACCGGGACGTGGCCGGGCGGCGAAGCCGGGGAGCAGGCAGGCCTATAAGGGCTATGTGGCGGTGCTGTCGGCCGGCCTCTGCGCCGCCGGCCGGCTCGCCGCCTCCGGGCGCTCGCCCGGGGCCTCGATCGTGATGTTCGGCAGGAGCTTCGCGAGCCAGCGCGGGATCCACCACGACTTCTCGCCGAGTAGCGTCAGCAGCGCCGGCACGAACGTCATCCGCATCAGCAACGCGTCGCAGAGGATCGCCACGCCGAGCAGCAGCCCGAACTCCTTCGAGACCCGGTCGGGCGCGAGCAGGAAGGAGAAGAACACGGAGGACATGATCAGCGCGGCGGCAACGATCACGCGGCCCACACCTGCGACCCCGTCCTTGACGGCGGTCGTCGTATCGGCGCCGTGCACGTGCTCCTCACGGATACGGCTCATCAGGAACACCTCGTAGTCCATCGAGAGGCCGAACAGGATCGCGAAGGCGATCGGGGGCACGAAGCTCTCGATCGGGCCCGTGCGGTCGAGGCCGATGAGCCCCATCGCGTGACCCTGCTGGATGACGAACGTGAGCACGCCGAACCCGACGAGGGCCGACATCAGCGTCGTCAGCGCGGCCTTGAGCGCGATCACGGCCGAGCGGAACGCCATCGCCAGCACCAGGAACGTGATCCCGATGATGTAGAGCAGGAACCACGGCGCGTTGCCGTAGATCTTGTGACCGATGTCGGTGAACGCGGCGTTCGTGCCGGAGACGTACGCCTTCGCCGTCGATCCGGCGAGCGCGGCCGGGATCACGGTGTGCCGGAGCGCCGAGACGATGCCGTCGGTCTTCGCGTCCTGCGGTGCGTACCTTCCGTACGCGTTGACGATCGCGACCGAGGCTGCGCCCGGGGTCTTCGCGTTGAAGACGGCCTTGTCGACCTGCGTGATGCCCGGCATCTGCCTCAGGGCCGCCTCGATCTTGCCGGCCGCGGCGTGGTCGGACTGGAGATCGATCACGACGGGGATCGGCTCGGTGAACCCGGGCCCGAACCCGGCCGAGAGGAGGTCGTAGGCCTTGCGGGTCGTCTGGTCCTTCGGCGCCGTGCCAGCGTCCGCGAGCCCGAGCCGCGAGACGATCACCGGCGAGGCGAGCAGGAGCAGAACGACGGTGACGACGGGGAGCACGATCTTCGCGTTACGCGAGACGAACCGCCCCCATGCTGCGACCGGCGTGCGGGCCTGTCCTTCGCGCGACTCGTCGACGACCGGCATCCCGAGGCGCCCGCGGTCGATCTTGTGCCCGAGCAGCGCCAGAACTGCGGGTAGGAGCGAGGTCGCGAGCAGGACGGCGGTGAGCACGCCGAGCGCGCTGCCGATGCCGAGCTTGGTGATGAAGTCGAGCCCGATCAGCGCGAGCCCGGTGATCGAGATCGCGACGGTGAGACCGGCGAAGAGCACCGCCCGGCCGGCCGTCGCGCCCGCCGCGGCGGCCGCCTCCTGGGGCGACAGCCCGTCGTGGAGGAACTGTCTGAACCGGGTGACGATGAAGAGCGTGTAGTCGATCCCGACCCCGAGCCCGATCATCGGCACGAGAATCTCGGTGACCGTGTTGAAGTGGGTCAGCCGCGCTGCCAGGAAGAGGATCAGGAAGGCGGCGATCACGGCCACGATCGCGAAGAGGAGCGGGATCACGGTCGGCACGAGGGCCCGGAACAGCACCATCAGGATGAAGAAGGCCGCGACGAGGCCGATGATGTCGCTGATGCCCTGGGTCGGGGGAGCGCTCTCAGCCTCGCCCGTGAACTCGGTCTGGATGCCGGCCGTCGCGCCGATCGCGCGCAGCTGATCCTCGAGCGACACGATGTCCTTCCGCTGCAGCTGGAACCCGGTCTTGTCGTACTGGACGTCGAAGAACGCGATCCTGCCGTTGTCGGCGAGCTGCTTCGAGCCCGGGTCGAGGGGGCTCGTGATCGCGGCGCCGTCCTTCGGGTTCTCGGCGAGCGCCTTCTGGGAGGCGTGCCCGGCGGCGAGCATCTTCGCGATCGCCACCCTGCTCGCAGCCGTGTCGAGCCGCTGACCGTTCTCGGAGGCGACGACCACGCGCAGCGCGGCGCCCTTGTGACCACCGAACTTGGCCGTGATCAGATCGGTCGCCTTCTGCGTGTCGGAGCCCGGGATCTTGAAGTCGTTGATCAGCTTGCCGTGGTAGGCCGCGTTCAGCCCGATCAGGAGCGCGAACACGACGAGCCAGGTGCTGACGACGCGCCACGGGTGGCGGGCGCAGTGGCCCGTCAGCCGGGCGAGCGCGCCAGTGTGCGCGATCCGCTCGTCCTCGGCGAGAACGGGGTCGTCGACGAGCGGGGTATCGCCTTGGCTCGAGTCGGTCATCACGAAAGACTAGAGACGGGAGGGTGGACGAGGTCGCAGGCAACCGTCATCGCAGCCCCCGATAGCGCAGGTGCGTGACGGTCGGCGAAGAGGCGACGCGCGTCAGCTCGAAGCCGAGCGGCCCGTCGTCGATGTCGCCGAAGAGCCGGGTGCCGCTTCCGAGCAGCAGCGGCACGAGGTGGATCTGGACCACGTCGAGGAGCCCCGCCGCGAGGTACTGCTGCGCGACATCGGCACCGCCGCCGAGGGCCACGTCCGTGCCGCCCGCCGCGGCTCGCGCTTGCTCGAGGGCGGACTCGATCCCGTCGGTCACGAAGGTGAACGTTGTGCCTCCCTGCTTGACGACCGGCTCGCGAGCGTGGTGCGTGAGGATGAAGACCGGCCCGTGGAACGGAGGCTCTTCACCCCACCAGCCGTCCCCCATCGGGTCGTCCTCCCAGGCGCCCGAGCCGCCGCTGAACATCTTCCTCCCCATCACCGTCGCGCCGGTGGCGGCGACGGCCTCGGCGAGGATCTCGTCATCGGCGTTCCGCTCTCCTCCCTCGCCACCGTGGCGCTCGCGGAAGCTTGCGAGGCCGAAGACCCAGTCGTGCAACCGCAGGCCGTTCTCTCCCAGGGGATCCTCCACGGTCTGGTTCGGGCCTGCGATGAACCCGTCGAGCGACATCGAGATATCCAGGCGAAGCTTCGTCACGACACTCCTTTCGGTGCGCCCGCCCAACCGGGTGCTCGAGACCTGAGACGGGCCGGGCGGCCGGAACTCATCGGTCGCATCATCGATGAGTTCACGACGAGTCCGCGGTCTTACCGATGATGAGCGCTTCCGCGCCGCAGACGATCGCCTTCGCGATCCGGGGCCCGATCGCGCTCGCCGACCTTCCCGGGCTCTGCGAGCGCGTCTGCGGCCTGCTGCGAGAGAGCGGCGCCGCCACGGCCCTGTGCGACGTGGCCGGGGTGGAGCCGGATGCCGTGACCGTCGATGCGCTCGCGCGACTGCAGCTCGCTGCGAGCAGGATCGGCTGCCGCGTCGAGCTCCGTCATGCCTCGGACGACCTCTCCGACCTCGTCGTCCTGATGGGCCTGCACGACGTCATCACGGAGTAACGCCGTCGTCCCCGGCGCTACGGATCGAGGCGGGCGGGCAGGCCGAAGAGCGGGAAGACGGCGTCGGTGTCGAGGAAGAACGTGAGCTCGGCGATGCGGCCGCCCTCGATCTCGAGCACCTGCAGCGCCCACGGGTCGTAGCCGCCGTCGGCGGCCGGCTTGTACTGCCCGAACGCCGGCGAGCCGTTCGCGCTGACGGCCGGGATGACGCGCGAGCCGCTGCAGCCCGCACCCGGCCCGACCCACCACGTGAGGATGTCGTCGCGGCCGCGGAGCCAGAGGTCGTACGGTGGCATCGACTGCCTGGCGTCCTCCTGGATGAGCGCGGTGAGCGCCTCCATGTCGTACGCCTCGAACGCCTTCACGTAGCGGGCGAGGAGATCGCGATCGGCTTCGGAGAGCTCGGCCGGAGCGGCATCGAGGCGTACGTCCGAGCTCGCGAGCGTCGCCCGGGCGCGCTGCAGCGCGCTGTTGACCGCGGCGACGCTCGTCTCGAGGAGCTCTGCCACCTCGGCCGCCTGCCAGCGCAGCACCTCGCAGAGCACGAGCACGGCCCGCTGGCGCGGCGGCAGGTGCTGGAGCGCGGCCACGAAGGCGAGCCTGATCGTCTCCCGGGCGACGGCAACCGCGGCCGGATCGCCGTCCGGGACGACGAGGGAGGTCGGCGCCGGCTCGATCCACGTCACTTCCGGCAGCGCGTGGAGGTTCGACATGATCGGCTCCCGGGCCGGCCCGAGATCCATCGGCCGCGCGCGCCGCTCGCGCCCGGCGAGCAGGTCGAGGCACACGTTCGTCGCGATGCGATAGAGCCAGGAGCGGAGCGCTGACCGCCCCTCGAAGCGGTCATGGCCCCGCCAGGCACGGATGAACGTCTCCTGCACGGCGTCCTCGGCCTCGAAGGCCGAGCCGAGCATCCGGTAGCTGTAGCCCGTGAGCTCCCTGCGGTACTCCTCGAAGCGGGCCGTGAGCTCGTCCTGCTGGGCCGTGGCTGTACGCGAGGCGTCGGGCACTGGTCCGATAGTAGAGATCGGCTACCGGGGCGTGCCGGCGGCGGGTGGCAGCTCCATGCCGGCACGGAGCGCGACGAGCGGCGCGTCGGGGACGGTGATGAACCCGCGCGCCGGGCGATCGAGGTCGAAGGTGACGAAGAGAAGCAGCGTCAGCAGCCCGGCGGCGAGCATGACGGTGACGACGCCACGGGCGAACATCGCGAGATAGACGGCCATCAACGCAAGCGCGGCAGCGGCTCCGATCACCACGACGAGCGAGATCGCCGAGGGAACGCGGTTGTTGAGCGCCGCCACGCGCGTCGTCTGCATGTCGATCATCGTGTTGAGGCTGTCGACGTAGAGCCGTGGCGCGGACTGAACCGGCTGAGCGTCGAGCGACTGCCCCGCAAGACGCCAGAGCTGGCGCTGGATCAGGGACTCCGTCGCGATCGCCCGTCTGGCGGCCGTGCTGCCGGGCACCGAGCTCGAGAGCCGGATGCTCGCGTCGGCGTACGTCGGATAGAGCCGGAGCGAGGCGGAGCGCATCGGCTCGTGCAGCGTCTGGGCCCGGAGATACGCCGTCCCGATTGCGTTGGCGTCGTCGACTACCGCAGCGCGGCGCGCCTCGTAGCGCGTCACCGCCATCGCCAGCGTGAAGGCGAGCAGCAGCCCGACCAGTGTGAGGACTGCAGCCTGAACGACCCCGAAGGGCTCGCGCAGGGCCTCGGAGTGGCGGCGGAGGGAGCGCCCGGCCAGGAGCCCGATCGCAGTCGCGCCGAACAGGATTCCCGCGACCAGGAGCGCGAGCTCCCAGCTGTTGAGCGTGAAGAACACGTGAGGCAGCCTATCGACGCGGTCGACACCCGCATAAGACCCGCTCCCGGTCGGGCCGACTCCTTCCCGACCCGAAAGGAGCACCGCCATGACATCCACCGTCACCCCCTTCCAGCTCGGCCACCCGGTCGAGCACCGCGGCATCGTCGTCACGCCCCTCTTCCCGGCCCTCGACCCTCGCGCACGCTACGTCACGCTCGACGAGGCGCTCCCGCGCGGCCTCACGATCACCGAGACCTCCGACGCCGGCTCGGTGCCCGAGCTGCAGGTCGTCAACCCGCTCGCCGAGCACGTGCTGCTCTACGACGGCGAGGAGCTCGTCGGCGCGAAGCAGAACCGCATCCTCAACGTCACCGTGCTCGTCGGCGCCGGGGCGAAGCTGCCGATCCCCGTGTCGTGCGTCGAGCAGGGACGCTGGGCACGCTCGTCGGTCGACTTCGACACCGCCTCGCACATCTCGCATGCGCACCTCCGCCGCCGCAAGGCCGAGATGCTCTCCGCCCGGCCCCTCACCCCGGGGCTCGCACAGAGCGAGGTCTGGCTCGAGATCGGCGAGAAGCAGCAGCGGATGTCCGTCGCCTCACCGACAGGCGCCAGCCGCGACACGTTCGAGGCCTACGGCGACCGCCTGCGGGCGCTCGAGGACGCGTTCCCGCTCCAGGCGGGCCAGTGCGGAGCGGTGCTCGCGATCGGCGGCGACCTCTGCCTCGATGCCGTGTCCCGTCCGACAGCGTTCGCGCTGCTCTGGCCGAAGCTGCGGGCGGGCTACCTCCTCGACGCGCTCGAGCGGCTCGACCGGGCCCCGACCCGGCAGGAGCAGATCGCCGGCTTCGTGGACGAGGTCGCCGACGCGGTCGTCACCACCGGCCCCTCCGCCGGCCTCGGGAACGACGTGCGGCTCCGTCGCCCCAGCGTGATCGGCTCGGGCCTCGAGCTCGACGGCGAGCGAATCCAGCTCAGCGCCTTCACGAGCGAGGACGGCGGCCGGCGGGCGTTCGGCCGCATCGCCCGGCCGAGTCGCCGGCGCTGACACGGCGCGCGGCGGCGGGCCGCTCCTGCGGGAGCGCCCCGCCCCCGGGGCCACTGTCTATCCGGGCGTGGCGTAGTTGGGCATGCCGGTGACGTCGTAGAGTACGCAGACGTCGTCGCCGACGATCCAGGCGTCGTGCCCGGCTGGCATGTAGAAGACGTCGCCCGGCCCGAACTCGACCTCGGCGCCGTCGTCCATGCGGACGGCCATCCGGCCCTGCATGACGACGCCTGTATGAGCCGCCTGGCAGGAGTCGGTGCCCGCGATCGGCTTCACGTGCGACGACCAGCGCCAGCCGGGCTCGAACACGCCACGACCGATCGTCGTTCCGCCCACCGTGACGAGGTCCACGTGCCCCTTCCCCTCGGTGAACGTCCGGGTCTCCTCGGGGCTCTCGAACCGCTTCTGCTCGAGGTCGGCCATGTTCGATACCTCCTGTCTCGAGAAGAGGCAAGTGTGCGCCGATTCGATTCTTGTGTCAACGGGCACATGCGCGACCTGTCACGCTGAGTCCCTGATGTCCGAACCGATGCGCCCCACGACGTGCCTCTACGGCTGGCGGGACTTCGACCCCGAGGTCGTCGAGGGTCTCGCCGAGAACGACTCCCGGTTCATCGACCGGCGGTCGAACGGCTGGATCGCCTGCCCGTTGCGAGGGCACTTCGACGACCGGCTCCCCTGGCGGGACGACAACTACCGCAAGGGCAGCGTGCCGGCCGGCGACCCACCGGCGAGCTTCCGCGCCGCGCCGACCTACGTGCTCGAGAGCCCCCTCGACAACGTCATCGCGGGGCGCGAGCTCATCGCGGACGCGGTCGCCGGGAGCTGGGAGCACACACGGGCCACACGACTCGGGAACGAGAACAGCGAGGGCGCCCTCGCGTGGAACGCCTTCCGTTCGCTCCAGGAAGCCGGCGGCCTCGGTGTCGCGTCCCGCGCCCTCGCAGGCATCGACGCGGCTGCCGAGCCGGAGCTCTACTTCTGGGAACGACGCATCGAAACGTCGCGAGCCGAGCCCTGGCTCGCTCTGACGCAGCTGCGTACCGAGCTCGAGCCCGACCGCGCGCTTCAGGCCGGGCCCGATGCCTGCCTTCGCCTGCCCGGCTGGGGCTGGGTGCTGATCGACGTCAGGTTCGGCAGCGGCGCGGACATCCTCGACGACCCGGCGCGCGTGGAGGCCTGGCTCGAGCGATACGCCTCGGGCTGCCCCGGCCTGTTCGACGAGGAGGCGATCAGGAGGGCGCGCCTCCGCGACTTCCCGCACGACCTCCTCCGCACGATGGCCCTCGCCCATCACCTGAAGGCCGACGGCGAGCTGGCAGTCGTCGTCGCCCTCGTGCGCGAGAGCGAGCTGACCGGCAGCGAGAGGCTGGTCGGCCGCTGCCTCGCAGAGACCGCCGACGTCGCCTTTCGCCGCGTCACGTGGGAGTCGCTCTACCGGGCGCTCGACCCCGACGAGCCGAAGCTCGCGCCGCTTCGACGCTACCTCGAGAACAAGAGCTACGGCCTCCGCCCGGCGTTCGCACTCCTGGACGACGCTGACGAGTCGGCTCAGGCCACGCGCTCGGCCCAGTCGCCGTAGAGGCTCGTGTAGGCGCCGCCGCGCGCCATCAGCTCCGCGTGCGTGCCCTGCTCCACGATCTGCCCGTGGGCGAGGACGACGATCAGGTCGGCGCCCTGGATCGTCGACAGGCGATGCGCGATCACGAACGCCGTCCGCCCCGCGAGGAGGCGCTGGAGGGCGCTCTCGATCACGCGCTCGGTGCCGATGTCGACCGACGAGGTGGCCTCGTCGAGAATGAGGATCCGCGGATCGGCGAGCACGGCCCGGGCGAAGGCGATCAGCTGTCGCTGGCCGAGCGAGAGCCTGAACCCCCGCTCGCCGAGCTGGGTCTCGTACCCGTTCTCGAGCTCGCGGATCCAGCCGTCCGCACCCACGGCCTCGGCGGCGCGCTCGACCTCGTCCTGGGTTGCCTCCGGCCGCGCGAACGCGATGTTCTCGGCCACGGTGCCGGCGAAGAGGAATCCCTCCTGCGGCACCACTCCGAGCTGGCGGCGCAACGACTTCTGCTCCACCCCGCGGACGTCGTGCCCGTCGATCGTGATCCGGCCCTCGCGCACGTCGTAGAAGCGGGCGATCAGCTTGGCAATCGTCGACTTGCCCGCACCGGTCTGCCCGACGAGCGCAACGGTCGTGCCTGCGGGGACGTCGAGAGAGATCCCGTGCAGTACCTCGGGGAGCTTCCCGTACCCGAACCGCACGTCCTCGAAGCGCACGTGCCCGTCGATCCGCGGCAGCTCGAGCGCGGCCGGTCGGTCGACGATCTCCGGCTCCTCGTCGAGCACCTCCATGATCTTGTCGAGCGCGGCCGTCGCCGAGAGGAACGTGTTGTAGAGCTGCGACAGCTGCTGCACTGGGTCGAAGAAGTTCGCGAGGTAGAGGAAGAACGCGAGCAGCGTGCCGACCGAGACCTGGTCGTGGAGGAGCAGGTAGCCGCCGTAGCCGAGCACGATCGCGGTCGCGAGCGAGGCGAGGAAGTCGACCGCCGGGAAGTAGAGGCCGTTGAGCACGATCGTCTCGTAGTTCGCGTCCCGGTAGAGGCTGTTGATGCCGCGGAAGCTCGTCTGGTTGCGCGGCTCACGGGCGTACGACTGCACGACCCGCATTCCCGCGATGTCCTCGGCAAGGGTCGCCGTGACGAGCCCGATGCGCTCCCGCACGCGGCGGTAGGCGCGGTTGGAGCGGACCCGGAACCACACCGTCGCGAGCGCCATCAGCGGGAAGACCGAGAGCGTCGCAAGCGCGAGCCGCCAGTCGAGCACGAAGAGGACGACGGCCGTGCCGACGAGGAGCATCAGGTTTTGGACGAGCGAGGTGACGCCGTCGGTGATAAGCGTGTCGAGCGCCTCGACGTCGTTCGTGATGCGGCTGATGATCGCGCCCGTGCGATTACGTTCGAAGTAGCCGAGGGAGAGCCGTTGCAGGTGCGTGAAGAGGCGGATCCTCAAGTCCGCGAGCGCCCGCTCGCCGACCCACCCGGTGAGGTAGGTCTGAAGCGACGAGAGACCGAAGGCGACGAGGCCGACGACGACGAACGCCACCACGATCCACGCGAGCTTCTGCAGATCGCCGGTCTTGATCCCCTGGTCGACAGCGAGCTTCGCGAGCAGCGGCGGCACGAGCGCGACGAGCGTGAAGGCAAGGAGCGAGGCGACGGCACCGATGGTGCGAAGCGGGTACGGCCGTGCGAGCCCGAAGAGCATCGCGAGCCGTCGCCGGGTCTGCCGCCACGACCAGTCGGCAACCTTGCCGCCGCGCTCCTCGGAGAGGTGAGCCCCCGCCTGCCAAACCTTCATGCCGACACCCCGATCTCCTGGAGGAGGCCGAACTCGTGGATCTCCCGGAAGACGGCACTCTGCTCGAGGAGGTCGGCCTGGGAGCCCTGGGCGACGATCCGCCCGTGCTCGAGCACGACGATCGTGTCGGCGAGCGAGATCGTCGAGAGCCGGTGGGCGATCACGATCGTCGTCCGGTCGCGCATCGCCTCGGTGAGCCCCGCGCGGATGAGCGACTCGGTGGTGGCGTCGACGGACGCCGTCGCGTCGTCGAGGATCAGGATGCGCGGATCGATCACGAGCGCCCGCGCGATCGCGAGACGCTGGCGCTGCCCGCCCGAGAGCGTGATGCCGCGCTCGCCGATCACCGTCTCGTAGCCCTCGGGGAGCTGCTCGATGAAGCCGTGCGCCTGCGCCGCCCTCGCCGCGGCCTCGACGAGCTCCTGCGTCACGTCCGGCACGCCGAAGGCGATGTTGTCGCGAACGTTCGTGGAGAAGAGGAACGGATCCTGCGAGATGACGCCGACCTCGCGCCGCAACGAGCGCCTCGTCACGTCGCGGACGTCGACGCCGTCGATCAGCACGCGTCCTTCGCTCACGTCGTAGAAGCGCGGCACGAGCGAGGCGAGCGTCGTCTTGCCAGAGCCGGAGGCGCCGATCAACGCGATCGTGCTGCCGGCCTCGATCTCGAGGTCGATCCCGGTGAGCACGGGCCGATCCGGGTCGTAGCCGAAGCCGACACCCTGGAACGACACGCGGCCGGGGCCGGGGGCCAGCTCTCGCGCGCCGGCTGCATCGGCGACCTCCTCGGGCGCGTCGATCACCTCGAAGAACCGCTCGCCAGAGGCGGTCGCGCGCTGGGCCTGGCCGATCCACATGCCGAGCATGCGCAACGGCATGACGAGCATCATCAGGAGGAGGTTGAACGCGAAGAAGCCGCCGATCGTGAGATCGCCCTGCACGACGTAGTGACCCGCGGCGAGCAGGACACCGGCCTGCGCGAGCGCCGGCAGGAACGTGAGCAACGGCACGTAGAGCGCGCGCTGGGTGTTGGCGCGGACGCTCGCCTCGAAGACGCTGTCGGAGGCGCGCCGGAAACGCCTCTCGACCTGCTCCTCCTGCGCGAACGACTTGACGATGTGGACGCCGACGATCGACTCCTCCGAGACGGTCGCGACGTCCGCGAGCTTCTGCTGCACGTCGCGGAGCACGGGGTGCGAGACGTGGCTGTAGCGATAGGCGACGCCCACCAGTAGCGGCGTGATCGCGAGGGCGATCAGCGCCAGCTGCCAGTCGTAGACGAAGAGGACGACGGTGACGCAGACGATCGTGATCACGTGCTGCGCGAAGAAGATGAGGCCGTAGCCGAGGAAGAACCGGATCGTCTGCAGGTCGACAGTCGCGCGGGACATGAGTTGCCCCGTCTGGTGCCGGTCGAAGTAGCCGAAGGAGAGGCGGAGCAGGCGCGCGTAGAGGGCGTCTCGCATGTCCCACTCGACCGCGAGCGCCTGCTTGCCGGAGATGAACCGCCGGCCGAGCATGAGGAGCGCCCGCAGCAGGCCGACGCCGAGGATCGCAAGGATCAGGAGCGCGAGCTGGTGGCCGTCCTGGCCGCCGCGGAGCTCGTTGATCACGAAGCCCGTGAGGACGATCACCGCGATCGCGGCCGCCTGCGAGAGGACCGCGAGGACGGTCGACACGATCAGCGACGAGCGGTACGGCCGCAGGAACACGATCAGGCGCAGGAACGTGCGGGCGTTGGAGGCGGCCATCGTGGTCATGGTAGGGGCAGCCTCTTGGTCTACTGTTCTCAGAGCGTGCAACTGCTGACCGGCATACCGGCCTCGGAGCTCGAAGCCCGGCGTTCACGGCTCCTCGAGCACCTCGAGCACCAGAGCCTCGCGGGCTGCGTCCTCTTCGACGACCGGTACATCCAGTACTTCACGAGCTTCAACTTCCTCGCCACCGAGCGGCCCGTGGGCGTCGCGATCAACGCCTCGGGGGAGCTCGCGGTCTTCGTCCCCGAGTTCGAGGTGGAGCGCGTCCGCGCCGAGACCACCTTCGAACGGGTCGAGTCGTATCCCGAGTACCCGGGCCTCGAGCATCCGATGCGGATCCTCGGCGCCGTCCTCGAGGACATGAGGATCGTCAAGGCGTTCGGCGCCGACAACGACGGGTACCCGGGCATCCTCGGCTACCAGGGGCCTTCCCTGAGCGAGGTCATGGCGGCCGAGGTCACCCCGCTGACGCCGTTGATCGAGAGCATGATGGTTCGTAAGAGCGACGCGGAGGTGGCCCTGATCCGCGAGAGCGCGCGCTGGTGCGAGCACGCCCACCGGCTGCTGCAGCAGTACAGCGTTTCCGGCTCGACCGAGGCACGGGCAGGACTGAGGGCGGGCTACGAGACGACGGTCGCCATGCTCGACGCGCTCGGCCCCACCTACAGCGGCCAGCTGTCCTCGACGGACGGCGCCTCCGCGGGCTACCGCGGCCAGGTCGGCCGCCGCAGCGCCTGGGCGCACGCCGTGGCTCACAACATCCCGTTCGAGGCGGGCCAGGTTCTCGTCACCGAGACGAGCGCACCCGTCTGGGGGTACAACGCCGAGCTCGAGCGCGCCATGATCATCGGCACCCCGACCGACGAGATGCGGCGCCTGTTCGACCACACCGTGGCCGCGCAGCAGGCTGCCTTCGATGCCCTCCGGCCTGGCGTCACCTGCGCCGACGTCGATCGTGCCGTGCTCGACTACCTCGAGGCGAACGACCTGCTCCATTACTGGCGACAGCACGTCGGGCACGGGATCGGGCTGCGCAACCACGAGGCCCCCTTCCTCGACGTGGGCGACTTCACGCCCGTCGAGCCCGGCATGGTGTTCACGATCGAGCCCGGCCTCTACGACGACGCGATCGGCGGCTTCCGCCACTCCGACACGGTCGTCGTCACCCCCGACGGGATCGACATCCTCACCTCGTACCCGCGGGACATCGAGAGCCTCACGATTCCCGCCTGAGCGGTTTGGCAAGCGCGGCCCCGTTCGCCTATTCTCGCGAGATCGTTCGTCGAGCCGACGGGGAGGTATGACAGTGACAGAGGTCGTGCAACGCCCGGCCCCGGCCATCCCGCACGGCCAGGCTCCGGCGCGGCCCCTGCCGCCCGCGACGATCGTCCCCCTGCAGGGGCTCCCGATCGTCGGCGCGGTCGTCATCTTCCTCGTCGTCGCGATCGCGGGGAACTGGCTCTGGGCCCTCGGCTTCTCGCACGTCGTCGGTGGGGCCCTGTGGACGGGCATCGACCTCTTCGTCGGATTCGTGGTCGGCCCGATCATGGGGCGCATGTCGATCCCTGCCCGGGTCGAGTTCTCCGCGCGCTTCATGCCGGTGATGCTGCTGCTGATGCCGACGCTCGTGACGATGACGCTGGCGCCCGGCTGGCAGCTCGCCCGCCATCTCGGCTACCTCGACGCCGGCTACCCGCACCACGGCTGGCTCGTCGCGTCCTACATCGTCGTCGGGGTGATGGCGACGATCGCGATCGGCGTGCTCGAGCCCGCCAACCTCGCCGTTCTCTTCGAGTTGCGCAAGCCACAGCCGAACGGCGAGCTGATCGCGAAGCTGATGCAGCGCTTCGTCTACACGGCCGGGATCACCGGTGCCATGCAGGTGGCGACCCTGATCATCATGACCTACATCGCAACCCATTGAGCGACGTCGCCCCCACCCCGACAGCGCCGACGACCGTGATCCGGAAGCTGCCCCCGGTCGCGGAGACGGCGCTCGCCTCCATGGTGCTCGTGATCGTCGGGACGATCTACCTCGCGGCGAACATCGCGAACGACCCGTCACTCGTGGTTCCGGTCGCGCTCGACGTGGTGGCCGTCCTCCTGCTGCTCGTCGCCACCGTCGTCGTCAGCCGGATCGACGACTTCGCCTGGAGGATCTTCTTCGTCGTCGCACGCTGGGCGCTCCTCGGCTACCTCGTGATCGCCGGGATGATCGAGTTCGTCTTCATCCGTGACAACACGCCCTCGGCTCAGCTCGCGACCCTGACGGCCGGGCTCGTCGTCTTCGTGCTCGACGTCACGCTGATCCTCGCATTCAGCGTCGCGCGCTACCAGCCGTCGGACTACTGATGCACCGAAATCGGGGAATTCCCGTATACCGGCGACCGTCCGATTCTGCGAGCATCGCGTGATGAAGGACAACGAGTCATCCGTCGCGACGACCGAGGCGATCTTCGTCATCCTCATCCTCGCCGTCGTCGCCGCGGCAGCCCTGATCGGCGTCTACATCGGGCGCTCCACGGGCTCGTCGGGCTCGAGCGCCGCTGCGACCACGACGACGGAGACCACCGTCGCGGTCGACCCCGCGATCGCGGCCGGCGCCCATGCCTTCCAGACCTTCGCGTGCGCCCAGTGCCACGGCCTCAACGGCCGCGGCGGCGTCAATCCGAACGTCCCCGCCCTGACGAATGTCGCGAAGACGCTCAGCGTCGCGCAGATGCGCACGATCATCAACAAGGGCCTCGGCGTCTCGTCCGACCCGAAGAGGCCGTTCATGCCGGTCTGGGGCCCGCTGATGTCGAAGCAGCAGGTGACCGACCTCGTCTCGTACATCCGCGCCGGCCTGCCGGACGTCCCGGGCGCGACGCCCGTCTCGGTGCCACAGGGCCAGGGCGCGGCGGTTGCCGGAGCCGCACTCTACGTGCGCTACGGCTGCATCAACTGCCACGGGCCGAACGGCCTCGGCGGCGTGCCGAACCCGGCCGCACCCGACAAGACGATCCCACCGCTCTCGGGGGCGGACTTCCGCGGCGAGTTCAACACCGACGCCAAGATCATCGACTTCATCAACACCGGCAGCGTGCTCGGCGGCCCGGCGCTCGTCGCCATGCCGCACTGGGGTGGGATCATCTCCGACCCCGACCTGGCGAGCCTCGCAGCGTACATCCACACGCTGAAGTAGCGCCGCCCGCCGCCTCACCGACCCGTCGGCGCAAACCGGACCGCTGGACGCTGCGTACTCGTCCATGTCCCCCGAAAGCGACCGAACGGAGATGACATCGATGAGAAAGCACGTTGCGGCAGCGGTGGTGGCAGCGCTGGCACTGGTGATCGTGCCTGCCTCACTCGCCTCGCCCCCCACGTTGACCGGAACCGTCGGCCCGGGCTACTCGATCAAGCTCACCCACGGCGGCAAGAAGGTGACGACGCTCAAGGCGGGCAAGTACACCT
>Ga0302322_100001007_pt1 | contig 22544 bp, 38 predicted proteins | sample Fen_T0_2_FD_203757 | JGI IMG/M metagenome (GOLD analysis project Ga0302322, IMG submission 203757) | Peat permafrost microbial communities from Stordalen Mire near Abisko, Sweden - Fen_T0_2 | ecosystem: Environmental > Terrestrial > Soil > Wetlands > Permafrost | place: Sweden: Abisko...
CGGGGCAACGTTTCCTGAAATACTCCTCGCTGGCCATCAGAACTGGAGCGTGCAGAATGTCGTCACGACCGTGATCGTTCAGGAGCACGTTACCGAATGTTCGGCAGATGACCTCACGGTACTTGTCAGGGTAGTTGCCCTTGGCGGGGAATGTGGACCATAGGCCGAGGCGTTCGCGGGGGATCTTGGTGAGTGCATAGTCACAGAATTCAGAAAACTGGGGATGCAAAAGCGGCTCCCCGCCCATGAAGCCCACGATGCCTTGCGGCATCTCCTGAACCCAGCCGACAAGAGAGTCGATTGCCTGCTTGAATAGGTCGAACTCCATAAAGAACGGAACCTTGTGAGTTCCGCAAAATCTCGTGCAGTTTGAACACTTTAGTACGCACGAACTTGTCAACTCGATTTGCACGGTTGCCATCTCTGCTGGACTTCTCATGAAGATCTCCTTTGTTGCAACATGGCGCGTTCGTCGAAGATATCGCCAGCACCATTGCAATCTCCGCACTGAGTAGCGCCTAACGGCTGACCTGGCATTGTCGTAGACGTTACCGTGATATTCCCGGTCCCCCCACAAGTAATGCACGGCTTCCTGAAATACTCCTCGCTGGCCATCAGAACTGGAGCGTGCAGAATGTCGTCACGACCGTGATCGTTCAGGAGCACGTTACCGAATGTTCGGCAGATGACCTCACGGTACTTGTCAGGGTAGTTGCCCTTGGCGGGGAATGTGGACCATAGGCCGAGACGTTCGCGGGGGATCTTGGTGAGTGCATAGTCACAGAATTCAGAAAACTGGGGATGCAAAAGCGGCTCCCCGCCCATGAAGCCCACGATGCCTTGGGGCATCTCGCGGACCCATCCTTCAAGAGAGTCTATTGCGGCAGTGAATTGCTCCATAGTCAGAAAAAATGGGACCTTGTGCGTGCCGCACATGCGGGTGCAATTTGAACAGCGAAGGACGCAGGCCGCCGTAATTTCGATTTGAATCGTGCTCATTTCCGATGGTGATCTCAATTGTTCTCCGCCTTTCGTTGCTTCCCATGTCGAGTTGTCCCCCTACCACTTCAGGCCCCACTTTTCCTTGAACTCCTGCGCCTGTCGCTGGCTCATCAGCCCCCAGCCATTGCCGACAGGCCGATCACGGTACTTGAAGTCGAAAACAGCCTGATCCTGCGGAGTTGACAGGAGATTCACCATGCGGAATAGCTTTTCTTCGTTGGTAACGGAGTACATGTGCCAGAGAAAGGGATTATGCGGCCTTCCCTCCTGCGTTCTCCATCCCAACTTCCCACAAATGTCTATCATCGTATCGTGTTTCAACCCGAAACGGGCGATGTTGCGCGACAGCGTGTAGTCATCCGCGAGACTTGGGCCTGTCTTGACGGCAGCGTTGGCCTCTTGGACCGTAATATGGATCTTCGATGCGAGTTCTTCCGGGGTCTGGTCGTCAGGGGGGCGAACGAGGTCAAGGGTCTGGTCAGAGCATACGAAAAACCATGAGCAGGCACCAAGATTTCGCCCATCTCGGCGGAAATACTGGTCGTAGGTGAAGCGGATGTTCGCCATGTCCTTGCCGTTGAACAGGACGGTGTCCTTGCCGATCTGCTCGGTAGGGTCGAAAAACTCAGGATGGATCAGGCAGTCGGCGTCAAAGAAGATGTTCCAGTCGGATGGCGGGACATCGCTGAAGCGATCACAGCACACACCACATTTCGGGCAATTATATGGGCTATCGCCATCATCCCAAACCCTCCAGGGGCCGAAGAACTCGCCGCATACGCACCGCGAAGTTGCACGCCCAAGCTCGTAAATCTGGAGCTTGTTCATGATGACAGGCCAACCAGGGAACTTGTCTTCGGTGATCTCAACTACTTCGGCACCGATTTTGTCAGCATAGGAGTAAAGGAGTGGGGCAGTGAGTTCGCGGATCGCTGGCTCAAACTTATTTATGTCAAGGGTGAAGATTTTCGTCTTCTTCATGCGACCCTCCTGAAGCAGGATCGGCAAACTCCAAGAGAGTTCGGTTCATGCTTGCCAGTGAAACAGTCCCACCATTCGGCAAGTTGCCCCAATAATCCAACAGACGGGCCAAGCGTTCCGTAATTTCTCATCACTTGCACCCCCCATACGGCCAGAATTTCGGGATTGGATGCGCGTCGTGATACCTGTCAATCGCCGCCTGTGACCCTTCTGGCAACGCGAACGGCAGGTAACCAGACGGCCCGCCTTGGACCTGGCAGAGCCGGATCGGATTTCCGTTGCAGTCGTTGCTGTTCGACGTGTAAACGGCATCCTTAATCAGTTGGTTTTGAAATGTATAATCCAGCGCTGCGCCGGTCGGCTGGAATGATGGCTGTACGTAGCAGTTACCCGCAAATGGCCCTTCAAGGAATGGCATACATCCAGACTCTAGCACGTTCGGTTGCTACTGTCTACGGAGGAACGCGAAATCTTTCAACTGGTCGAGTGGATCACCGAAAACGGTAGCATTGTACGCTTCCGGCCACCGCCTCATGCAGTAGTCTTTGCCTACGATCTCTTCCATTTGCTTACGCTTTTCAGGGCTGTTAGCAATGGAATGGGCGGCCAGAAGCCGCCCACGTTCCTTCGCAATGTCGTCATCAACGGATGAAATCGAAATCATGACTACAGTTTACATCTGCGGGCCGCGTTTGCCCGGCGCTCGTTTAGCGGTCGTGGATTTTCCGGTCATCGACTTTCCGATGGTCGGTTTACCGCCAAGCCCCACCTTCGCCCCATTTTTGATGATGGGGCGTTTGGCGGCGGCGAGTGCGGTTGGTTCCAAGTGGCTCACGGTGCTTACCATCGGTAACTGGCCTTGGTCAGCGTGATATCGACGATGGACACGTTGTTGTTGCTGGGAAGCGCTTCAGCCGTGCCGACATACCGCTGCTGGAACTGATCCAGCGTAGTGTATGCCGTGACGGAGTTCGCCTGGAAGATGGCGGCAGAGTTACCACCAGTGAACTGGTCGAAAGTTCCGACGTCGCCAGCGTTGGCGTTGTTGCCGACAGCCGCGAGATAGACGCCAGCGCCCTGAGTTGCGGTGCCAGTGAGCGCGAGACGCATCTTGCAGGAGGCCTTGCCGGATTCCTGAATCCAGCCAAGGTTTCCCTTCGTGATCGGGCTGATGTAGACCCCGGCAAAGTAGGCGATGCCGCCGTTGGCAGGTTCGTCTGACGTTACCTGGTAAAGTGCGTCAGATGCGGTGGTAGCGGCAGCATTGGCGGCTGCGTTGGCTGCGGCGTTGACGTCCCATGAGGCTGCGTGAGCGGTCGCGGGGGCCGACGTTGACGTTGCCCTGGTCGCGACATAACGGTAGGTTCCGGTATACAGGTTGCCAGCCGCGTTATTCGAGTAAGCCAATGCATCGAGAGGCGACAGGATAATGCGATCACCCGGCAGGTTCTGCGCATACATGCCAGAGCCTGTGTATCCGGCAGGTGCGCCAGTCAGGGTTGCGCCGATAGTCGTATCGCCGTTGTTGTTGTTGTAGTTCAGGTTAAGGGGGTTCCAGGGAGCCGCCTGTTTTGAAAATCTTCCAGATGCCATTTGATTTCTCCTTGTTTCCTTTCCTGTTTAGTAGCCGATACCGACGATCTGGACGTTATCGCGGGGCGACGGAGTATAGACGTTCAACGCATTTTTGTAGAACGTAACTACCAGGTCGCGATTGCTTTGCGTGCGGATCAGCGGGGTGAAGTTGTGGTTGTACTCTTCGTTGTCGGTAGGCCGGATCTTCCAGTCCTGCAACCGCAGCCAGAAGAACGGTTCACCGGGGTTGATAGTCGGCGTCACGCTGGCGGGGTAGCCGGAGATCGCAGTCTGAGCGGCGGTCAAGCTGGGCAGAGCGAAGGTGCTGGGCTTGATCGAAGAAGTGAGCGAAGAGTTCGCCGGGAGCAACTGGCCGAATTTGGTGGACGGGCAGTACTTATCAACGTGGATGTAAGCATCGAGGATCTTGAACCCGGTCAGGCCGATGCGAACGTCAGTGGACTCTTCCGCAAACCGCTGTTTCGGTTCGTTGCGGTTGGCGATATAGCCGAAAGCAGCCTTGTTGCAAAGCCCGGTATCGGGGGGCTGTACGCAGTTCAGGAACGATCCGCCGAACAGGAGAGAGTAACTGACCTGGCCGGGGTTGCCGGAGGGGTCACCCGCCCAGATGGGGGTCGAGTTGAGCACGTTGCCGACCGTGCCGTTGCGGGTCTGGGAGCCGATTGTGGTGTAGCGGTTGCCCATCCAGCCAGGGTTGATGCCGTCGTTGCAGAACTCGTCAGCTCCGTTGATGTTGATGACACGGTTCTGGGTGACGGTGCTTGAAGAGGGCTGTCCGTGCTGATAGAAGTCAATGTTGATGTCGGTTGACATCGCGCTGACTGCATTCGAGTAGTACAGGTCGATGAGATTGACCGCCGCAGCAGGGCCGCTGTTGACTACGCCGACCTGGAACAGGTTCCATGCGAGGTCTTCAGAGTAGGCGCGGGGAGGGAATGCCATCGCAGCGAGGATCGGTACCTCAGAAACCTGAACATCAGCACCCGGCTGATATGCACCGCCGTTTACACGGTTGTACATGAACGGTTCCTGCATGAAGATGCCGCCCGTGAAGGGGTCCTCGATTGCATAGTGACGCATGATGCGCTGCCATGCAGTTTCCACAAAAAAATTGTCCTGCACGACGTCTCTGCGCATATCTGCGAGAGTTGATGCCGAAACTTGGTCGAAGAGAGGATCAGCCATTGTTGTTTATTTTCAAGAAGTTACGCAACTTCTGAAATCTCCTTTTGGGCGTTTTTGACTGCTTGGGGGTGCTTGTTGTCAGACTTCAGAAGCAACATCTTATTCTTGATGTTTCTTCGCTGTGTTATCACTTCAGGGGCCATTAGTTGACACTCGCCCGTTGCTGTGCGTTTGAAGTAACTGCCCGCTCCAGGCGTTCGGCCCGAAGTTGGTTAGCGGTTTTGTCCCAGGGATTGCCAGCCTGAGCATTGCGCGGGATAAACGGCGTCCGTGAAGGCACCCCGTTTCTGAGATGTGGGTTGAGGGCAGTGCCGTTGGTCTTGATGAACTCAGAGATCGCATCGGCCTTTACCTTGTCGTCATGCTCTCGCTGACGGCTTGCCGTAAGTTCCTGGCGCTTATCCTCAAACTTGAACTTTTGCGCGACGTATTCGTTAAGGGAGCGCTGCGCTGCCTTGGCTTCCTGACGAAGTGCAGTCAGGCCGCGACGACCCTGAGAATCGGAATAGTCATAGATTGATTTCCCGTAGAGATGCTGGTATTCAGCCTGAAGGTCAGCGAGTTGAACCATCGCGTCACCTTCGGCCTCAGCGAACTTGCTGACATCCTGCATCGTTACGAGATTGTGCTTTTTGGGGTCGAATCCGGTTTCCACTTGGCTCCCTGCGCCCGCTCTGGACGCGGCCTCCCGCGCCTGCTTCTGCGCCGGATCTTCATCAGGAACAAGGCCCCATTCTCGGGCGAGTTTGTTTTCCTCTTCCAGTTGTGCCGCCCGCATTCGGGCCTGACGGACTTCCTGTTCGGCCTGGAGGACACGGGGGTTAACGACCTCGTCGAGGTGCTTCTGCCATGTATCTACCTGCGCCCGATATCCGGTAGCGGCAGACTCCAGCGTGCTCATTTCGGCCTCAATTCCAGGACGAAGCCGCTCGATCACGCCACGCATTGTCGGGTCCGAAAGGTCCGCTTCGGTAAAGCCGCGCTCCTTCAGGATTTCTTCAAAGTTTTTCGCCATTCATTTCCTCACATCGGTGGACCCATCGGCTCTGCCGAAGGTCCAGCCGTCATTACCTTTTGGGTGATTTCCCGCGCCACGATGTTGTTGATGTTGCGCACCGCTTCCGAACACGCTGGAAACCGATCTGCCAGCCGTCTCGCGCTCGAAACTATGTTATTGATCTGCTGAAGCGCAAACGCCTGACCTGAGTTATCCTGTGCCGGGACCGCTGACGGAAATCCGCCACCCGGACCAGCAGTAAGCGGGTCAAAGTCAGGATTAGGCTGACCGGGAGGCGGGATGGGGCCGGGAGGCGTCACGTTAGCAGGACTTTCCCTTGCCCTCTGCCTTCTTACCCATCGTCATTGATTTGCCAGCCTGATCGCCCTTGAGTTTCAGGCCCGGTTTGCCGGAACCACCGAGACGAGCACCAGCTTTCTTCATGGATGATGCCATTACTTTTTACCTGCCTTCTTGACTGCGACCTTGACGGCCATCTTTTTCGCCATGTTGGTAAATCTCCCTTAGTGCAATAAAAAAAGCCCGCGAACCTTTCGGTTGCGGGCTTCCCGGTGCCTTTTCAGGGCCGGTAAAAAATCCGTGTACTACTACAAACTAAACTACAAACACAATAGCACTGTCAATGGGCGATTTGTTGGCGGTCTTCCGCCACCATTCTTCTTACCCCGCCCTGAGACATCTCGATAACTACCTGACCCGTGAATCTTTCGCGGTGCAATATCCCCAACAATGCCGGAACGGCTTCCACCGCCCCGGTACAAGATCGGGTACGAACTAACGATCTTACTTCGCTAAATTCCCCGGTTTCTGGCGTTATTCCGGTCCTAGCCCTTAGCGTGATGGTCATAGATTGTTATCCAGAACTGCTTACTACCGGGCGACCGTCTCCCTTTTGCTTCAACTGGGGCGGCTGTGCGTCTGTAGATGGCCTGCCACCCTGCGGAGTACTCCCGTTGGCCCTTGCTGCGTCACCAGGAGCGCCACCACCCGGCATCAGGTGATGGTCGATGCCGAGATTCATGACGATCTCCTGCATTCTGGCAGCGTGAGTAATTTCCTCTTCCTTTTCGCTCCAAAACCGCTCTTGCTCGGTCACGCCGGAAGGATCTCCGACGTTTGCGACCTCCCATGAATTCATGACAGTAGCCCATGAAATTGGAGCGCCTCGGCTGCGAAGTTGCATCAGCCCAAGTTTGTAGGTCATCTGGGTGATTTCATGCACTGAGTGCGGCATGATGAAGAACCGGATGTTGCCAGCGAACCATTTCGCCCGCTCCAGTTGCGAGTAACGAGACGGCAACGCTTCCTGCGTAATCGGATCGTGCGGGTTCTCATCAGGAAGGTGAGACGGGATGATGCTGGCTGGATTGTAGTCGAAAACAGACGGTGGGAGTGTTTCGGACCCGTTGTACTGCATCAGGCGGGCCGTAGTCTCATACTGGAGGATCAGCCACCCAACTTGACGGCCCATCTGACCCAGGCTGTCTTCCATCGCCCGCGACATATCCTTGACGATTGGGCCGTTTGCCGCCAGCAGCGCCTCGATATTGTCCATGCCTTTATCGAGGGCGCGGGCTTTGCCGAGTTCTACAATGTCGCGGGTCTGGCAGAGGTAGTCAATTTGCTCGTCTAAGTGGTTGCCCCACTCCATTTCCTCCGGGTGGACCTGATACACCTCCCACGGCACCGCGAGGCCAAACGGCTTCCCGCCTTCGACCATGTTCTGGTCGTAGCCAACACGGGAACGGGGCTGCATCGGGTCGAAACCCTCTGCTTCATTTGCATTGACACCGTCAATTGGGTAGGTCAGGGGGAGGTCTAGTTGAGCGTTGACCTTGGTCATGATCCCCCTGTCAATCACGTCCCGCGCCTGCTGGAGGGCGTAACCGTCATGAACAAGAGAAAGCCCGGATGGCTCCCAGGGCCACTTATCCACCGTAAACGGTATTAGGTCCAGTTCTCCGTGCCAATTGAAATCCGGCCCGTCGTACATGATGACCTGTTCGGATGAAATCAGACGCCGACCATTCGGGTATAGGCGTGCATCGACTTCGTTGGCGCGGCGGCGGGAGCCGTCCGGGGCTGTTATCTCAGTCCCGTAGGCCGGGACCTCGTAATACCAGGAACTGCCGGGCTGACCCATTGAAATGGTCGAGCCAGTTTCGTTCAGGGATAAGTCGATGACGCGAGTATGGCGGATCGGGATATACAGGTCAGACTGATTGTCTTTCTGCGTCTTCGGACGGAACCAGTTCCAGATGCGACGGGCCTTGTTGTCCCTTGCCGCTTCCCGTATCTCCGCTGAATACCAGTACTTAGCCGAAGTTGGCTTGAGAACGTCCTGCCAATCAGACCACATCGCATGGGCCATGTAAATCGGCATCTCGTCCATCAGGGTAACGGCGTAAGCCCGTTGGTAATTGCCGTCAGAAGGCAACTGGACAGGCAAAACACAGGGTTGGCCGAAGGTATCGAGTTCGATTTTCCCGCGTCCAGAGTTCAAATCGCGGCGGTAGACAGGCCTAATCCAACCTGTACAGGTGACTGCTGACCATGCCAGCGCTGATTTTACTGCCTGATCCCAGAAGCCTTCAAGGTAAAGCGCCCGCGCCGTCTTGTTGAGCATTTCGGCGTAATCAACAAAGGCAGGAGCCGCATGATACCCCCAGAAAGGCCGAATATTGGCCAATCCGGCGATCATGATCTTGACGTTTGTCTTAAGCCGTCCTGAGGACATGCAGGAACGGTAATCTAAACGTCCAGAACTGCCCTCGGTGCCTGCGATGATCTCAAGACCCTTACGCCAGTCACGAAACCCACGCTGATTTTCGTTGTAGGCAGCACCCTGCTCACAGCATTCATTGATCCACCCGACCCGGTAACCCATCGGGGTATCGGCGCGGGGTACCTGCCACTCTCGGGCGACTAAGTTGCTCATGAAGTTATCCGATATTCAATTTTCGGATACCGAACGAAATTTCCAGACTTGGTGTCAAGCGCGAGAGCGCCAATCTCGTCCTGCATCGGAATCCACCCTTCAGGGAGGTAGGGATCAGTTAACATCTCAATACGTCCAAATGGTTTGTCTGCCACCCTGAATGTGCTCATTTCTGTTGGGCCTCGTTGCGCCAAAATTCACCCGGCTGGGACGGCATTCTGTCCTCCACTCGGGTATTAGAGTTTTGCTCTCGCGCCCAGATATACATGTTGTGCTCGGTTAGCGCGTTTTGATACTTCGGGCGCTTCTCGTCCCGCATTTTCAGATACTGCTCGATGAAATCCCGCTCGTAGGGGCTTGTCGAGGAAGAAACCATGCGGGCGCGGAGGGCATCACCTGTTCTCCGAAATGCTTCATCCCGCCCCGCTCCGGCAGATTGCGCCCATGCAGTGTTTTTCTTCGTCTCCTGATCGACAAGGCGCTTCTGGAGACGATCAAGGTCAGAAAGGCTTCCGGCTTCGCGCCATTCCCACCCTTCTGACTTATATCTGCGCTCGTATACCTCACGAGCGCTGCCAGGTACTCCGATTTCCTCCGGGGGAAGGATTACAAACCCCGAAGAATTCTCAAAGTAGATGGCGGGCTGCAACGTTCCTCGGCAAAAACCTGTGCGATCACTCATTGCTTACCTCAGTATAAGGCCAATTCCCCGCGCCGATACCTGTAGCGCGAAGATACCGACCTGGATATCTCGCTTCGTAAGTCCTTGCCGTCCAACATCGGCGGCAATTTGAAATTTCTCCCAGTCATAACGGAGTCAACGTCTAACTTGGGATGGATCTTGGCCACCTCGCCGTGAAACTGGTTCTTGGACCGTGCTGCGATGGCCTGTTGGTCCTTCGGGCAGAAACTCGCCAGAGCGTTAGCGAAGATCCCATCGTCCGTAGACACGTCACCATGCTCAAACTTCTCTTTGGACCCAGTAAAGTGGACTTCCCAGTGGTCCATTTCCCAAAGAGTGTATGGCGAATTGATCTTGTACCAGTTATTTTGAACAGATGTGACGAAGTTCCCGGTCAGGATAGGACGACTCCAGCCGCTTGTGTACCAGCCAAGTTTTGCCGAACTCCCGCTATTCATCGACTTCAGCGTTCCGTCGTACCTTGTCGGACGGTGAAATCGGCGGTATCCGCATAACTGCATCTGTGTTTGGCAGGTATCACCCACTGCGGCGATCTGTTCGATAGCCATGTATGGCTCCCGGTGGGAAATACCGTGCTGCCCCATGTAGCGGGAGTAATAAGCCGCGATGGCCATGACCCACGCCCATGCTTCAACGTGACCTACTCGGTTGTCGCGCCACTCCGCAACCTGCACATCTTGCTCCTGCGCGGTCCTCGCGAGTCGGCAGATGGCAACACAGGTGCCATCCATGCCCTGACCTGTAGAGGTATCTACCCCAGCGGCGTAGTCGTACCCTATCTGCGGAGACTCCCAGACGAACAACTTACCCATGTGCTGGGACATATCAGGGCGAATCTGGTCCAGCCCGCTAAACGGCTCCTTGAACTGAAGCGGCCACATCTCCCATCGGTATTCCTCGTTCTTGCGGGAAGTATATTTAACAGGGAGGATAGTCCCGTACTGGTCAATATCAGATTCTGATGGCTCATGGCGGTCCTCAATTGACTGTCCCGCTATCCCGTATACCTCGTACTTCGTGGACCGTCCCGTCCATGCTTCCGCAATGACTTCCTTGCCGAATACGTTGTCGTATGACCCCTGGAACGCCGCTTTGTCCGTATGTGGCATTTCCTGGTACCAGTCCCGCTCCCTCCCCTTCGCCCGCGCCTCCATGAAGTTAACTTCCCAGTAGAGGGCTTGGGTGCGCGGCAATTCCCACTGCTTTCCGCCATTTCGTAAAATTTTGTCAAGAACAGGGTTGGACTGGATGTACATGGCCGATTCAGCCATCATCCGGCGCGTGTCATCGCTCGGAACCCAGTCAGCGGGGACTCCATCCGCCGTCCCGTTCTTTTGCCGTTGCGCCCGAAGCCAGGTTTCGTTCGGGTACATATCGGTCCCCATATAGAATGGCAAAAACATTGCCAGAAGGCGGGAAGCCCCGTTATTCCACTCCTGTTTTGAGTACCAGTAAGTTTCTGCCCACCACCCCGTATCTCCCTTGCAGGTTGATTCAAGAATTCCCAATACGCGGGTGGACGGGTGGACGCACTTGAACAGCCCAACGTCGATCAGTTCCTGAGGATTCGGGTAGCTGGAGACTTCAGAGAGGTGATAGGCAATGGGAGTCGATCCCATCGCAATCGGGTTTGTCTGCTTGCCGTGCTGAAAGGCAATCTTGGAGTCCAATCCAGCGAAAGAGATCTGACCCGATGCCGACTGTACCCTGCGGCTTGTCAGCGGGCGAAGCCACCAGGGCAATTTCGAGTAGGCGTAGAAGAACTTCTGCACCATCTCCTCAGTCTTGCCTCTGTCAGCAGAGGCGACGATCCCGGAAACGCCGCTGGAGATCATGACCTTCAGCAGCAACATCCCGGCGACAAGAGTTGTCATCCCCAACTGGCGGGCCTTCGCCAGAATAATCTCGATGGAGATCCGCAGGTCCTCTAACTCAGCAACAACGCTGAATAGAACTCGCTGTCCAGGCTGTAATGTAAATCTTTGTAAATTATTCTCGCGGTTAAGGATCATGTAATACCGCGTGAGGAAATACGCGGCATCGCACTGAATTAGGAATCTCTCATTCTGTATGAACCTGACCTCTTCTCGGGTAAGCCTGGGGTTGTCGGGGTCACAGAGCGCCCGCGTCAGGCTCATCTGAAAGGTTTTATCGGGGTCATCGGTGCCGGATGCGGCGGCGCGGGCGCGGTTGTAGTCGTCGGCATACTTTGACTCCATCCGGCGCGTGAACTCGTCTATTTCGGCTGGTGAGTGATACTCCAGACGAAATCCGGACTCATTGCAGGCGACTTCGAGATTTTCGTCTACGACCTTGGAAGAGTACATTTAGATCTCTCGCGATCTCCCCCTATACCCCAGAAGGATCGTATTACCAACAACCCTGGTCGGGTCAATCGAGCCAAGCCTCTCGAAGTATCTATCCCACCTCTTAATCTCGCTGCTCTTTACTTTCGGATCTGAGCCAAGAGTTACGTACACACTCGCTGGATCATATTTTGAGGTAGTTATTCGGACCCTGACTTTGGCGGTCTTCGCCTCTCTCCTTATTTCGGAAATTCCTGACGCCGCCCGCCTCACAAAAGCCCCCGACTTCATATTCCCAATGCTGAAGTCGGTGAATATGCTCACTTACGCGCCTCTCTCCATAGTTCGTACACGCATACTGAAATGATTATCACAGCCCACGCATTCACAATGAGAGACACCCAGAACTGTGCCTTACCCATCATCCAACCGCATCCCATGTTTTTATATCCGATTCTTCGGGAGGGGGGCCTGACGTAACATACAGGCGATTCCTCTCAGGCGCATACGTGACAGCAACCGTCAATCCGATCCGCTTTGCGCTACGCTCCAAATGACGCTTGAAAATATCATTCCGAATACCAGCGTTAAACCTAAGAAAACATTGGTCCTTGAGGGATTTGAGTTTGTCATCGTAAATATACTCAAGAGCACCTAAATTCATATCGCCACACTGGCTCATACATTAACCCTCATCATCCTCTTCAGCCTGTACAATCTCTACCGGGGCAGCAAGTTGGCGGTCAAGGAAGCGGTCACCGACACGCCTGACCGTTTCGTCGAATGCAGGGAGGACAGCAACGTTGGCTACCTCGGCGTTAACCTGGTTGCCGCGCACAATGTTGACTGTGTTCTTTGGGACTGGAAGAAACCCACGGTTCTTGAGGATCATCTCCTTTTCCTTTGTCCCGTTGGGGGTGAGCGCCATGCCTACCGTATGCTGCACTACCGCCGCATAGGACGCGGAGGTAAGCAGTTCCGCCGCCTTCCCTGCCTGATCGAATACCTCGGCCTGTATCAGCCCCAGCGCCTTCTTTGTTGGGATTCCAGCAGCAACGCAGTATGCCTCGAATGGGGTGACCATCTGCATTTCTGCCGTCAGCAAGTCCCGCTGGGCGAGAAGTGCGCGGGCATCGCGCTCGTCCGACGACTCCAGATAGTCCCAGACGGTAGGGTCCTCATTGCCTGAGTAGTCGAGTTTCGTCCTGATGCCAGCCGATTGCAGGATCTTGCTGATTTGGGGAACAGATGCCACAGCCTCGGGGGTAACCTGAAGGACGGTAATCGCATCAGCCTGGATCTCCGCAGATGGTTTATTCATTTCACTCCACGCAGTAGACGGTCATGCAGTTTCTTCTCATACCGCTGGTTCATTTCTTCAACGGAGAGCCTGGAGATTGTTGCGGGTCGTGGCGGTGGCGCTTCCCCGGCTGGCGGGTAATCGTAGCGAAGCCTCTGGCGAGACATATCGTTGGCATCTTCAAGGGCGACAGCGATGCGACGAAGCTGGCGAAGAATGTTGAGTACATAGAGCGCAGATTTCATTCAACCCGAACCCGATTGTTGTACTCAATCGCAGCATCAATTACCGAAACCTTGCCTTTAGCCTCAAACGCCAGCGACTTCATGTCCTTGGGGAAGCAGGAGCCGCCATAGCCTCGCTGTTTAGTGACAAAGGTATGCGTCTCACCTACCCTTGGGTCCATCGCCCACAATTTACGCGCATCCTCGTAGTCGATACCGAATTGATCGCAGGCGTCCTTGAACTGGTTAGCCAGCGTCACCTTGATAGCCAGTGAGCAGTTCACCATGTACTTCGACATCTCGGCGACAGTTGGAGAATCAACAATGAAGTACTCAGTGAGCGCAGGCCCGTACATAAGATAGGCTACTTCGGTTTCTCGTATCGCTATCAAGGTGCCCCCTATGATTACATAGCCGCAGGCTGCTTCAGTCCTCCACGGATGCGATTCGTGCTCACCGATATGCTCGGGGCTAAACGCAAGTTGCTTCCCAGTCTCTCGGATCAGGGATTCAGTGGTGCCGGGTGGAACTGTTGACTTGATACACATCGGGACCTGAACCCATCCGACACACTCCCGAACGGCAGAGATATCGCAACTTCCATCCGCTGCTGCCGGGGTCGGGACGCAGACGAACACCAGTTCGCAGGTGTTGATCTCGGCTTTCTTCTCTTCCGTATTGTGCGGAGCCTGGAACTTGTCATAGATCACCGCATCCGTGAACAGCCGCGCCATTGCACTACCGACGATCCCATGTCCAACAATCCCGATCTTCACCACTGGGTAATCACCTCATCAATAACCACCTCTACCGGCTTCAGCCCCCATGACCCATACCCTCCCTCAGATATCGCTGCCTCGGCTTTTTCAGTTGAACTGAAGATCCCGAGCAGGTCGTTGAAACTGTCAATCCCGTCACCAGGCACCATTACGCTAAATAGCTTCACTTCGTTGCCTCCACGTATACCGTCTTGCGCTTACGGAACTTCTCCTTGAGATCCTCAACGGTAGCGGGCTGATCCGGCAAGAGTACAGGCCAGGTTTCTACCACTGGGGCCACATAGACTGGCTTAGTAGCGGCCACTCCCCACTCCCGTGCAACTTCCCGCGAGATATCCGTCTCTTCCGGTTCCGGCAATGGCGGATAGTCGGTTGGGTCGTATAGGACGTCCACCATCTCTGCTTTTCCGATTGTCTCTCCAGGTTTCGCCGCATGGTTTACGAGGCGCTGGATCTGGAGTCCAAGGTGGACCCTAACCAGATTTGGGTTATCGACGCGGATAGTGCGACGAAATGCGGTGACTACGCCAACCGCTCCGTCCGGCAGGGTTCCAGGTCCGAACGATACCTCTACGCGGTGCTTCTGCATCATCGAGTTAATGAACTGGAAATCAGCCGACAGGTGATACTTGGAAGGTTCTCCGTCTATGGTCGGAATGAAGTACTTGGCTGTCACTGTAATGCCGGGGACCGGATATGCGGCGTTATGGGCAAATGCGAAATCCCCGGACATACGTTTATGAATGTCCGCAATAGCCGCCTCGCTGAGTTCCGGCGTATCCAGTTCCTTCGCCAGCAGGTGACAAACGTACTCCTTCAGTTCGCTGCCAGTCAGCGGGTGGTTAGGAATCTTTTCAGCTAACAAGCTCATTATTTAGCTCCCCTGATCTTGGCCGCGATGTACTCGCACGCTTCATCCCACTGGTCGCCGACAAGCCCGCCGCAGGATTTTGCGATCTCAGCGCAGCGCTCAGTCTCTTTCGCCACTTCTCGCGCCACATTTTCTTCCATGAAAGGAAAATCTGGGTCAACCCCAACAACCGATTCGAGACTAGCCATTACCGTAGCCATATTCTTCTCTGCACCTGATACGAATTCTAGGAATCGTGGGTGACTAACGATGCGGTCCACTTCCGCCGAGGTCAAGTCTCCATACGTTTTCATTAACTCGGCCTCACAATCATCGAAGACTCCCGCTGCGGAACGACCGGGCTTCCACCAATTGCGACGGGCGCAACGCTCAGGATCTTCCGGCAAGAGCCGCAGGCGAACACTGCCGCAAGCATGTCACCCATCCCGCAGGGAATCGAGATCAGGGTACACGGATCTGCCTGACACCACGGGCACACCGGCATCCCCTGCTTCGGGCGCGGGTCGCGTACGGCGTCTTCCGCTACCAACTGATCTTCTAACGTCGCATTCATTTCTGTACCCCTCTAATATCTGCCTGCGTTCTTCCACTGTCAGGCTCACATCGTCCAGGTCCGTCCGCTCGATATCGCGGATTGACAGGCCAGCACTTGCGATTAACGAAGTAACAAACCTTCGGTGCTCGTCGCGGGCCATCTCCCGATCCGACCACGGCTCCCGCGCCCATCTCGTCAACCATCGCCGCGAGATCCGCAGGTCGAAGGACCGGATTTCGCCAGTCTTTGCGACGGACTTTCCCGGTTCGCGTGTAGTTGATGCGAATATATCCATCGTCCAACGCCTTCAGGTCTTCCGAGTGCCGATCTTCCAGTTCCTTAAGTTTCCGCACAAACTGCGCCGAGCATTTCCCGCCATTGATAATCAGCGATATAGCCCGCTGCTGAAGGCCGAACTGCTCCGCAACTTCCTTCGCCTTGAGCCACCCGGTTGCCATTTGCAGCTTATTTAGGCGTTCCTGGAATGTCATTGGCCAATTCCTCCCATTGCTGCATATGCCAGGCAAAAAGGTCTGTCTTGCCTAACTGACGAGCCTTTGCCAGGACAATATCCCGCCAAGCATTACACCATTCTGCGTGCTCCCCGCTTCCGAAAACACACTTCTCGCAGCATTGCGCGGGGCGGTACGGCATACTTTGCAGACTCATGCGGTTACGTCCTTCCGGTAAGAGTTATGCGGGATCGCCTGTCGCGGAACGTTCCACAGCCCCGACTTACATTTTCCGCAGGCGCGTGGAGGATCGCTACCCCTGCCTGTCCATTCGTGGTTGCACCGAAGGCAGGTCCAGACCTTTCGACCCTCAAACTTCTTCATATCCACGCCTATTACAGTAGCTACTTTACTTCCAGCCTGTCAACTATACGGCCAACTACCATAGTTTTCCACTGGTTCCCATCCCTGGTTGGGATGCCCTCCTCGTTGAGGGTGCGGGTAATCTGCGCCTTGCTGACAGGTTTCGCTGCCAGTTCCGCGATGCGTTTCAGTGCGTGCTGTTCGCCTGGGTAGTAGCCAAACGGCTTACGCCCCTCGCACCGTCCCGTGTCGCGCTTCTTACGTTCGCGGGCACCACGGAGCTTCAACACGATCATCGTCCTGTCATACTGACCCACGGCTCCCATAATCTGCCGGAGCAGCACACGGGTGGGATCTTCGCTGCCAAGATCCGGCTCTGCTGCCGAAATCAGAGTGATATCCCGCCGTTTCAGGTCGGCGAGGATATGCTCCTGAACCATGAGGTCACGAGCGAGGCGGTCCAGCCGCTCGATGATGATAGTCCGAACCCCGTTCAGTGACTCCATCATCTTCACCCAGGCGGGGCGCGATTCCCATTCGGTCTTGCCGGAAACGCCGCCCTCCTCAAACCACGCCACTACTTCAAGCCCATTGGCCTCGGCGTGCTTCAGGATAGAAATCCCCTGGCGCTCGAAACCGTCACCACCGACCTGAGAAGCTCCAGATACCCTGCAATATGCAAAACATTTCGTCGTCATGCAACCAATTCTATCAGGTTTGGTTGCCAGTTGCAACTACTTTATGGGAGGCATCTCGCTGAACTCCCGCAACCGCTTCTGTGCCGCCACGATCTGCTTTGGACGTTTTGGGCACACGGCAAAGTGCTTACGATCATCCCGCGCAGACTGAGGAACTTTGCACCATCCGCACGGGCGCATGATCTGTTTGGATGGCATTATCTCCACACCCTGACGTGGATCATCCCGCACCTGCACTCAAACTCCACCTCTGGAGACTCGCACGCCCGAGTTGGAAAGAAGTTCGTGATTGATCTAGATCTACACTCAGATCGGGAACCGGCGCTGCTGGCGCGACTGATGCAGACTCCCGATCAGCAACCGCCTTAATGATCCTGACGATATGTTGCAGTTCGGTCAGTTTTTCGCCACCAGCTTTTTGTAGTAGTCCCTGATGTCATCGATGGGAATCACGCCGAACTTGTCCGTCTCCCAAGTCTTCGACCAAGGAGACCCTGGGCGGTGGGTGATATCCGAAAGTTGCGCACCGGAAAATTTCTTATACACTTCCCAGACGCCCTTCAACACAACCGTTTGCGTTTCGTCCAAGGACTCTGATGGATCGTCTACGGCGATAGGGCCAGTCACGCGGCCCGAACCAAATTTTTGCAAAGCCTTATAGAGCCGTGGAATCACCGGCCCCCATTGCCAAGCGTGAGTGTTGTTGTGGTACATGGAAAGCCCGGTCAGCCCTAGGGCATATCCGTGCGCCAAAAACACCAACTTCTGCAATTGCATGTTCGTGAGCTGGCGCGCCTCTGCGTTAGCAAGAGACAAGAATTCATTCGCGACAAATTTCGCAGACGCAGCCACGTCAACATATTATCACTCCTGCGTGACAGTCTGAAGATCATGCGATACTGATGGTGGAGGGTGTCGGAGTCGAACCGAATTCCCGCCAAGGATTGTTCGGGGCTTATAAGGCCCCTAGCAGCACCGGCTACGCACCCTCCGCTTTTTTGTTGCTTTTGATCTACAATGAAGTTGTGAAGAGGGGCTAGGTTTCTGGCCCCAGTTGAGTGGTTAACGCGTTTCAGTCCGTGGGAGCGGACTGGCTATCAGTTGAGAACTACGTTACGGCGGTTCCGTGTTGCATCACCGCTTTCCTTCGTCAACGGTTATCTGATCGCAAAAAGAAAAGCCGGGGTTGCCGCCCCGGACCTCTCACTGTGATGCTCGAATTGAAAGGATTGGTTGCGGAAGTCAGCCACTTCCAATCCTGATGCCATTCTAGTCTTTATCGCTACGATGCTGTCAACGGCTATCAATACAAAACCCCTAATCCGCCATCTTTCCACGGGCGACGAATCAGGGGTAGTGAGCCAAACTCCGCTATTGAGGCGAGGGCTTCCCCCTCAGTCAAATCATAACGCAGGGCAACTACCTGATGGCCGGAGCGCTAAGTGCTGCTGTCCTTGTAGCGGATACGTAGTTCCCTGGTGCCGAGCAAACCAGCAACTGCCCAGCCTGAAGGTACGTTGTCCACACATACGGCCCGTCGTTCGTGGTCCCACCGACAGCGGTGTTCCAGGCCGGATGAGCGACCCCGCTCTGAAGCGTTGCGGCCAGTGCGATCTGGCTAAGCACGTAGATGTTCCCCGCCGCATCCCGCACGTATGTCCCGAAAGCGTAAGCCGTTGACGGCAACCACTCCGCAGGCTGGGGGCAGGTGTAGACCACTGCCAGAACCGTATATCCGCCAGACTGGAGCCGACCGAACATCGAGTAGGCCGTCTCGCCTCCCACAGTGATAGTCTTGAGCCACGCGGCCACCGCATCCGGCTGGGGCAGGTTAGCCGCCGCCTGACTCGCCGCCGTAATCGCGGTCTGGATCGAGGACAGCGCCGACTGCGCAGACACGACAGCCGAACTGACCGCTGACTGGACCCCGCCGACCGAAGACTGCATCTGTGCCGGGGTCGTTTGCCCGCACAGGATTGACGCAGCAAGAAGCGTTATGGCGATTGTTTTCATAGTGATTGCCGTACCATCATGATAGCCACGCCGGAAGCCACACAGCCACCCATATCAGGGCCGTTTTTCTTGTCATACCGATTTCACCTGATTGTGGATGGTGTCCTGCCAGCACTAGACGACGGAGGCATGAAGCCACCGACAGGCTTTGAACCCTATCTTTCCGTCCACAATCCTGATCTTACACCACTTTGGGCCGCCTGCAATATAGAGGATCGTTCAGGATTAAGTTGTCAACCCAACTGGTGCGAACCTAGTCATGCAGCTTATTTTTATCGTATCACTTTCCTCAGTTGCCGAAGATCAGCAAGAGTCACTTGTCTTGGAGGAAACCCTGAAAGGATACGGAGGGCCGATTCAATAGCTGACAAAGCACAATTCTCCTCTGCGCGGCATTTTTATTTTGGCTTGAAAGGGCTGTTGGAGACACCGGAATCTCTGAGCTACGGTGTCCAGTTCCCCTTCATTATCTGATCCGACCTGCGCTTTATGAGGCGCTGCTCTTTCCCGAATTGATCGTAGCGCTTTCCCGGCAAATTACGCAACCACCTACCCCTGTTTCCCGCAAATATGTAAGCGTTTGCTTACTTCCTCCGGGCTTGTTACACTTCGTGTGCGCACACCCCACAATACCAGTAACTACTAATACTGAATAGTCTTACCCCTCCCGCTGGTGTTCGCGTTCGCTAATTGTAATTAGCTATCGGCACCCGTTTCCCGCTACAATACCAATATGCACACAGTTGCTACCAGCCAGTTGCTACCTCCACCCCTGATTTTTTTTGGGGTCACGAAATGGGGGAGGGGATCTGTCAACGCCACCTCCAGCCGCCACCCCGGACAACCTACTAACCCCAGGCCAACCGCCCCCCCCCAGGGCCCCTCAAATCCCACGTTTGCCACCATATCTACAGATAGGGTTATGACTGAATCGTGCTACGCATTGTGGAGTTTGGAGTTTCCCGTTTATCGTCAATCAGATAGCCCGCATTCGTCCGCATCTGCCGGAGATCGTGACAAGGGACAAGAAGCGCTCGGGCGTGCGTGCTACGAATCCCTACAATCGTGCTACGGACAGAGTTGGGGCGTGCCTGCTCCCCACGTCGTTCCTTAATCCACATGGTCGGAGTTGTCTCAGGTGGCAATGACATACATGTAACCCGCGCTGGCGGAGCTGTGACAAAGGATATGAGGATCCGGCCGAACCCTGTTATCGCCGTGAGGGTCAGTTCGCGCTGGCCACGCATGGACGGTACCCGTGCATCTTATCGAATCCAGTGTAGGACCCAGGATGCTGCTGCATACGTGGATAGACGCATAGCTGAGCTTATGCGTGAACTTGACGGCATGTCTGTAGTCACGATCGGCCCGGGCACGATCAAGCCATAACCTTAAGCCCGATTGGCCGACCTGAAATATCGCATGTCCAGTACGTTTGATGCGTCCAAAAAAAAAGAGATCCCGCACGGTTGCAATAACTCGCGTAGAATCAATAGCCTGGACTGAAAACAGCCCCTGAAACGTGGCACAATGGCAGATTTATCGCATCTGTAAGTTGTTGATAACAATAGTGTGTAAATAGATGCTTGCGTAATGGCAACCAATGCCCTAAGATTAGAGATGTAAGACGACGTTAAACGAGACGCGAAACGAAAACAGACTGTTCGGACGTGGTTCGACACTCTCAAGTAGTTAGCGGTTCGGTTCGGAGCTTACAAAGTTTCACGAGGAGACGCAAATGATACGCGAATACAGAGATCTAAAACCCGAGGATCGTTCGATTGTAACGGTTCTCTCAGTTCGGGATGTGGCAAACGATTACGGTCAGGTGAGACCCTGGGCGCTGAAACATCACACTGCCGGTTTCGAGTGTGCCGGGAGTTGCGCACGTTCCACGGTCGAAAAATGGACCGTTACCAGTGTCTCTAATGGCTCAACATTCGGGAATTCGTTTCTGAGTGAACCTGAAGCTCTGGCGGTTTTCAATAGTGACAAACCGTGGTATCGGGCGAATGGGCGATTCTTGTACCCGAACAGTACCGCCGTGGGCGAATAGTACCCGAATGCTTTGAGGTCCGATATCATCGCCCTGATTGCGGAAAACGAACAGGAGGCCTCTATGGTGGCGGGATAAACTCCGCTCTACAACAAACGCCGGGCTCGGGGCGGTTGGAAGCTGCGGGAGTACCGGAACATTAACCCCTTGCGCGTTGCAGTAACGCATGGTAGAGTTGAATAAAGGAGCAAGACGAAATGACACGTAAAGAACTGGAAGCGCGGCAGGAGTTTGAATCCGCACTCGCGAATGAATCGAAACTGACATGGGCGGAATCAGCGCGGATTGCTGACCTTCTTTGCCGCAACGGGGCGACACTACACCGTCTGTCGGTCATGGAGTGCAACGGCGTCGAGTGGAGCCGTTGGGACACTAACGAGAGCTTTAATAAACGGCAATCGCGACATGAGGCGTACTGCGAACGTCGCACGGCCACCACTGAGGCGCTGGTACGTCGGCGCGTAGCTCAGTTGGGAGACGGGTTCGGGGTTATCTTACAGGGCGATCCGCGTGGATGCGTGGTAAAGATTACCGTACCTTCCGGCAAGACAAACGACTGGGGACGTGAGGGTATCTGCGTCCCGTATCGGAGGTCAGAGTGATGTGTAACCGCCAGAGAGAGGAGATGACGAACATGGAACGTTACAGCGTAGTGGTTGAATCAGGATCGTGCAGCAGGGATTACCGACGATGGGAGGAGCGGGCGCATTGCGGGCATAATCACCGGACGATTGAAGCCGCTGAGGCGTGCCTGGATAAGCTGACTCGTTGGTACTGCAACCACGGCAGACCACAAGGCACCGCGTGCCGCCACTGCCACGGATATGCGCAGGGCCATAGCACTTCGGCACGGTGGTATAACGCCACGATCCACAATCAGGACTCGGAGCGGGTAGAGCGGTAGTGCGCTGTTCGGCTTTAATCGCAGAGTGAACCGCTACGGCGGTCTAATGCGGCGAGTCGGTCACAAAGCCCGGCTGCATTGGAGAGAAAAATATGGAACGATATTTCGATTACCGAACCAAAAATAGCTACAGAACAGCGTGCCGTGCGGCATTTTCCGCCGCAACAAACGGCAAGCCTGGTGACGTGTTTCACGTTCGCCTCACGGCCTATGTAGTGGGTCGTGATGGAAGCATTTCGCGGATCGTCAAGTCTGACGACGGCGGGCGGCTGAGCGAGCGGATTGTTGGGCAGGTTAGCGCGTAGCCCGCGCTGAGAGAGCCACTGAGGAGAACGAAGATGACGACAATGAAACCGGAAACGCTATACGAGATTGTGACAAAAGACAAGGGCGGCAATTGGCAGTCGGACACGATAGGCCTAAATGAACCTCGCTCGATGTGGGTATGCAAAGCTGATATCGCATCACTGCGGCGTGGTGAGTGTGGCCCGGAATACGCAGCACTGTTCCAGAACTTTAACTCTGGACGCAAGTTTCGGATACGCGAGGTCGCATGAGCCACTGGGTCCGAGATTGCGGAGTTGACATGGAGTGCAGCGGGAGCATGATGTGCCCGTTGC
>Ga0302322_100001009_pt1 | contig 22537 bp, 19 predicted proteins | sample Fen_T0_2_FD_203757 | JGI IMG/M metagenome (GOLD analysis project Ga0302322, IMG submission 203757) | Peat permafrost microbial communities from Stordalen Mire near Abisko, Sweden - Fen_T0_2 | ecosystem: Environmental > Terrestrial > Soil > Wetlands > Permafrost | place: Sweden: Abisko...
GCTCGACCCCGCCTTGCGCAGGTCGGCCGGCGCGAGATTGACGGTGATGCGTCGAGGCGGATGGACGTAGCCGGCGTTCCGGATCGCCCCCCGGATCCGCTCGCGCGCCTCCTGGAGCGCCGTGTCCGCGAGGCCGACGATCGTGAATCCGGGCAGGCCGGGCGCGACGTCGACCTCGACGCGGATGGACCGGCCCTCGAGGCCGAGCAGCGTTGCGGACGGGACGATGGCCAACACGCCGCCATCCTGGGCGACACCGGTCACCTCGCCCTTAGGGCTGACTCACCCGCGACTCACGCCGCGCTCACCGGGCGATCGCCCGCCGGTCACCGGCGCGCGGAAAGCTCCGCGAGCTTGGCCAGGATCGCGGCCGCCGCCTCGTCGAGGGTCGCGCGGTCCAGTTCGATGTGGGCATCCGCCGCCCCGATGATCATCGCGTTGTACGGGATGTCGTGCTCGTCGCCGGAGCCGCGGAAGTCGCTCCGGAACAGCACGACCATCTTCTCGCGGGCGTACGCATAGCCGCACTCCCAGCAGGTGCCGGAGTCCGGGTCGGCGCCGTCCATGATCGCCACGACCGTGTCGGCCCAGTCGAGGCCTTCGAGGTCCTTGAGGAAGATCGCCCGGCCGGTCCGTTCGGCGGCCGGGTTGTCCTGCGGCAGGAAGACCTCGTGCCCGCCGGCCCGCAGCCGGGCGGTCAGCCCGACGTTCCAGTCGCGCTCGGGGGTCGTGAACAGGGGGCCGGCCAGGTAGATGCGCACGTGGGACAGACCTCGCTGCGTGGCTCCGCCGGGCACCGTGCCCGGGGATCGACACAGTATCGTTGAGCCATGACCGTCCAGCCGCGCATCGCCGTCGTCGGCAGCACGATGATCGACCTGATCGCCTACGCCAAGCGGGTCCCGGGCGCCGGCGAAACGATCCAGGGCGACGACTTCCGGCTCGGCTTCGGGGGCAAGGGCGCGAACCAGGCCGTCATGGCCCGACTGCTCGGCGCCGATGTCGCGATGGTCAATTCGCTCGGCGACGACGTCTTCGGCGACATGACCGTGCGCAACTTCGAGACGTTCGGCATCGACACGACGTTCGTCGAGCGCGTCCCGGGATCCAGCGGCGTCGCCCCGATCTGGGTCGAGCCGGACGGCACGAACCGGATCATCTGCGTGGCCGGCTCGAACGACGCGATGGTGCCGTCCGCCGCCGCCGCCGCGATCCGGTCGCTCGGGCCGCTGGCCGTGGTGGTCGGTGAATTCGAGATCCCGCAGCCGGTGACCGCGGCCGCCTTCGAGGCCGCCAGGGCGATCGGCGCGGTCACGATCCTCAACCCGGCCCCGGCCGCGGATATGGATCCGGCGCTGCTCGCAGTGACCGACTGGCTCATCCCCAACGAGCACGAATTCGCCCGGATCGCCGACGCGTCCAGCGACGCGACGGACGCGGAGATGACCGACTTCGCGTCCCGCACGGGCACGCGACTCGTGGTGACCCTGGGGGCGCGTGGAGCCGCGCTGCTGGGCGCGGACGGATCCGTCCACCGGATCGCGGCACCGATCGCCCAGGCCGTCGATACCACCGGGGCCGGCGACGCCTTCGTCGGGGCATTCGCCTACGGCCTGGCGGTCGGGCTGGCCGAGCGTGACGCCGTGACGCTCGGTGTCACGTGCGCGTCCGACAGCGTCCTGCGACCAGGGACGCAGCGCTCCTTCGCGGATCCGGGGCGGGCCCGACGGTTCCTCGCCGGCGGTTGAGCCGGCGTCCCGTCAGCGCGCGTTCGCGGTCTGCGGGTTGGTCGCGGCGGGCTTGTCCACGGACCGGGCGAACTGCAGCAGCGACCCGCCGAGCGCCGAATCCGCCTTCGTGAACATGAACGGCGCCCCGGAGTTGAGCGCGCTGATCGCGCCGCGGTACTCGTTGAGGATCTGGTGGTCGATGGTCCGCTTGAGGGCGCCCTCCGCGTTGCGGACGTTGATGCCCGTGAAGGCGTTCGAGCGGTTGAGGACGAGCTGGACCTTCCCCGACTCGTAGCCCAGATGGCTGATCGTCTCGAGGACGAGCCGGACGTTCTTCAGGCACGACAGGTCGGCGGTCATGACGACGAAGACCGTGTCGCTCGCTTCGATGATGCCCAGGTTGATGTCGTCCATCCGCTTGTCGATATCGATCAGGACGTAGTCGTACATCGCGCGCAGGTGCTCGAGGATGATCGGCAGGTGCTCGGGCGTGACCAGCTCGGCGGTCTCGGGCGACGGCGGCGCAAGCAGCAGGTCCACGCCCGAATCGTGCTTGACCAGGATCTGGCGGACGAGATCCTGATCCATCGACGGCGCCGTGACGATGTCGACGATGCTCTTGCGATCGAGGCCAAGGTCCAGGAAGACCCGATGGTCCCCGAACTGGAGGTTGCCATCGACCAGGCAGACCTTGCGTCCGAGCTCGCGGTGCAGTGCGATCGCCGCGTTGATGGCGATCGTGGTCGTCCCGACGCCGCCCTTGGCGCCGTAGAACGCGAGCAGGCGACCGAGCGGCGGGCGGGCCAGCAGCACGTCCTTCGGGGCGAACCGCGCGAGGAGGCTCTTGATCCGGGCCAGGAGCTCGGCCGGGTGGAACGGCTTGATCAGGTAGTCGTCGGCACCGGCCCGCAGGCCGCGGACCTTCTGCTCCACCTCGCGCTCGGCAGTGAGCATGATGATCGGCACGTGCGAGGTCGTGCCTTCCTCGGCACGGATCTTCGCGGCGACCTGGTAGCCGTCGAGCTTGGGCAGCATGACGTCGAGCAGGATCAGGTCCGGGGATTCGGTGCCCCAGAGTCGGAATCCTTCCGCGCCGTCCGCAGCGACGAAGACGTCGTAGCCCTCCTGCTTCAGCGTGTACTGCAGGAGTCGCTGGACGTTCGGGTCGTCGTCGACGATGAGGATCTTGCCCATCAGTCCTCCACCGGTGGCGCCGGATCGACGGGAACCGTGGCCGGTCCCGGCGTACCGATTATAGGCATCGCCGTTCGCGACCCGGCGAAGGCGTCCTGCAGGAACGTCGAGACCCGTAATTCGTAGCCCGCCGGGTCCGTCGCGTGCGCCCGGCTGTGCTCGGCGCCGGGCACGACCCAGTGCTCCGCCGACGGGCCGGCGGCCTCGGCCAGGCGCTCGCCGTCGGCCGGCGGGACCGTCGTGTCGGCGGCGCCGTGGATGAGCAGCAACGGGACGGGAGCGACGAGGCCGACGATCTTGATCGGGTCGGTCGAGCGCGGGTCTGCACCGAGGGTGCGAGCCGCGCCGTCGAACAGCCGCCCGGCGACGAACGTCGCGGCCGGACCGGGCAGGCGCGACGCGACCGGGACGACGACACTCGACGCCACCGAGTCGGCGACGACAGCGACGACCCGTGGCCGGATCGGCGGCGCAGGCCCGTCGGGCACGTCCGGTATCGCATCCGCGGAGGCGAGGCTCCCGTCGCCGAGCACCGTGACGGCCGCGATCGCCGTGATGCCGCCCATCGACGTCCCGACGAGGGCCACCGAAATGACTCCGCGTGCGCCCAGCCAGGCGAGCGAGCCCGCGACATCCTCGACCTCGAGGAGGCCGAACGTGGTCGGGCCGGCATCCGAGCCGCCGTGCCCGCGGAAGTCCAGGCCGAGGACACCCGCGGTCCGGCGCAGGAACGGGCCGTATTCCACGAGATCGGGGGCGATCGAACCCGTGTAGCCGTGGAGCAGCAGGATCGCCTCGTGGGGATCGGGTCGCCAGGCCGGCGTTCCGGCGGCGCCGGTCGTGGCGTCGGCGGTCGGGGCGGCGGCCGGGGCGGGACCCTCGACCGGTAGCCAGCGCGCCGCCAGGCGCAGTCCGTCGCGCGACCGGATCCGCACGACCTCGCCACCGAGCGCGTCCAGGGCGGGCCCCAGGGCCGCCTCGTCCGGCCCGACCCGCGGGGCGTCCAACAGGCGTCGGGCCGCACGCTCCGAGACCATCCGGAGGGTCAGCGCCGATAGGCCCACGGTCGCCGCGGCCGCGAGCGTCCGCCGGATCACCGGACCGTCTCGGTGACGCTGTCGTCGGCAGCCCCGTGCTGGCGCTCCAGGGCCTCGAACACCAGCAGGCTCCAGGTCTCGAGGCGCTCGGCCACGGCGGCCACCTGGACGGGCTCCACGAACGACCCGGTCAACTTGTCCGTCTCGCGGATCGCGACCGCGCGGCCCGCGGCATCGGCGACGTAGACGGCGCCAAGGTGGACGGCCCCGACCTCGGTCGTGTCGTCGTTGAGGAGGGCGATCAGGTCGAAGTCCGGCTCGAAGTCCGCCACGACCTCCTCGGCCCATTCGCGGCGCAGGCCACCGGCCAGGCCCTCGTCACCCGGATTGAGGTGCCCCCCGACCCCGATGGTGAAGCGGTCGTGGAGCCGGGCGTCGCCGCCGGCCCGGGTCCGGCGCATCAGGAAGTAACGCGGCCCGTCCCGGAGCACGAGGTACGGGATGATCTGCTTGAAGGTCGGATCGACCTCCATCGCCGGCCTCGGCCGGTACGACCCTTCGCGGGCGACCAGCTTCTCGAAGCCGTCGAGGCCGACCGTGCGCAGGCCGTGCCAGCCCGCCCCATCAGGCAGCGCCCCGCGCGGCACGACCAGCACCTGCTCCTCCATCAGTCGAGCTCGGCCAGGCGGCCGCGAGCGGCCGCCAGTCGTGCCGTGATGGCCGCCGCGTCCGGTCCGCCCGATGCCTCGAGATCGCGCAGCCACCCATCGAGCACCGCCTGCAGGTCGCGGATGCGGTCCGCCAGGGCGGCCGCGTTCGTTGCCGCGATCCCCGCCCCCATCGAGACATCGCCGCGGGCGAGGCGGGTCATGTCCCGCCAGCCACCGGCCGATAGGTCGGGGATGAACGGACGGCCCTTGGCTGCAGGATCCCCATCCCCGATCGCCACCGCCTCGACGAGGGCCGCCGCCAGGACCAACGGCAGGTGGCTGATGCCGGCCACCGCGGCGTCGTGCGTGGCGGCATCCATGGTGAGTGGCCGCGCCCCGCAGTCCCTCGCCATCCGCTCGACGGTCGCGACGTCCCGGGTCGTCGCGGTCGCCGCCGGGACCACGATCCATGGCCGGTCCACGAAGAGGTCCGCCGTGGACGCCTCGTAGCCGGACGTCTCGCGGCCGGCCATCGGGTGTCCGCCGACGAAGGGCACGCCCAGCGCCGAGGCCCGGGCCACGATGGCCGCCTTCGTGCTGGCCACATCGGTCACGGTGGCTTCGGGGTCCAGTGCCGTGCGCCACGGGCCGCCAAGGCCGTCCAGCAGCGTCAGGCAGTCCACGGGCGACGCGGCCAGGACCACGACCGATGCGCTGTCGATCGCTTCTTCGGGTGTGGCCGCGGCCAGATCCAGCACGCCGTCGGCGACCGCGAGCCGAGGACCCGCACCGGACGGCGACCACGCCACGAGCTCCGTCCCAGCTTCAGCCGATGCGCGCAGGGCGCGCGCCATCGAACCACCGATCAACCCGAAGCCGAGGAACGCGACCCGCATCGGGCGAGTATCGCAGGACGCGGTCAGGTACTCCGGCCGCGACGACGTCGCTCGCGACGATCCTCGACACGGCGCTCCTCGCCGTCGGGCGGGCCCGGGTCGTCGGGCGGATTCTGGCGTCGGGTCTGTCCGCGACGCTCGTTGTCACGCCGTTCGTTGTCCAGGTTCGCGCCGCAACGCGGACAGCGCCGCTCTTCCGAGAACAGCGATTCGAGGGGCGAAACGGTATAGATCTGGCGGCCGCACGAGCGGCAAGCGAGCTTGGGCATTCGGGAGCCTTCGGGTGATGGGTGGCCGGAACGATCAGACGGTCGGCAGACCGGCGAGGGCAGCCTCGACGGCCTCCATCGGATATTCGTAGTCCTCGAGGTCGCCGGAGAGATAGCGCTCGTACGACGCAAGGTCGAAGTGACCGTGGCCGCACAGGTTGAACAGGATCACCTTCGATTCGCCCGACGCCTTCGCGGCGAGCGCTTCGTCGATGGCGACCTTGATGGCGTGGGTGGGTTCGGGCGCCGGCAGGATGCCCTCGTTCCGGGCGAACTGGACGCCGGCCGCGAAGCTCGCGCGCTGGTGGACGCTGCGGGCCTCGATGAGGTCGTGCTCCTTGAGGAGGCTCACCAGTGGCGACATGCCGTGGTAGCGCAGGCCGCCCGCGTGGATCGGCTCCGGGATGAAGTCGGCACCGAGCGTGTGCATCTTGACGATGGGCGCCATCTTGCCGGTGTCGCCGTAGTCGTAGGCGTAGACGCCGCGGGTCAGGCTGGGGGCCGCCTCGGGCTCGCAGGCGATGATCCGGTGCTTGGCGCCATCGCGGAAGTTGCGGCCGAGGAACGGGAACGTCAGGCCGGCGAAGTTCGAGCCGCCGCCGGTGCAGGCGATCACGACGTCCGGCGACTCGCCGGCCATGCCCATCTGCTCGATGGCCTCCTGGCCGATGACGGTCTGGTGCAGCAGCACGTGGTTCAGCACGGAGCCGAGGGCGTACTTCGTGTCGTCGCGGGTCGCGGCGTCCTCCACCGCCTCGCTGATCGCCATCCCGAGCGAGCCCGGGCTGTCCGGCGTCTCGCCGAGGACCTTGCGGCCGTAGTTCGTCGTGAGCGACGGGCTCGCCACGACCTCCGCGCCATAGGTCTCCATCAGGATCCGGCGGTACGGCTTCTGGTCGTAGCTGGCGCGGACCATGTAGACCTTGACCTCGAGGCCGAACATGGCGCCCGCGAACGCCATGGCGCTCCCCCACTGGCCGGCCCCTGTCTCGGTGGCGATGCGCTTGACGCCGGCTTCCTTGTTGTAGAACGCCTGCGGCAGCGCCGTGTTGGGCTTGTGGCTGCCGGCAGGGCTGACGCCCTCGTACTTGTAGTAGATGTGGGCCGGCGTATCGAGCGCCTTCTCGAGTCGGTGGGCGCGATAGAGCGGGCTCGGGCGATAGAGGCGATAGGCGTCGCGGACTGGCTCGGGGATCTCGATCTCGCGCTCGCCCGAGACCTCCTGGCCGATGAGGGCCATCGGGAACAGGGGCGCCAGGTCGTCTGGTCCGATGGGCTGGAAGGTTCCCGGGTGGAGCGGCGGCGACGGGGTCACGCCGGCCGGGAGATCGGCGGCGATGTTGTACCAGGACCGCGGGATCCGCGACTCATCGAGGACGAACTTGGTCTGTCGAGGATCCGACGGCGCCATCTCGATCTCCTGCTGCGCGCGGTGGCCGTCGGGGGTGTGACGGATGCCGGGAGGGCAGCCTACCGCCCGACGGACCCGACGTGCAACCGCGAGCCCCGACTGGGCCGGCCGTCAGGCCAGCGGCACGTCCTCGAGTGGCACGTACCTGGCCGGACCGCCGCCGGTCAGGCTCTCGAACAGGCCGATCCGATCGATGGTCGCTGGGATCCGGAGATCGGCCGCCTCGGACATCAGGGTCTCGGCGATCGCCCGGCCGGCGGGCACCCCATCCGAGCGTGCCAGCGTCAGGTGCGCCTTGAACGGCCGGGTCTCCGGCGGCCAGCCGGCGGCCACCAGCGCCTCGTCGACGGTCGCGGCCAGGCCGGTCAGATCGGCGGCGCCACGCCGGACGTCGACCCGCAGCGTGCGCGGTCGGCCGCCCTCGGGAAAGGCGCCCGCGGTGCCCAGCACGATCTCGAACGGGCCGGTCGTGGCGCGAGCGGCGGCACCGGCCGCCAGGACGGCCCCGCGCGCCGGTTCGATACGAGGGTCGAGGGTCGGGCCCAGGAACCGGAGCGTCAGGTGCAGTCCATCGAGGCGGACCCAGCGGACGTCGCGGCCATCGCCCGGGACACCCCGCGAACGGACGCGGTCGACGAGCGCGGCGATGGCCTCGGTCGCAGTGTCGGGCAGTGGCGCGGCGATGAACAGCCGCCGACCGGGCTCACCGTCCCCGGGCCAGCGGGGTCGGCGCGGGACGGGAGGATCGGGCTCCGCCGGGAGCGCGCCGGGGTCGGTCGGTTTGCCGGGTTCGCCGGGCTCGGTGGGTTTGCCCGGTTCGGTCGGGACGGACCGGTCGGTCACGAGCCCGCGGTCTTGCCGGTCTCGTGCTCCCAGGCCACCCGATCCGACTGGAGGACTTCGAGCGCTCGCTCACGCTCACGCCAGCCGATCATCTCGACGGTCTTGTCCTCGAGCGCCTTGTAGGTCTGGAAGAAGTGCTCGATCTCGACGAGCCGGTGCGGCCGGACCTGCTTCAGTTTCGTGATGTGCTGCTGATGGGCGTCACCAAGGGCGACGCACAGGACCTTGAAGTCGAAGCCCTTCTCGTCGCGCATCTCGAGGCCGCCGATCGGGCGCGCCCATACGTGGCAGCCGGTGAACGTGGGCTCGTCGATGATCAGGAGCGCGTCGGTGTGGTCGCCGTCGCCCGCTCGGGTACCCTCGATGAAGCCATAGTCGAAGTTATAGAAGACCGCCGACGAAAGGACGCGATCGAGGCGGAAGACGCCCGCAACCTCGTCGTACTCGTACTTGTTCCGGCTCCCGCGCGGGATCTCGACCACGATCTCGACGACGTCTGGGAACGGCCGGGGGCTCTGCATGGCTGCAGTCTAGTCGCGCACCGCTGCGAGGCGCGGCCGGGGGCGCGGCGCGGCGGGCGGGCGCAGCGCGTGACGGATAGTCACGCATCCGCGATGAACCCCTCGTGGACCAACGGCCAGACGACACGGACCCGCCAGCATGGCGCAGACCCATGCTCGCTCGTGGCAGACCCGTGTCCACCAGACACGGACAGGACGGACGCCCGGCCGGCCCGGCCGGCCCGCCAGCCCGGCGGCTAACCCAGCGGCCAGGAAGCCCGGCCGCCCGGCGGCGCGCGACCCGAAGTCGCGCTACTGGCAGGCGCGTCTTCGCGATGAACCCCTCGTGGACCTACGCCCAGACTGCCCGAACCCGCCCGTTCGGCCGCGGATCCACGCTCGGTCGTGTCAGAACTGCGCCCATCAGGCGCGGCCGGGCAGAGCTGGCGCCGGCCGGGCAGAGCTGGCGCCTCGCACGCCCCGCCGCCAGCTCGGCGGTGGCTCAGGCGATGGCAGCGCAAGGCGGAGCCGAGTACGGAAGCGAGCGCAGCTGAAGCTGCGTGAGCGAGGAACGCAGGCGACAACGCCGCGATGGCGTCGCATCAGCCGCCGCCCTAGTCGTTGTAGAGGCGTTCCTCGATGAGCTTTTCCTGCACCGTGCGGCCGTTCGGGTCGAAGCAGCTGAACTCGAAGTGCTTCTCGAACTCGAGGTCCACGTTGTCCTGGCCGCCGCGGTTCTTCTCGACCGAGATGACCACCCAGTCGCGGAAGCGCTGCGCCTGGTATGGATTGAACTCGATATTGACCTTGGCGACGATGTGGTACTTCTCGTTGAGGATCAGGATGATGTCCGCTTCGTAGTTGATGGCGGACGACCCGCGCAGGTGGAAGTTGCGCAGGCGCGAGGCCTTCAACCCTTCCTTGTCCGCGGCCACGATGCTGATCATCGGCACGTCCTCGGCCAGGGCGATGTCCTTGAGGCCGTTGACGATGTACGTGACCTTCTCGGTCTCGTTCTCGGGCTCAGGGATCTGCGGGACCTTCTGCATGTAGTCCACGAAGACCACGAGACGCCGGTCGCCGGAGAGGGCTCGGTGCTGCTGGACGAGCTTGCGGATGTTGTCGACCGTGCTGGCCGTCTGCGACCCACGCATCAGGAACAGGTTCTGACCGTAGCGCGCGATGCGGTCCAGCGACGGGCGCAGGCGCGGGTTGTTGGCGAGTTGGGCCGCGTTGCCACCTTCGGCCGTCCACGTCCCCATGATCTCCTTGCGGACATCCTGGATCTTGATCGCGCCCGTCTTGTGGGGGAGATGCGCGAGCGCCGACTCCATCGCGATCAGCCGGTTGAGCAGGTAGAGCTCGTCGTGTTCGAAGCAGATGTACAGGACGTTGGCCTGGCCACCGGACGCGATGTTGCGCGCCATCTGGAGGGCCATGGTCGTCTTGCCGGTACCCTGCGCCCCACCGATGAGGAGCAGCTCCCCGGCTCGGAGTCCGTTGCCGATCGTCTTGTCCATCGGGGTGAATCCGAGCGGGACGGGCTGGTACTCGCCGACATTCCCCGTCGTGACCTTCTCGTTGAGGTCGACGAGGACATCCAGCGCGGAACGCGGCTGCATGCTGCCGTTGTCGGTATCGAGTCGCCAGGTCAGATGCTTCGCAGCAGACGTGTCGGCGGCGTCGGTGCTCACGCGGTCGGTTCCTCCGGGGAAGTGGCGGATTCGGACCCTACCTTAGCACTCAGGATGCCCCGAATCACCCACCCGGACCTACCAAAACCCCACAAGGATCAGAGGCCGGCGACCGCGAGTTCCTCCCACGCGCGGACCACCGTCCGGATCGCCGTTTCGTAGTTGACGAGGTCCATCGACTCGTTCGGGGCGTGCGCGCCATCGTCGGGCGGAGTGAAGCCCATGAGCACGACCGGCAGCCCGAGGGCCGTCTCGAAGCTGGCCGCGACCGGGATCGAGCCGCCCTCGCGGATGTACAACGGCGCCTGCCCGAAGGTCGCCTCGATGGCCCGGGCGACCGCCTGGGTCGCCGGATGATCGATCGGCGTGTGGCTGGGGTGCCCGCCGCCCAGGTCCTGGATCGTGACGGTCACCCCGGGCGGCGCGATCTCGAGGACATAGGCCCTGAACGCCTCGTAGATGCGGTCCGGATCCTGGGCGGTCACCAGACGGCAGCTGACCTTGGCGTGGGCGTGGGCCGGGATGATCGTCTTGGCGCCGATGCCCTCGAAGCCGCCCCAGATGCCGTTCACGTCGAGCGTGGGCCGCGCGCCCCGCCGCTCCAGCGTCGAGAACCCGGCCTCGCCGACGAGCGCCGAGACGCCCAGGTCGGCCTGGTAGCGGTCCTCGTCGAACGGCAGGGCGGCGACCTGCTCGCGTTCGTCGTCGGTCAGGGCCACCACATCGTCGTAGAAGCCCGGGATCCGGATCCTGCCGTCCGGCCCCTTGAGGTTCGCGATGATCTGGGCCACGGCGTTGGCCGGGTTCTGGACGGCCCCGCCGAACGACCCGGAGTGCAGGTCCACGGCCGTGCCCACGACGTCGATCTGGGCGTACATCAGGCCCCGCAGACCGATCGTGATGGCCGGCCGGTTGCCCTCGAAGAAGCCCGAATCGCTGATGATCGCGACGTCGGCCGACAGCCGGTCGCGATTGGCGTCCAGCCACCGGTCCAGGTGGACGGACGAGGACTCCTCCTCGCCTTCGAAGATGTACTTGAGGTTGACCGGGAAGCCGCCCCGCGTCGCGAGCTGGGCTGCGGCGGCCATGAGGTGCAGGTGGATCTGGCCCTTGTCGTCGGCGGAGCCGCGGGCCAGCATCCGATCGCCCACGACGACCGGCTCGAAGGGCGGCGACGTCCATAGGTCGAGCGGATCCACCGGCTGCACGTCGTAATGGCCGTAGACGATGACCGTCGGGGCGCCGTCGGCGTGGAGCCAATCCGCATAGACGACCGGATGGCCGCCCGTCTCGCTGACCTCGACATGCTCAAGGCCCGCCGTCGTCAGCTCGCCGGCCAGCCACTCGGCCGCGGCACGGCAATCCGGGGCGTGGGCCGGGATGGCCGAGATGCTCGGGATGCGCAGGAACGCCTTGTACGACTCCAGGCGCGCCTCGTGGGTCGCGTCGAGATACGCCTCGATGTCGTCCATGGTCCTCGCGGTGCCGGTCATCGTCGCTCCTTCGTCATGTCCAGAGGATGCCACGGGCAGAGGCCCGGAATGCGACGAGCGGGCCGTTGGCCGGCCCGCTCGTGTGCGGTGTTCTGGGGACGGCCTCGGTCAGGCCGGCTGGGGATCCGGTGCCGGGACTGCCCGCTTGTTGCCGTAGACCAGCGCGTTGCCGTTGATGTCGAGCTTCGGCGGGAAGTCGCTGAACAGGCCCTCGAAGCCCTCGGCGTCGACGGTCTCCTCGGCCACGAGCTTCTCGGCCAGGGCGACGAGCTTGTCCTTGTGGGTCGTGAGGACCTCGGTGGCCCGCTCGTACGCTCGGTCGATGATCGCGCGGACCTCTTCGTCGATGGTCCGGGCGACCTCGTCGCTGTAGTCGCGCTGCTCGCCCATCGATCGGCCGAGGAAGACCATCTCGTCGCGCTTCCCGAAGGAGAGCGGGCCGAGCTTGTCGCTCATGCCGAACTCGGTGACCATCCGGCGTGCCAGGTCGGTCGCCTTCTCGATGTCGTTGCTGGCACCGGTCGTGGTGTCGCCGAAGATGAGCCGCTCGGCGACATTGCCGCCCAGTAGCCCGGCGATCTTGTCCTCGAACTCGGTCTTGGACTGCAGGTAACGGTCCTCGGTCGGGAGGGCCATCGTGTAGCCGAGGGCCATGCCGCGGCTGATGATGGTGACCTTGGCGACCGGGTCGCACTTCGGGAGGACTCGCTGCACGACGGCGTGACCGCCCTCGTGGTAGGCGATGATCACCTTCTCCGAGTCCGAGATGATCCGGGACTTGCGCTCCGGACCGGCGACGATGCGCTCCAGGGCCTCCTGGAACTCGGACATCCCGATGACCTTCTTGTTGCGGCGCGCGGCCAGGATGGCCGCTTCGTTGACGAGGTTGGCCAGATCCGCACCGGAGAAGCCCGGCGACTGGCGTGCGACGCCCTCGACCTCGACACCCTTGTCGAGCGGCTTGCCCTTGGTGTGGACCTTGAGGATCTCCGTGCGGCCCTTCATGTCGGGCCGGTCGAGGATGACCTGGCGGTCGAAGCGGCCCGGGCGCAGGAGCGCCGGGTCCAGGACGTCCGGTCGGTTCGTGGCGGCGACGACGATCACGTTGGTGTTCGTGTCGAAGCCGTCCATCTCGACGAGGATCTGGTTGAGGGTCTGCTCCCGCTCGTCGTGGCTGCCACCGAGGCCCGCGCCACGCTGGCGACCGACCGCGTCGATCTCGTCGACGAATACGATGCACGGGGAGTTGCGCTTGGCCTGGTCGAAGAGGTCGCGCACGCGGCTTGCGCCAACGCCCACGAACATCTCCACGAACTCCGAGCCCGAGATGCTGAAGAAGGGCACGCCGGCCTCGCCGGCGACGGCCCGCGCCATCAGCGTCTTGCCCGTGCCGGGAGGCCCGACGAGGAGCACGCCGCGGGGAATGCGCGCCCCGAGCGAGTTGAACTTCTCCGGATACTTCAGGAACTCCACGACTTCCTGGAGCTCCGTCTTGGCCTCGTCCACGCCGGCCACGTCGTTGAACGTGACGACCGTCTTGTTGCCGAGGAACATCCGGGCTCGGCTCTTGCCGAAGGACATCGCCTGGTTATTGGTGCCCTGGGCCTGCCGCATCATGAAGAAGATGAAGCCGCCGATGATCAGGAGCGGCAGCACGAACGTCGCGATCAGGCTGATCCACGACGTGTCCGGGACGGCCTCCGCCTTGAAGATGGTCGGCGACAACGTCTGCCCGCCCTTGTCGGCCGCGGCGATCATGTCGTTGAGGACCTGGGTGAGGATGCTCGGGACGACGACGCTGTAGGTGTTGCCGGGCGGATCCGCGGTGGTCGTCACCGCCAGGTTCTCGCCGGTCTGGACGACCGACTTGATATTGCCCGCGCTCACCTGGCTCAGGAACTCGGAATAGCCTTTCGACGGAGCCTGATCCGTGGCGTTGATCCACGTGAACAGCAGCGCCGCGGTACCCACGACGAGGAACAGCATCACGATGCCGTTCCGGAAGAACTTCGGATTCAAGAGGGAGCCTCCGGGGTCTGGACGGGCGACGACCGAGTGTCGCCGTGCCGCGAGTATAACGCCGGGGTCCGTGACGACCCCATGACGGTGGTCCTGTCCCCCACCTGTCCCTACGGACGCCGCGCACGTTCGGATGGTGATGCGAGCGGAGACTAAGGAATCGAAACGACCCTCCGGCGTCCGGAGGGTCGATCGTCAGGGTTCGATGCTGGTAGCGGAGGGCGGATTTGAACCACCGACCAAGGGCTTATGAGTCCCCTGCTCTACCACTGAGCTACTCCGCCACGGCCACCAATCCTAGCGCAGGGCCCCGGGTGACGCCAACACGGGCCGCGCCTCGCCCGGCCGATCCCCGATCTACTTGAACGTATCGCAGTCGGCGACGTTGCCACTCTTGTAGCCGGCGCTGAACCAGGCCTGGCGCTGCTCGGACGAACCGTGGGTCCACGTCTCGGGATCGATCCGCCCGGTCGTGGCCTGCTGGATCCGGTCATCGCCGACCGCGGCGGCCGCCGTCAGCGCCTCATCGATGTCGCCGGGGTCCAGTTCGGCCATCGCCGAGTGCGCCCAGACGCCGGCCAGGCAGTCGGCCTGCAGTTCCTGCTTCACGGACAGCTCGTTCCGGCGCGAGCCGTCGTTCGCGACCTCCTGCTGGACGGCGTCGGAGACCCCGGTCAGGGTCTGGATGTGGTGGCCGAACTCGTGGGCGATCACGTAGGCCATGGCGAAGTCGCCGGGCGCCCCGAACCGCGTCTTGAGCTCATCGAAGAACCCGAGATCCAGGTAGACCTTCTGGTCGGCCGGGCAGTAGAACGGCCCCGTCGCAGCCGAGGCCCGGCCGCAGCCCGACGAGGTCGAATCGTTGAACAGCACGAGCTTGGTCTGGACGTACTGGCGGCCCGAGGCGCTGAAGGTCTGCGCCCAGAAGTCCTGCACGTCCGAGACGACGTACGCGACGAACTGGTCCGTATCGCCCTCGGGCTTGAGCGTGCCACCGGCCGCCGCGCCAGCACCGAGCCCGGAGAGCCCGGACAGGCCGCCACTGCCGCTCAGCACGCCACTCAACAGCAGGAAGCCGATGACGAGGACGATCCCGAGACCGCCGATGCTGCCCGCGCCCTTGCGGCCGAGCATCCCGCCGAGGACGGCGCCGGTCAGGGCGCCCATGTCGCCCGAGCCACCGCCCTGGCCGCGGCGATCCTCGATCTCGTCGTAGCCCTGGCCTCGCTTCCACTTCATGGCGTCAGCGTAGCCGGATTCAGGCGTCGGCGACCTCGTGCAGGCGGCCGGTCCCGACGTCGAAGATGAGGCCGTGGACCGGCCCCGGCCGCAGCCACGGATTGGCGCGCAGCCGCCCGAGTGAGGCGCGGACACTCGCTTCGAGGTCGCTGAACGCCCCGAAGGCGATGTCGAGGCGCTGGCCGGTCTCCCGGCTCAGCCGGTCGCGCAGGGCGGTCTCGTCCGCGTCGATCAGCCCACAGCGGGTGTGGGCGATGACCAGGATCTCGTCCGTGCCGAGGAGGTGCTGGCTGACGATCAACGAGCGGATGACGTCGTCCGTCACGATGCCGCCCGCGTTGCGGATGATGTGGGCGTCGCCGGTCCGGAACCCGAGGGCCTCCTCGACATCCAGTCGCGCGTCCATGCACGCCACGATCGCCAGCCCCGTGACCGGCGCGGCCGTCAGCGCGGAGCGGTCGAACACGTGGGTGTAGCGCTCGTTCTCCGCCAGGACGCGCAGGAACTCGGGAGAACGATCCCCGGGCGCCGGCCGATCGCCGTCGTCGGCCGACATCGTCAGTGGCCGGAGCCGAACAACAGGGTCAGCCAGTGGTCGAGCGGACTGCCGTCGTCCACCGTTGAACCGAGCCTCACCGACGCCGAGCCGGGCGCGTCGGGCGCCAGGGACGGCGCGTTCGGGTCCAGGGTGAACGCGATCTCATGGGTCTTGCCGAGGCCGTACGCGCGCGCCTCGAGCTCGATGTACTGCTGGAGCTGGATCTGCTGGAGTTCACGGCTCAGGGCCGCGACGCGCGAGGCCTGGCCGGCATTGGAGATCACGAGCTGCTCGGCCTGGGCCGAGGCGGCGGACGCGTCGCCGACCTGGCGCGCGAACAGGATGACGATCCAGACCGCCAGCAGGACACCGATGGCGATGGCCATCCGGCGGGTGGTGATCCCCGCGATCGGCAAGGTGGCCAGATCCGGCGCCGACGGCCTCGAGGTCGCGATCCGAGGGGACTCGGCGGAAGGTTCCGGAGCGGACGGGACCCACTCCGGGTCGTCCTCGTCGAGCGGCTGGAAGTCGGGCCGGCGGGTCATCCGGGGGAGCGTAGCTACGGTCCAGCGGCCTGTCAACCCGAACGGCGCGTGACAACGGAGCTGTCACACGCACCGGCCATGGTGGGCCCATCCTCGCCAGAACAGAACGGTTGTTCTATCCTGCGTCCGATCCGAACCCGAGGACCACCGTGCGCCTGTATGCCCCCGCCGATACACCCGCCGTCCTGGCGGACCTGCTCGCCGAACCGTCGATCGCCCGCGGTGTCGTCCACCACGCCGTCCTGCCCGCGCGCGACGCGATCCACGGCGAGTTCCCGGACTGGCTGGATCCCCGGATCGTGCGCGGCCTCGCCGGACGCGGCATCGAGCGGCCTTACATCCACCAGGCCGAGGCCCTGAGCGCGGTCCATGCGGGCGAGGACATCGTCGTCGTGACGCCGACCGCCTCGGGCAAGAGCCTGTGCTACACGCTGCCGATCCTGCAGGCGATCGTCGACGACCCGGCTTCGCGTGCCTTGCTGCTCTTCCCTACGAAGGCGCTCGGCCAGGACCAGGTGACGGAATTCGCGTCGCTTGCGGTCGCGGCCGGGATCCCGGTATCGGCTTCCACGTACGACGGCGACACGCCCGCGCCGATCCGGTCCGCGGTCCGCAGCGCCGGCCAGGTCGTGGTGACCAACCCGGACATGCTCCACGCGGCGATCCTCCCCCACCACACCAAGTGGTTCCAGCTGTTCGAGCAACTCAAGGTCATCGTCATCGACGAACTGCACAGTTATCGCGGCGTGTTCGGTGGACACGTGGCGAACGTCCTCCGGCGGCTCCTGCGGATCTGCGCGCACTACGGCAGCCACCCGGTCATCGTGTGCTGCTCCGCGACCATCGGGAACCCGGCGGAACTCGCTGCGGGCCTGACCGGACGGCCGTCCCGGCTGATCGACCGGACCGGCGCCCCGGCCGGCGAGCGGCACGTCCTCCTCGTTGACCCGCCGCTGCTCGATCCGGCGACCGGGGCCCGCGGATCGGCCGTGACCCTCGCCCAGCGCTGGGCCCTGCCGTTCCTGCGCGCCGGCCGCCAGACGATCGTGTTCGGGCGGTCGCGCGTCGCGGTGGAACTGCTCCTGACGGGGCTGCGCGAGTCCCTGCGCGAGGGCCTGGGGCCACGGACGCGTCTCCGTGGCTATCGCGGCGGCTATCTGCCCACGGAACGGCGCGCCATCGAGCGCGGCCTGCGCGACGGCGAGATCCTCGGCGTCGTCGCGACGAACGCCCTGGAGTTGGGCGTCGACATCGGTCGCCTCGATGCCTCCATCGTCGCGGGCTATCCGGGCTCCGTCGCGGCGACCTGGCAGCAGTTCGGGCGGGCCGGCCGCCGCCAGGGGGTCAGCGTGGCCGTCCTGATCGCCTCTTCCGCTCCGGTCGACCAGTACGTGGTCCACCATCCCGAGTTCCTGCTCGAGGGCTCGCCGGAGCAGGCGCGAGTGGATCCGGACAACCTGCACGTCCTGCTGGCCCATCTCCGGGCGGCCGCCTTCGAACTGCCGTTCGCACCGGGCGATCGCTTCGGGAATATCGAGACGGACGATCTGCTCGCGTTCCTCGCCGAGGACGGCCAGGTCCGCCAGGCCGGCGACGGGCGCTGGTACTGGTCGAGCGAGAACTTCCCGGCCTCGGCCGTCTCGCTACGGACGGCCGCCCAGGAGAACGTCGTCATCATCGACACGACACCGGATCGACCACGGGTCATCGGCGAGGTGGACCTGTTCGCGGCCCAGACGCTGGTCCACGAGGACGCGATCTACCTGCACGAGTCGGTCCAGTTCCATGTCGATCGGCTCGACTGGGATGAGCGCAAGGCCTACGTCCGCCGCGTCGATGTCGATCACTACACCCAGGCCGATCGGGCGGTCACGCTCAAGCCCCTCGACGTGTTCGCGGACGCGCCATCGCCGGGCGGCCGGCGATGCCACGGCGAGGTCATGGTCGCCAGCCTCGCCACGATCTACAAGAAGCTGAAGTTCGTCACGAACGAGAACCTCGGCTGGGGCCGGATCCACCTGCCGGAGATCGAGCTCCAGACCACCGCCTATTGGCTCACCGCCGAGGGTGTGCGCGATCGCTGGCGCCGGCACGAACTGGACATCGCGCTGCTCGGCAGCGGCCGGGCGATCCAGACCGTGGCGTCCGTCCTGCTGATGGTCGACCCGCGCGACCTCGGGCTCGTCACCCAGGTCCGCTCCCCGCACGCCGAGGAGCCGACGATCTACCTGTACGAGTCCGTGCCAGGCGGGATAGGCCTGTCGGAGCGGCTGTGGGAGCGCCACGACGACCTCATCGCGGCGGCTTCGGACCTCATCCGTTCCTGTGGCTGCGATGCCGGCTGTCCCGCGTGCACCGGTCCGCGACTCGAGCCGGAGATCGACGCCCGGGTCCTCAGCCTGCGCCTGCTGGACGAGCTCGGCGCCTCGCGGACGATGAGCGGTCGCGGGCCGACCGCGGCTCCGCCGTGATCGACCAGCAGGAGCTGCACGCGCGGCGCCTGGCGCGCTATCGGACCGCGATAGGGAGTCCGGCCGCGACCGCACCCGTGCGCCCGGCACCGTTCAGGCTCGACGCTCCCCCTTCGGACAGCGGCACATCCCTCGCAGATCGCCTGGCATCGGCCGTCGGTGGGGACGTTCGGCGATCCGCCGCCGGCTCCGTCGTGTGGTACGAGACCGCGCCCCGCCCGCTCCCGGTGGATCGCGAACGCCTGGCGGCACTCCCCGGACAGCCGACGCGGGACGTGCCGCTCCTCTGCCTCGACACGGAGACGACGGGGCTCGCCACGGCCGCCGGCACGGTGGCGTTCCTCGTCGGGGTCGGCTGGTGGGTCGGCGACGCATTCCACCAGGTCCAGCTGCTCGTCCCAGACCACGCCGACGAACCGGCGATGCTGGCCGCCCTCGCCGAGCTCATCACGCCAGACTGCTGGCTCGTCACCTACAACGGGCGGGCGTTCGACTGGCCCCTCCTCGTCGCACGGTATCGCCTCCATGGGTCAGCGGCGCCCGTGCATGGCGGGCACCTGGACCTGTTGCCGGTCGTCCGCCGCCTGTTCCGGCACCGCATGACCGACGCACGCCTGCGCACCGCGGAGCGGTACCTCCTCGGTCTGCGCCGACACGGCGACGTCGACGGCTGGGAGATCCCCGGACGCTATCTCGACTTCCTGCGCGGCGCCTCCGCCGGGCCGCTGGTCGATGTCGTCCGCCACAACGACCAGGACGTCCGCTCGCTCGGCCAGTTGTTGGGCCACCTCGGGCGTGGGCTCGGCGACCGGACGACGTGGCCGGCCGCGCATCCGGGCGATCTGGCCGGGCTCGCCCGGGCGTTCTCGCGCCAGGGCGACCTCGCGGACGCCCTCGATTGCCTCGACATCGCCTCGGAGCTGCCCGTCCCGCCCTCCCCAGTGGACCCCCTGCGGATGCCGCCCGAGTCGGACTGGTGGTCGCCCCGGGTCCGACCCGACTACGGCGCGCGGGTCACGGACCGGGAGCGCCCGCCCCGCCCGGACCCCGCCGGCCCGTGGACGACGGAGCGGATCGCCATCGAGCGGGCGCGGCTCCAGCGGCGGGCCGGCGACCTGGCCGCGGCTGCTCGATCCTGGGCGTCACTCATGGACCAGCCGGGACGGACCTCGATCGTCGCCGCGATCGAGCTCGCGAAACTCCACGAGCACCACCTGCGCGACCTGCCCGGCGCGCTTCGCATCGCCACCACGGGCCTCGGGAACGCGGATCGGCGACGACGCATCGGGAGACCGGAGCCGGCCCTGGAACGTGACCTCCGCCGCCGGTCGGACCGGATCCGCCGCCGGCTCGCCCGGACCGCTCAGCCCTCGGTGTCGCCGCCCAGCCGGTGATCGCGGACCTGGCGCTCGAGAGTGGGCGTCACGGCCCGGCGGATCGTCTCGCGCGCCCGGCGCACGATGACGGCCGCCCGGTCCGGCACGGCCGCCAGCCCGACCGACTCCACGGCCAGCGAACCGGCCGCGGCCGCGAACCGCAGGTCCAGCGGCCGTCGCGAGCGACGGCGCCCCGCGATCGCCGGCCGCAACGCCGTCGCGGCGAGGGCCGCGAGGAACGTGTCGCCCGCGCCGGTCGGATCGATCTCGATCGCCCTCGTCGGGCGATATCGAACGGCCCGCTCCGGCCCGTCGGCCCCGACCCGGATGAGCAGGCCGCCGTCGGCGCCGCGCGTGACCAGGAGGTCCGCCCCGGGCCGGAGCAACGCGCACAGGGCGTCCAGCCCCGTCTCCGGGTCGACGTCGTGATGGCTCACGCCGACCAGATCCGCCCGGCGCACCAGCGCCGACGGCCGCGGGGTGAGTCGGAGGACGCGTCGGCCCGCGACGAGCTCGCGCAGGAACCCCTGCCAGCCGACCACGACGTACGCGTCGTCCGGGATGACCGCGGCCCAGTCGTCGAGGATCTCGCCCGCGACCGGCGTGAATGACCACGCCCGGGCTGCCCGCCACGCCTCCGGGAGATCGATGACGGGCAGCGGCACGCCGGTCGCGATGCACGTCTGGAGACGGCCCGCCGGGGTCTCGCGATTGTGGAAGACAGGTCCCTCGGCGAGCGGCACGACGAGCAGGTCGACACCCGCCGTCCGCAGGAGGTCGAGCTCGCGGGCCGTCGCCGCCTCGGCGTCCAGACCGACGACCGCGGCGGTCCGAAGACCAAGCCGGGCAGTGGTCAGGGCCGCGTACGTCACGCCGCCGCCGAGCCGCCAGCCGCGTGGATCGGCGTCGTCGACATCGCGGCACGCGGAGCCCATGTGCAGCACCTCGATGCGCTTCGTGGCCAAGCGGCGGACTCCCCTTCGATGACGACGACTCGTATACTGCCCGCCCAGCCAGCCGCACGACGGAGCCGACGTGTTCTTCTACGAACTCCATGAGGGTGACAACGAGGTCTTCTCGGACGTGCTGGTCGCGAGCGATTCCGAGTGGGAGCCGGAGGAGTTCTTCGAGCTGGTCCAGAAGATCCGGCGCCGGATCCAGGACACCTTCCACCAAGATACCCTCGTGGAGGCGATCGCCATCGAGCTCGAGCGCGACCACGGGTTCATCTTCGTCAGCGACGACAGCCTGATGGCGGCGGTGAATGTGTCGATCGTCGAGGAGGACAACTTCCTCACCGAGCTCGAGGTCGAGCACGCCGACCGCGACGACGACGCGGACGAAGAAGACGATGACGAAGATGACGACGACATCGACGAGTCCGGCAACATCAAGGACGGCTTCCGGACCCTGTATGCCGATCTCGACGTCGACCCGGACGCGCTGCCGAACTAGGCCCGCCCGGCGCCGTTGCCTGAGCGTCCGCCGCACCGGCGCTACTTGCTGAAGAGGATCTCCAGCACGTCGCCGTCGCGCACCTTGTAGGTCTTGCCCTCGGAGCGAAGGCGCCCGTGCTTGCGCGCCTCGGCCATCGAGCCGAGCGTGACCAGGTCCTCGTACGACACCGTCTCGGCGCGGATGAACCCCTTGGCCAGGTCCGTGTGGATCGCCCCGGCCGCCTCCACCGCCGTCGACCCGTCGGGGATCGGCCAGGCGCGGCATTCGTCCGGGCCGGCGGTCAGGAACGAGATGAGGCCCAGCAGCCGGTACGACAGGGCGATGATCCGGTCCAGGCCGGACCCATAGATCCCGAGCTCCTCCATGAAGACAGCCGCCTCGTCCGGCTCCAGCTCGCCGAGTTCCATCTCGATCCGAGCGGACAGCGCATCCACGACCGCGTGCCGGTGCCCGTACGACGCCGCCAGCGCCGCGACGCGGGCCGGCGCTCCAGCCAGGTCCGACTCGCCCACGTTGAGCAACACCATGACCGGCTTCTGGGTGAGGAACCGGAAGCCGCGGATCGCCTTCTCCTCGTCCGCATCCAGGTCCAGGTCGCGGATCGGCCGGCCGGCCTCCAGCCCGGTCTTGAGGCCGCGGAGGACGACCTCCTCGCGCTCGTTGGCCTCGCGCTCGGCCTGGGTGCCATGGCGGCCGCTGCCCGCGAGCCGCTCGAGGCGTCGGTCGGTCATCGCGAGATCCGCCAGCGCGAACTCAAGGTCGAGGCGCTCGAGGTCGCGATCGGGATCGACGTTACCGTCCGGGTGCGGGAACGCCGGGTCCTCGAACGCGCGAACGACGTGGAGGAGCGCATCGGAGTCGCGCAGCCGCGCCAGGTGGTCCGCGGGCAGCTCTTCGGTCCCGACATGACCCTCCGACGAGGCGGGCACGGCCGGAAGGTCCACGTACGTGACGTCCGCCTGGACGATCTTCTTCGGCTTGAAGATGCCGGCGAGCGTCTCGAGACGGGCGTCCGGGACCTTGACGACCCCGACATTCAGGGTGACGCCGCCATAGCCGCCGGTCTCGGCGTGGCCGCGGGTGAGCGTGTTGAAGACGGTCGTCTTGCCCGAACCGGCAAGACCGACGATGGCGATCTGCATCGCCGCATTGTGGCCGGGATCAGTACCCGGCG
>Ga0302322_100001012_pt1 | contig 22523 bp, 19 predicted proteins | sample Fen_T0_2_FD_203757 | JGI IMG/M metagenome (GOLD analysis project Ga0302322, IMG submission 203757) | Peat permafrost microbial communities from Stordalen Mire near Abisko, Sweden - Fen_T0_2 | ecosystem: Environmental > Terrestrial > Soil > Wetlands > Permafrost | place: Sweden: Abisko...
CCCACGCCGAAAAAGTCGTCACCGACGCCAAGAACGAAGCCGAACGCCACCGCCGCGCCGCCCAACGCCAGGTCGACGAACTCATCCGCCAACGCGACTCCATCACCGGACACCTCGACCAGCTGCGGCACCTGCTGGGTGCCGGGGCCATGCCGGTCCCCGGGCTGGAGAAGCTCGCGGCGGCGGCGGCCGCCGTCGAGCCGGTGCCGACGGCCGGCGACATCGCCGACCAGCACGAGGAGCAGGTGATCGTCCTGCCGGACACCGAGGCCGCGCACCGCTGACCCGGTCCCGGCCGCACCACCGGACGCCGGCCCTCCCCACCGCGGGGAGGGCCGGCGTCCGCCGTTTGTGCCGCGCGCCCGGGCCGGGATGACAGGCTTGGGCCCTGCACCGGAACGGACGCCGAAGCGGAGAACCCCTTGAGCAGCGAGACGAAGGACACCGACCCGGACCACCCGGCCGCCGGGGATCTCGAGCCCGGCGATCTGATGCCGCGCCGGGAGCGGGCGGCCGACCAGCCGGACACCGATCCCGCGGACCTGTCGAGCGTGGCGGCCGGCGTCGCCGCCACCGGCACCGCGGACAGCCGGACGTCGGCCGCCGACGTCACCGCCGCGGTCGCCTCGGAGCCGCCGCCGGACACGGTCGGGTCCGGCCGCTACGGCCTGCCCGGCGTCCCGATGAACCGCGCGCACCCGTTCTACATCGGGTTCGCGGGCGCGGCGGGCGCGCTCACCGCGATCTGGCTCCTGGGCCTGCTCGGGCAGCTGTCGTCGGTGCTCACGCTGCTCGTCGTGGCGCTGTTCCTGGCCCTGGGGCTGGAGCCGGTCGTCGCCCTGCTGGAGCGGCGGGGGCTGTCGCGCGGGTGGTCGGTGACGGTGGTGTTCGTCGGCGTCATCCTGGTGTTCGCCGGCTTCGTCTCGGCCGTCGTGCCGGCCCTGGTCACCCAGGGCGCCGAGCTGACCAAGGCCGCCCCGGACCTGGTGGACTCGTTCCAGAAGTCGTCGCTCGTCCAGAGCCTGGACCACCGGTACGGGCTGATCTCCAGCATCACCACCCAGATCCAGGGCCGGCTGAAGAACGGCGAGACCGTGATGCAGCTGTTCGGCGGCGTCTACGGCGCCGGGGCCGCGGTGGTCTCCGGGGCGTTCAGCACCTTCACCGTGCTCGTGCTGACGCTGTACTTCACCGCGTCCCTGCGCTCGATGACCGAGGCCGCCTACCGCCTGGTCCCCAGCTCGCGCCGGCCGCGCGTCAAGCTGCTCGCCGACGAGATCATCCGCCGGATCGGCGGCTACATCGCCGGCCAGTTCGCGGTGGCGAGCATCAACGGCCTGTTCACCTTCATCGGGCTGATGGCGCTGCAGCTGCCCTACCCGCTCGTGCTGGCGATCACCGTGGCGCTCTTCGGGCTGATCCCGCTGGTCGGCGCGACGCTGGGCGCGATCATCGTCGTCCTGGTGGGCCTGTTCCACAGCTGGCAGTACGCATTGATCATCTTCGTCTACTACATGGTCTACCAGCAGATCGAGAACTACCTCATCGCGCCGCGGATCATGGCCCGCACGGTCTCGGTGCCCGGCGCGGTCGCCGTGGTCGCGGCGCTGGCCGGCGGCACGCTGCTCGGCGTCCTGGGAGCGCTGATCGCCATCCCGGTCGCGGCCGGTCTGCTCCTGATCATGCAGGAGGTGCTGATCCCCCGTCAGGCCAAGCACTGACCTCAGGGGCGGGTGCGCAGCAGCAGGGCCAGCAGCGCCGCGGCGACGGCGTCCGGCGCCTCCAGCGGCGACAGGTGCCCCGAGCGCGGCACGACGGTGAGGACGGCGTCGGGCAGCGCCGCCGCCAGGGTGCGGGCACCGGTGGGCGGGGTGAGGCCGTCCTCCTCGCCCACGACCACGGCGGCGGGGACGGCGATCGCCGGCAGCTCCGCCGTCGCGTCCGGCCGGGCCGCCATCGCCCGCTGCGACCAGGCGACCCCGGGCGGGCGCGCGGCCGCCAGGTCCGCCGCGACCCGGGCCACCAGCTCGGGCCGCCCGGACCGGCTGGTGGCGCCGAGCTGGACGTCGAGCATCGGCGCGAGGACCGCGGTCCCTTCCGGGCCGGTGACCGCGACGGCGACCCGCTCCCGGTCGGCCCGCGCCGGCTCGGCGTCCGCCTCGGCCTTGGTGTCGATCAGCGCGATCCCGGCGAGCCGTTCGGGATGCCGGCGGGCCAGGGCCAGCGCGACGTACCCGCCCATCGAGACGCCGGCGACGACGGCCCGGGCCACGCCCAGCCGGTCCAGCAACGCGATCACGGCGTCCGCGCCCACGGCCAGGTCGGGCGGCCCCGCGTCCGGCAGGGGGCTATCGCCCAGCCCCGGCAGGTCGGGCCGGACGGTCGCCACGCCGGCCGCCGCGAGGCGGTCGGCGACCGGCGTCCACATCGACCGCTCCAGCGGGAAGGCGTGCAGCAGGACGACGGGGACGCCGTGACCCGCCGGTCCGCCGCGGTCGTGCGCGAGCTCGATGACCACCCGTCGAGCCTAAGGTCTGTCTGTCGGGGCCGGTGGGCGGGCACGGACGACGGCACGGCACGGCACAACCTTTCCCGGCCCCCGGGCGTCGAGGGCGCGTGGCACTCGTGGCTGGGCAAGCAGTAAGGGGCGGCGTGGAGGGCTCGTACGTGGGCAGCGCGGACGTCGGCCGGTACCCCGCCGACGACGTCGGTCGGTACCCCGGCGAGGACGTCGGCCGGGGCCGGATCACCATCGGTCCGGACGGCGCCCTCGACGCCGCGGACGCCGACACCGCCGTGACGGCCCTGTTCGACGCCCACTACGCGCGCATGCTGCGGGTGGCGGCGGTCCTCCTGGACGACGTCGCGGCGGCGGAGGACGTCGTCCAAGAGGCCTTCCTCAACCTGCACCAGGGGTGGGGTCGCGTGCGCGACCGGGCGCAGGCGGCGGGCTACCTGCACCGGAGCGTGGTCAACGGCGCCCGGTCCCGGTTGCGCCGGCAGGCCGTCGCCCAGCGGCTGCACCTCTCCCGGCCCGCGCCCGCCGACAGCGCCGAGACGGTGGTCCTGGCCGACGTCACCGCCGGTCCGCTGGTCGCGGCGCTGCGGGCCCTGCCTCGCCGGGAACGCGAGGTGGTGCTCCTGCGCCACTACCTGGATCTGTCGGAGCGCCAGACGGCCGAGGCGCTCGGCGTACGGCCCGGGTCGGTGAAGGCCTACGGCTCGCGCGGCCTGGCGACCCTGCGAGCCACCCTCGGCGATCTCCTCGACCACCCGGAGAGCGGACGATGAGCGACGAGAACGAGCAGGTGAACCGGATGGTGCGCGAACAGCTCGACCGCGAGCTGGGCCCGCTGGCCCTGACGGAGGGCGCCCGGTTCCGGTTCCGGAGGGCGATCGGGGAGCGGCCCGCGGAGGGGGGCCGGGTCCGCGGCCGCCGCCGGCTGCCCGCCCCACGCTGGACCGTTCCGGTGGTGACGGCGGCGGTCGTGATGATGATCGGGGTCCCGGGCCTCGCCGTCCGGTACCTCCGCCCGGCGCCCCCGGCGGCTCCCGGCATCGCGACCACCGTGGCGGTGCCCGCCGGACCGGGACGCCCGACGCCGACGCCGACGCGGACGCCGTCCACCACCGTCGCCGAACGGCCGGTGGCGGACCCCTCCAAGCCACCGCTGGCCGTCCCCTCACCGGCCGTCTCCTCGGTCCCGCCGCGCCTCACCCTCGTCGTCGTCCCGAAGCTCGTCGCGGGAAGCCCCGTGATCGTGCAGATCATGGCGTCGGGCGGGACCCCCAGCACCGCCGTCGCGGCGCAGACCAAGCGGCAGGTGCTGGACACCGCCCTGACCGTCGACTGGGGCGACGGGCAGTCGGGACGCCAACAGCTGGGGTGCCCCACCGGTGCGGCCGGCAAGGCGCAGATGGTGGCCGATGCCAAGCACACCTACCGCCGCGCGGGCAGGTACACGGTCACCGTGGGCCCGATCGTGTCGGCGTGCTGGGGCAAGTTCGCGGCGCTCACCGCCACGATCACCGTGCGCTGACGGCCGCGCGCTGACGGCCGTGCGCCACCCTCCCGCGGGCCGCCTCCTGGGTGTCGCACAACCCATCCCGGGGCACGGACGTCGAGGCGGGCGAGGGTCACGGTGATTCGCGGTGGGCGTCCCGCCCACCCCACCGGTCCCCGACACGGAGGTGCCCTGGTGGGCAAGAAGATCGCGATCCTGATGGCAGCCGGCTCCCTGCTGCTGGCCGGGGCGACGGCACCGGCCTGGGCGTCCGCGCCGACGCCGACGCCGGCCCCGTCGGTGCAGCCGGGCAAGACGTCGGCGCCCGCCCCGGTGACGGGCACCCCCGAGCTGCGCCGCTGCCTGGTGGCCGTCAAGGAGGGCAAGGCGCCCGCGGAATGCGCGCCGCTGCTGCTGCAGGCCAAGCTGCGCGCGGACGCCCAGACCAAGGCGGACGCGGCGGCGGCCGTTCCGGGCACGCCGCACTTCACGGGCTGAGCGCGTGACCGACCGCGACGAACGGTGCGCCGCCGGGCTCCTGCCCCGGGGGCGCACCCGCACGCGTCGGATCGGCGGCGGCCCGGCGGCCGGGTCCCCGGTCGTCGTCCTGCTTCCCGTCGTCGTCCTGCTGCTGGGCGGGTGCGGAGCGCAGGCCGCAGCGGGGGCGGGTCCGGGGGCGGGTCCGGCGGCCCGGACGGCGTCCGGGTCCGGTGGCGCGAGCGTCGTGGGGGCGCCGACGTCCGACGTCCGGGGCACCGCCGGCCCGGACGGCGGCCTGCTGGCGGCCGTGCCCTCCGGGTCCGGGCTGGTCGCGACGGCGAACGTGGCGACGGTCGAGGTGCGCTCGGTGCCGGGCGGCCCGGTGACCACGACGATGGCGAACCCGCTCCCGGACGGCAGCCCGCTGGTCCTGCGGGTGATCGGTGACCGCGGGGACGCCCTGCTGGTCCAGCTTCCGGTGCGCCCCAACGGCTCGACCGGGTGGGTCCGCAGCGACCAGGTCACCCTCCGGGCGACGCCGTACCGCCTGGTCGTCCACCGGGCCCGGCACCGCCTGGACGTCGAGCGGGCCGGCACGGTCGTCGAGACCTACCCGGTGGGCATCGGCACCTCGGTCAACCCGACGCCGTCCGGCACGTACTTCCTGACGGAACTGCTCGCCGTCCCCGACCCGAAGGGCGTCTACGGCCCGTACGCGTTCGGGCTGTCGGCGTTCAGCCCCACGCTGACGTCGTTCGCGGGCGGCCCCGGACAGCTCGGGCTGCACGGCACGAACGAGCCCGGTCGGGTCGGCACCGACGTCAGCCACGGCTGTCTGCGGGTGACCAACGAGGTCATCACCCGGTTGGCGCACGAGGTGCCGGTGGGCAGCCCGCTGGAGATCCGGCCGTGAGCGCGGGCGGCCGTCAGCCGCGCGGGCGGCGCCGGCCGCGGCCGGCCCAGCACGGGGAGTGCCAGTGGCGCCGGTCCGCGACGTCGCCGAACCCGCCCAGGGCGCCGTCCGCCGGCCACGCCACGACGTGCGGCGTCCCGGGGCGCACCTCCTGGTCGCACCCGGGGCACCGGTAGGTCTTCGTCGACCCGGCTCCGCTCACCCGGCGCACGGCGAAGGCGCCGTCCGGGTGCTCCTCGATGCGTTGCAGGCCGGCGGGGGCCGGGTCGGCATCCGGTGACCGGTCCGCGGGCGAGCGACGATGACGGCGAGGCACCCCTCCATCATCGCGCCCGGACCGGCAGGGGCACGGCCAGGGCTCGGTGCTCTCGGGGCGGTGGGCCGGATCAGGACCCGGTGGAGCTCACCGGCGGCGGGGCGACGTGGCGGCGGGGCGCCGACGGCGGCGCGGAACTGGTGGCCGGCTTCGGGGTCGCCGTCCTCGGCGTCGCGGGCCTCGGGGCGGCGGCCTTCGGGGTCGGAGCCTTCGGGGTCGGGGTCTTCGGCGTGACGGCGGCCTTCCGGACGCTCTTCGGCGCGACCTTCGGCCGGACGGCGGTCCGGGCGGCGGTCCGGGCGGGGATGGTGGTCCGGCCGGCGGTGGCGGTCGGGGGCGAGGTCGGCGTCGCACTCGCCGCCCGCAACCGCTGGTACGTCTCGGCGGCACCCGGTCCGGAGCTCGGTCCCGGGGTCGAGCCAGGGGTCGAGCCCGGCGTCGGCGAGCCCGACGTGATCCGCCCGAGCGCGGCGGCGCGGGCGACGTGCTGCGGCCCGTCTTGGGCCGACGCGGAGACGGACAGCGCCACCTGCATGATCAGGCCACCGGTGAGGAACCCGCCGGCGACCACCGCAGCCGTCCCGGCCGAGCGACGGACCCGTCCCGGACGCCACCGGGACCCGCGACCTCGCCGTGCACCGGACGCACCCGCCACCGATCGTCCTCCACCGTCGCCGTCGCGACCCCGGCCGGGTCGCGACCTCCGACGGAGTTGTCGGCAGCAGGCGCGCCGGACTGGATCCCCCGATCGGCCGACGCCGATCGACCGACGCCCGATCGGCCGATGCCCGGCGGGCCGACGCGTCAGGTGCCGCCGGTCAGGCGATCGGGAGGCCGGACCCGGCCAGGTGGGCGACCGCCACCTGCAGCAGGCGCGCCATCGACGCCGTCGTCACCGTCCCGCCCTTCGGCACGGACAGGCGCACCTCGGTGACCGTCGCGCCCGACCGGGCCACCGCGAACCAGTGCGTGCGGCCGGTCGAGTCCGCCGGCCCGTGACCCGCCAGCGCGGTGTCGGCACCCGCGACGGCGACCGTCCCGAGGCACTCCTGCCGCCCGAGCGCGACGAGGTACGCCGAGGCTCCCGAGCCGGCGAAGGAGCGCACGGTCGACCCGGCCACCCAGGCCGTCGTCCCCGAGGCGCGCTGGTAGCCGACGGCACGCCCCGATTCCTCCGCCGGGAGGGCACCGAGGGCCTGCCCGCAGACGTCAACCGCGGCCGGGGCGGGCACCCGCGACGTCGAGCCCGTGTCCGTGGTCCGGGCCAGGCCGGAACCGGTCACCGGCACGAGGTCGGCCGCGGTGAGCAGCGCCGACGCGGGGACGCCGGCCGGCCCGGAGACGGACGAGGAGGACGACGAACTGGTCGCCGCGGTCGTCGCACCGGTCGACCGGGTCGTGCCGGGAGTCGGGGGCGTCGCCCGCGGCGGGGTCGTCGGCAGCGCCGGGACGGAGCGCGACGGCGGGGCGGAGGGGACGGCGGGCGCCTTGGTGCCCGTGGCGGCGTCCACGGCCCGGGTCGCCGCGGCGGAGCCGGCCGCGGGGGCCGACGCCGACAGCGGGCCGGCCAGCGCGGACGCCGAGACCGCCGAGATCGACGAGGGCTCGCCGGCGCTGCCCGCGGCGGCGCTGCCCCCGGCGGCGTCGGCCACCGACCCGGCCACCTTCTCGGCGGACGCGGCCGCCCCGGCCGCCGTGGAGCTCTCGGAGCTGCTGCCGCCCAGCAGGCGGGGGCCGAGCAGCGCGACGGGCACGACGAGGACGGCGCCCGCCGCGGCCTGGGCGAGGGTGCGCCGGCGCCGTCGGATCCTGGCCGCGCCCGCCTGGGCGCCGGCCACCAGCCGGTGCTCGTCGACCGGGGCGCCGCTGCCCCGGCGCAGGCCCTCGGCGAGCAGGCGGCCGAGCTCGTCGTCGCTGGGAGCGCTCATCGCCGGCTCACCTCCTCCCCGCCCGTGGAACCACCCGTGCCGCCGTCCGGATTCTCGGCCATCAACCGCCGCAGCGTGGCCAGCCCTCGATGGGCGTTCGACCGGACGGACACCTCGCTGGAGCCCAGCAGACGGGCGATGTCGGCATCGGGCAACCCCTCGTAATGGCGCAGCACGAGGGCGGCCCGCTGCTTGGTGGGCAGCTGCCGCAGCAGGGCGACCATCCGGTCCCGCTCGTCGACGCCGTCGGAAGCGTCCGGGACGGAGCGCTCGGGGAGGGTCGCGGCGTCGTGCGCGAACTCCCGCCGGGCCGCCCGCCGGAACCAGGAGGTGCACGCGTTGACGACCATCCGGCGGACGTAGGCGTCGGGATCGTCCGCCCCGCTCACCCGGGCCCACTGCACCAGCGCCTTCGCCAGCACGTCCTGGACGACGTCCTCGGCCTGGTACGGGTCGCGCAGGAGGCCACGGGCCAGGCGCACCAGCGCGGGGCCCCGGGAGCCGGCGAAGTCGGCGAACGAGTCGCCCACCCCGCTCACCTGCCCCATCGCCGTCCCCCCTGGGACCACCCTGACGACGCCGCCCGTCGCCACCCGGACGCCCCCGAGGGCGTGCCGGCCGGGCAGCAGCGCGGTGGCGGTCTCGGCGGGGCACATGCCCCATGGACGCCGCCCGCACCGGCGGACGTTGCACGATCCGGGGGTGACCCTAGCGCGTCGGGCCCGGGCCACGGGCATGATGGAGGTCGCTGCCGGAGCCTGAGCGGCAGCTCTGCGAGTCGCAGCCCCGAGGAGAACCGTGCCCAGTTACGACGTCCGCTGCCGTTCCTGCGGGGACACCTTTGAGATCCGGCGTCCGATGGCCCGCGCCGACGAGCCGGTCCGGTGCCCCGCCGGCCACGACGACACCGTCCGGCTCCTGCCGACGGTCGCCATGACCGGCCGCGCGTCCACCGCCGGCTCGCCGTCGGCCGCGCGCCCGTCCGCCGGCGGCGTCCCGTCCGGCGGCGGGTGCTGCGGCGGCGGGTGCGGCTGCGGCTGACCCCCTCCACCCCGCGGTGATCATGCACGCTTGAGTTGATCATGCACGGTTGGACCCATCTCCACCGGGTTCAACCGTGCATGATCAACTCAAGCGTGCATGATCGAGCCTGTCGCGTATATCGGCGTGTCCTGTTGGTGTGATTGATCATGGTTCGGGATGATTGTGGGTATGGGGCGTCGGTTTGTGTCTCCTGCTCGTGATCAGGGGTTCCTGCTGCCCCCGGACATGCGGGAGTGGCTGCCGGAGGATCATCCGGTGTGGGTGCTGTTGGACGCGGTCGACCAGTTCGATCTGACCGCGTTCGAGAGCGCCTACCGGCTGGACGGGCGCAGTCGGCCGCCGTATGCCCCGCGGATGCTGGTCGCGTTGTTGTTGTGGGCGTACGCGCACGGCGAGCGGTCCAGCCGGGCGATCGAGCGGGCCTGTCTGGACAGTGTGCCGTTCCGGGTGATCACTGGTGGGCTGCGGATCGACCATGCCACGATCTGCCGGTTCCGGGCCGGGCACGAGCAGGCCCTGGCCGACCTGCACGTCCAGGTGCTGGCCCTGCTCGGGCGGGCCGGGATGGTCCGGCTGGGGCGGTTGTCCCTGGACGGCACGAAGATCGCCGCGGATGCGTCGTGGTCGGCGAACCGGACCGCTGAGCAACTCGCAGACCAGATCCAGGACCTGGAGAAGTGGCTGCGCGAACAGGTCGAGGCGATGCTCGCCGAGGCCGCCGCCGCCGATGCCGCCCAGGACGGCGCGTTCGGACCGGACCAGCGCGGCGACGAACTGCCCGCCCCGCTGCGACGCAAGGGCGAGCGGCTGGCCCGGCTGGCCGAGGGGAAACGGCAACTGGACTGCGAAGCCGCCGACGCACGAGCCGCCCAGGACGCCAAGATCGAAGCGTGGGAGCAGCGCAGGGCCGCCGGGAAACGCGGCGGGCGGCGACCCAACCCCGACCCGCGCACCACCACCCGCAACGGGAAAGCGCCCCGCCGCAACACCACCGACCCCGACGCCCGGGTGATGAAGACCAAGGACCACCTGGTCATCGGCTACAACGCCCAGGCCGTGGTCACCGACGACCAGATCATCGTCGGCGCCGACCTGACCCAGGAACCCGTCGACGCCACCCTGCTGCCCACCATGCTCGACACCACCATCAACCAGGCCACCGACGCCGGCCTGAACCCCACCCCCACCAACACCACCAGCACCGACAGCAACCGACAGCACCGACAGCACCGACAGCACCGACACCGACAGCACCGACGAGCACCACGACAGCGACCACGACGTGAGGCGACCACGACGGCAGCGACCACGACGGCAGCGACCACGACGACAGTGCCGAGGCCGGGATGGACGTGGTGCTGGCCGATGCCGGATATGCCAGTGAGAGGGCCTACCAGGCCGCCGACGACAAGGGCTTACGCCTGATCGCACCCCGGCACAAGAACATCGATCCCCGCACCCTGGACCCGTCCCTGGACCCGATCGACCCGGACAAGTACCCCGCTACGGCCCGGGCCCGCGAACGCCTGACCACCCCGCACGGCAAGACCCACTACAAGCAACGCGGACGCACCGTCGAACCCGTCTTCGGCCAGATCAAGACCATCCAGGACCTGACCCGCTTCGCCCGCCGCGGCGTCCAAGCCGCCCGCAGCGAGTGGCTGTTCAGCTGCGCCGTCCACAACCTGCGCAAGTACATCAACCACCACAGCACCCCCGCCGCCCAGCCAGCCTGAGACCCGGACAAGGAACCGACCCTCACCCACCCCACACCCGACTCAAAGCCCCGATCGGCACCGGTAGGACACCGCAACCCCGCGATCAAGGCACCTCACCCGAGCCACACACCCACGCCCCCGCCAAGCCCCACCCGACATACGCGACAGGCTCGATCACCGCGGAGGTCGGGCGTCGGGGGCGGGTCAGGTGTGGATGCGGAACCCGCGGCCCGTCTTCCGGCCGAGGTAGCCCGCCGTGACCATCTGCTCGAGCAGCGGGGTGGGCGCGTAGCCGCGCTCGCGGAACTCCAGGTAGAGGGTGCGCTGGATCGCCAGCGAGACGTCCAGGCCGACGACGTCCAGCAGCTCGAACGGTCCCATCGGGTAGCCGCAGCCGAGCTTCATGGCGAGGTCGATGTCCTCCACCGTGGCGTAGTGCTCCGCGAGCATCCGGACGGCGTCGTTGAGGTACGGGAACAGCAGCGCGTTGACGATGAACCCGGCCTGGTCGCCGCACACGACGGGGTGCTTGCCGAGGGAGCGGCACACGGTCCAGGCGGTGTCGACGACGTCCTGGCCGGTGGAGACGGTGTGCACGACCTCGACCAGGCGCATGATCTGCGCCGGGTTGAAGAAGTGGACACCGACGACGTCCTGCGGCCGCTCGGTCACCGCGGCGCAGTCGATGACCGGCAGGCTGGACGTCGTCGTGGCGAGGATCGCGCCCGGCCGGCAGATCGTGTCGAGGTTCTCGAAGAGGGCCTGCTTGACCGCGAGGTCCTCGACGACGGCCTCGACGACGAGGTCGACGGCGGCCAGGTCGTCCAGGCGGGTGGTCCCGGTGATCCGCGCCAGCGCGGCGTCCCGGCCGGCGGCGTCCAGCTTGCCGCGCTTGACCGCCTTGTCCAGGCTCTTGGTGATCGTCGCGACGACCTTGGCCACCTTGTCCTGGCCGCGCGCGACGAACGTGACGTCGTACCCGGACTTCGCGAAGACCTCCACGATCCCGGTCGCCATCGTCCCGGAGCCCACCACCCCGACCGCCGTGACCGGCCGGACGTCGCCGCCGTGCGCGCCGTCCGGCGGCGTCAGGGCGTCGGGCACGGTGGCCGACGAGCCGGGCGCCTCGTAGGTGTAGAAGCCCCGCCCGCTCTTGCGGCCCTTCAGGCCCGCGGTGACCATCTGCTTGATGACCGGGGACGGCGCGTGCAGCTTGTCCCGGCTCTGGTGGTACATCGAGTCGAGGATCTCGTAGGCGGTGTCGAGCCCGATGAGGTCCATCAGCGCGAGCGGCCCCATGGGCAGGCCGCAGCCGAGCCGCATGGCGGCGTCGATGTCCTCGCGGCTGGCGTAACGGTGCTCGTAGAGGTTCACCGCGTGGTTGAGGTAGCCGAACAGCAGCGCGTTGGCGATGAAGCCTGCCTTGTCGCCGACGACGACGGGCTCCTTGCCCAGGTCGCGGACGAGCGCGACGGCGTCGTCGACGACGTCCTGCTCGGTGATGACCGTCCGGACGACCTCGACGAAGCGCTGCACCGGCGCGGGGTTGAAGAAGTGCAGCCCGAGCAGGCGGCGCGGGTGGTCCGTCGCGACGGCGAGCTCGGTGACGGACAGGCTGGACGTGTTGGTGGCGAGGATCGCCGAGTCCGGGAGGATCGCGTCGAGCTTGGCGAAGATCTCCTTCTTCTGCGGGAGCTTCTCCGGGACGGCCTCGATGACGAGCTGGCAGCTCGCGAGCTCCTCGAGGGTACCGACGTAGCGGATCCGTTCCAGCAGCGCCGCCTGCTCGGCGCCGGCGAGCTTGCCGCGGGCGACCGCGCGGGCCGTGGACTTCGCCACCGAGGCCCGGCCGCGTTCGACGGCGGCCGCGTCGACGTCCGTGGCCACGACGCCGTACCCGTTGCGGGCCAGCACCTCGGCGATCCCGGCCCCCATGGTGCCGAGCCCGACCACCCCGACACTTGCGATCTCGCGAGCCATCGGTCCTCCCTCGCACCGCACCCGCCGCAGTCCGTCCGGCGGCTCCTCGCAGTCTGGCACCGCGCCGTCCGCCGCCCTACGGGCCGCGATGCGGCGCACGCCACACCGCCGTGCCCCACCGACGGCGATCCCGTCGGCACCTGGGCCCGACCGGCGGTCGAGGAGCGCGCTCCTCGCAGCCGTTCGACGCGGCGTGATGTTCGGCCACCCTGGCGGTCAGCACGAGCAGGAGGGGGACTGCCGCCATGCCACCGACGCCGTCCGCGCTGGGCGCACCCAGCGCGAACCAGCTCACGCGCAACCCGTTCCGGCTGCTGGGCCTGGCGCCCGACTGCACCGGCGTGACCGTCCGGAAGACCGCCGACCGGGCCCTCGCCGTCGCCCGCCTGGGCGCGGCGCCGATGCCCGCCGGCCCGTTCCCGCCCGCCGCGCCCCCCGGGGACGACGCCGTCCGCCGGGCCGCCCACGAGCTGCGCGACCCCGCTGCCCGGCTGCTGGCCGAGCTGTTCTGGTTCGAGGCCGACCCGGGCCGCGGCACCGCGCACTGGACCATCGACGGGTCCATGCCGATCAGCCAGCTCGAGGATGTGTGGAACGTCGCCACCGGACCGCGCCCCGAGTACGACCCGACCTCGTCGTGGCAGGTCCGCGGCCCGGCGGCCGCACGCAACCTGGCAGTCCTCGCGCTCCTGCAGCTCGCGGACGCGGCCGACGACGAGAGCGCGCTGTCGACGAGCACCGCCTGGCGGGACGCGCCGGCCTGGTGGTCGGTCTGGTCGGCGGCCGACACGACGCCCGTCAAGGTGCTGGCGCGGGCCCGCGAGCTGGGCGTCGCCGCCGCCGACCTGGACGCCGACGGCGTCCGCCGGGCCCTGACCCGCGCCTTCCTGACGCCCTATCTGGAACTCGTCACCCGGGCGACCGGACACGGCCGTGACGTCAGCGGCCACGTCGCCCGCGGGCTGGCGTCCGGCGGCCTCGACGCGGCCGAGGTCCGCAGCGCCCTGGCCGGGCTCGCCGACACCGCCGCGCAGCGGATCGACACCGACGTCGAGCAGTCGTGGTCGGCGGTGCAGGCCGACCCGTCGACGGCGCACGCGGTCGGTGCCCGCCTGCGCCGGGAGCTGACGCCGTGGGTCGAGCTGATGCGGACGGCGGACGCGCCCGGCCGGCCGCTGCACGCCTGCTCGACGACGGTGCGACGGCGGGCCGACCAGTTCGGCGACATGCTCCTGGCCTGCGCGGTCAACCACCTCGACGCGGACGACGCGAACGGCGTGAGCCGCGCGGAACAGCTCGTCGTGCACGCGCGGGCCTACGTGACGGGCGAGGAGCTGACGACGACCGTCGAGGGCACGCTGGCCGGGCTGCGGTCCGCCGCAGCGCAGCACCGGCGGCAGGCCGCCACGACGCGGCCGGCGCCCGCCGGCTCCCGTCCCGATCCCCACGCCTGCCTGCTGTGCGGGAAGGAGGCCGGGTTCGAGAACGTCTGGCTCCGGGCCACGTTCCACCGCTCGCTGCTCGACGCGTCCGACGAGGCCGAGGTCCGCCGCGCCGGCCTGGACCCCTCCGAGCCGTTCCACGGCCGGCTGCCGCGCTGCGCTCCCTGCGCCACCGCACAACGCACCGCCCGTGGCCGGCTCGGCCAGGTGCCGGTCCTCGTGGGCCTGGGGCTGGGCGCTCTCTGGGGCGGTGCTGCGGGCGGCGTGGCGCTGTTCGTGGTGCTGGCCGTGCTGGCACTGCTGTGGGCCGCGGCCCTGGTGGTCATGGCCGCCACGCTGCGCCGACGCCAGCGGGAGGCCGTGGCGGCCCACCCCGTCACCGCGGAACTGTCCCGTCTCGGGTACGGGCCGCCGACCCTCGAAGGAGCCTGATGGCCACCCCTCCCCGACGCCGACGGCGTCAGCAGCTCCCGCGCATGCCCCGCACCACCCGGCCCGCGCCCGCCACCGGGTCGGCCGACGGGGCCACCGCACCCGCCGACGCCGCACCGCCCGGCGAGCCGACCGGGACTCCCGGGCCCGGCGACGCCGGTCCGGTGCCCGAGCGGTTGCTCCTCGACGTGGCCGTCCGGGTGTGGCTCGCCCGGCAGCACGCCGCCCGGGCGGCCACGCCGTCCCGGCCGCTGACCCGCGAGCTCGACCAGGCGCTGGACGCGTTGGCGGGCGCCGGAGTGGTGGTGCAGGGCCACGACGGGAGCGGGTTCGACCCGGGCCTGTCGCTCGTCGTCGTCGCCTACCAGCCGCTGCCCGGCATCACCCGGGAGCAGGTCGTCGAGACCGTGCGCCCGTCGGTGTACCTGCGCGGCCGCCAGGTCCGCCGCGGCGAGGTGGTCGTCGGCGTCCCCCAGCCCGCCGACCGGCCCGCCGACCAGCCCGAGCCGCCCGACCCGGCGGACCGGCCCGACCAGCCCGATCTCGACACGTCAGGAGCAACCCGATGACCGCCACCGCCCTGCCCACCGGTATCGACCTCGGGACGACGAACAGCGCCGTCGCGCAGCTCGACGGAGTCGACACGCACGTGATCAAGAACAACGAGGGGGACGAGACGACGCCGTCCGCGGTGTACGTCGACCGGCGGGGCCGGATGCTCGTCGGGCGGCCGGCCCGGGAGCGCCAGGAGGTCGACCCGGAGAACGCCCGCACCGAGTTCAAGAGCCGGATGGGCGTGGACGCCGAGCCCGAACTGCTGCCCGCCGGCGGGCTGCGGCTGGGCCCGCCGGAGCTGTCGGCGCAGGTCCTGTCGTCGCTGCTGCACGACGTCGAGACCCGCACCGGCACCCGCCCGGCGACCGCGGTCGTCACGGTACCCGCGGCGTTCGACCTCAGCGCGAGCGAGGCGACGCGGCGGGCGGCCGCGCTGGCCGGGCTCACCGACGCCGTCCTGCTGCCCGAGCCGACGGCCGCGGCCATCGCCTGCGGGTTCCAGCAGGCCGACGAGGACGCCCGCTGGCTGGTCTACGACCTGGGCGGCGGCACCTTCGACGCCGCGGTCATCGACGTGCGCGACGGCGAGTTCCGCGTCGTGCGGCACTGCGGCGACAACGTGCTCGGCGGGAAGATCATCGACTGGCGGATCGTGGAGGACCTGCTGCTGCCCGCGCTCGCGCGCGAGCTCGGCGTCCGGGGCCGGGACGACGAGCCCCGCCGCGGCGACCCGCGCTGGCGCACCGCGGTCGCCAAGCTCAAGCGCGCGGCCGAGCAGGCCAAGATCCAGCTGTCCCGGGCCGACGTCGCCGACGTCCTCGTCGAGGTCGCCACCCCGGACGGCGACCGCGCCGAGCTGGAGTACGAGCTCACCCGCGCCCAGCTCGAGGCCCTCGTGCTGCCCGTCGTCACCCGCTCGGTGAACCTGTGCCGGCAGGCGCTGGCCGAGGTCGGGCTGAGCCGCGACAGCGTGGACCGGGTGGTCCTGGTGGGCGGGCCGACCCAGACGCCGCTGCTGCGCGAGCTGCTCGCCGACCCCGACCGCGGGCTGGGCATCGCGCTCGACCACAGCCAGGACCCCCTGACGATCGTCGCCCGCGGCGCCGCCGTCTTCGCCGGGAGCCGCCGCATCAGCGGTCCCGTGGCACCGCCCCCCGCCGGGACGTGGGCGCTGCAGCTGGAGTACCAGCCGGTCGGGCCCGACACCGAGCCGCTCGTCGTCGGCCGGGTCGTCGGCTCGGGGGGCGCCGCCCCGGACGGCCTGCGCCTGGCGGTGGCCGACCCGCAGGCCATGCCGCCGTGGCGCAGCGGGGCCATCCCCGTCGGCGCGGACGGCGTCTTCGCCATCGAGCTGCGCGCCGAGCGCGGCCGGCTCAACCGCTACCGGGTGGAGCTGAGCGACGCCGCCGGACGGCGCCTGAGCGTCACGCCGGAGACGATCGACTACACGGTCGGCTCCGTCGAGGCGGACCCGCCGCTCGCCCACTCCGTCGGGATCGGGCTCGAGGACAACCGCGTCCTGTGGCTGGCCCAGCGCGGCGACCCGCTGCCCACCCAGCGCCACGTCACGCTGCGGACGACGGTGCCGCTGCGGCGCGGCGCGGCCGGCGGCCTGATCCGGGTGCCCGTCGTCGAGGGCGAGCACGCGCGGGCGGACCGCAACCGGCGCATCGGCCGGCTGGAGATCAACCCGGGCGACGTCTCCCGCGACGTCCCGACCGGCAGCGAGATCGACCTCACCGTCGCGATCGACGGCTCGCGGGAGGTCACCGCCCGGGCGTACCTGCCGCTGCTGGACGCCGAGTTCGAGCAGGTGATGGACCTGAAGGGCGATGCCGTCCCCGACCGCGCCACCCTCCAGCGGCAGGCGGACGCCGAGCTCGCCCGGCTGGAGTCCGCGCGCCGGCGGCAGCACGCGGCGCCCAGCGTCGCGGCGGACGTCGTCTTCGAACGGATCTCGTCGGAGGAGTCGGACGCCGAGGTCCGCCGGCTCGTCGCCGCGGCCGACGACCCCGACGCCGCGATGACCGCGCGGCAGCGCATCCTCGACCTGCGGGCCGCCGTGGACGACGTCGAGGACTCCCAGCGCTGGCCCGCCGACGTCCGCGGCGCCCGCGTGCTGCTCGACGACCTCGACGGGCTCGTCGAGCAGCACGGCACGGAGCACGACGCGGCGGCCGCCCGCCGGGCGTCGCTGCGGATCGACGAGGCGATCGAGCGGCACGACCCGGACGAGCTCGAGCGCGCCGTGTCCCAGGCGCGCATGCTCGGCGTCGAGCTGCTGGAGCGGGCCGGACACCTGCAGTTCATGGTGTTCGAACAGTTCGGCGACCGGCTGAGCGAGGCCGGCGACCCGGCGCTCGCCCGGATCCTGCACGAGCGGGGCCGGCAGGCCGCGGCCGCCGGGGACGTCGAGCAGCTGCGCGCGGTCAACCGGCAGCTGTGGGAGCTGTTCGACGAGCCGGCCGGGCCGACCGACACGTTCAGCACCGTGCGCCGGTCGTGACGGGTGCGCCGGTCGTCGTGCCGGTCGTCGTGCCGGGCGTCGTGCCGGTCGTCGTGGGACTAAGCTCGCGTCGATGCGTCTCGTCGTCGCCCGCTGCTCCGTCGACTACGACGGCCGGCTCACCGCCCACCTGCCCGAGGCCCTTCGCGTGCTCATCGTGAAGGCCGACGGGTCCGTCCTCGTGCACTCCGACGGTGGCTCCTACAAGCCGCTGAACTGGATGAGCCCGCCCTGCAAGCTGACGGTCTCGCCGCCCGGCGAGGAGGCCGCGGCCGCCGGCGTCGTCGAGGTCTGGACCGTGCAGCACGCCAAGACCGACGACCGGCTCCGGGTGCACCTGTACGAGGTGCAGCACGACTCCTCCCACGACCTCGGCATCGACCCGGGCCTGGTCAAGGACGGCGTCGAGGCGCACCTGCAGGAACTGCTCGCCGAGCACGTGCACACCCTCGGCACCGGCTGGACGCTGGTGCGCCGCGAGTACCCGACGGCCATCGGCCCGGTGGACCTGCTCGTGCGGGACGCGGGGGGCGCGTCCGTCGCGGTCGAGATCAAGCGCCGCGGCGAGATCGACGGCGTCGAGCAGCTCACCCGCTACCTGGAGCTGCTCAACCGCGACCCGCTGCTGGCCCCGGTCAGTGGCATCTTCGCCGCGCAGGAGATCAAGCCGCAGGCCCGGGTGCTCGCGACCGACCGCGGGATCCGGTGCGTCACCCTCGACTACGACGTGCTGCGCGGCACCGACTCCACCGAGCACCGCCTCTTCTGATCCGCCTCTTCTGACCGGCACGGGCCGTGTTGCGGCTGACCTGCGGCGTTCGGCAGGGCATCATCAGGTCATGGCAGGCCGGGTCACCGTCGTCGGGGCAGGGGTGCTCGGGCTGTCCTGCGCCGTCCGGCTCGCCGAGGCCGGGTTCGAGGTCGACGTCCTGGCCCGGGAGCTGCCCGCCGAGACGATGTCCGCCACGGACCCCGGGCTCTGGCTGCCCGTGCCGGCCGAGCCCGCTGACGCCGTGGCCCGCTGGGCGTCGGAGACCCTGGCCGAGCTGCGCCGGGTGGCTGCCTCCACGGACGGCGCGGCCGGCGGCGGCGGTGCCGACGACGGAAGCGTCGGCGTCGTCCGGATCCTGCCCGGCACCCTGCTCTCGCTGGACCCGCACGCCGTGCCCGCCCTGTCCCGCAGCCTGGGGTCCGACGTCCCGCCGGCCGAGGTGCGCGACCCCGCGCCCGGGCACACCGTCGGCCACCAGGTCGAGCTGCCCGTCGTCGACGTGCCCCGCTACCTCGGCCTGCTGGGACGGCGGCTGGCGGCGGCCGGCGGCACCCTGACCCGGCTCGCGGTGCCGGCCCTGCCCACGCGCGGCCTCGTCGTCAACTGCACCGGCGTCGCGGCCCGGGCGCTCGCGCGCGACCCGTTGGTGCGGCCGGTGCGGGGGCAGTCGCTACTCGTCGCGGATCCCGGGCTCGACCGCTGGTGGTACGACGACGGGCCCGATGCGCTCACCTTCGTGGTGCCCAGGGGCCGGGACGTCGTCGTGGGCGGCACCCTGGACGACGACCAGTGGGACCCGGTCCCCGACGAGGCCACCGCGCAGCGTCTGCTGGACCGCGCGACGCGGCTGGTCCCCGCCCTGCGCGGAGTCCGGGTCCTGGGGCACCGGGTCGGGCTGCGCCCGAGCCGGCCGGTGATCCGGGTCGAGGCCGAGGCGTCGCCGACGTCCGACGACCCCCGGCACGTCCGCGTGCACTGCTACGGGCACGGCCGCAACGGCGTCACCCTCTCGTGGGGCAGCGCCGGCGCCGTCGTCGACCTGGTCCGGTCCGGACCACCCTCACCCCACCCCCGCGGTGATCATGCACGTTTGAGTTGATCATGCACGGTTGAACACTGCGCTGGTCTCCGGCGGAGGGGTGTTCGGGGGGTTCGTCCCGGGCGTCGTTGCAGGCGGCGCGGTCGGCGGCCTACCGTGACCGGGGTCAGCCGCGCCACGGGAGGAGGGGGATGACCGAGCCGCCGCGTCCGAGTCCGTACGGACCGCCCTCGCCGCCCGCGCCCCCACGCACTCCGCCCGCCCCCGCCGCTCCGTTGCCGGACACGGCAGCGCCCCCGCCGACCCGCCGGTCCCGCCGGGCCGAAGGTGCCGTGGCCGAGCCCCCCGCCCCACGCACCCGGCCGGGGGACGCCGACGCGCGGCGGGACGCCGGCGCCCACCCGGCCGATCCCGGCGCCCGCCGCACCGGGTCGCGCGCCACCGCCGAGGGGCGCGGCACCCCGACGACCGCCGTCCGGGTCGTGGGTGGCACCGCGGCGGCGGGCGCCCTCGCGGCGGGCGCGGGCTGGCTCTACGCGCGCGGGGACGGCAGCACCGAACTGCCGACCACCCTCGACGGCCAGCCCCGGACCGCCTCCTCCGACCAGGCCCTGGACGGCGGCCCCGGCACCGCCACGGCCACCGGCGCCGCACCCACCCTGTCCCTGCAGGTCCCGGCCGGCCTGGCGGTGGAGCACCTGCTCGACCGGGTGACGTACGGTCCGACCGACGCGCTGCGCACCGAGGCGACCCGGGACGGCGCGGCCGCCTGGTTGGCGCGCCAGCTCGCCCCGGCCCGCCTCGCGGATCCCGGCGGCGACGCCGTCCTGGCGCTCTTCCCCGACCTGGCCCTGACCAGCGCCGACGCCGCGCGCAACGGCAAGGACCCCGCCGCCCTGCAGAAGCAGCTGGCCGCCGCCCACCTCGGCCGGGCGAGCTGGAGCAGCCGTCAGCTCCTGGAGATCATGGTCGACCTGTGGTCGAACCACTTCTCGGTGCCGTGCCCGAGCGAGCGGGCCGCGCTGTTCCGGCACCGGTTCGACGTCGACATCCTGCGCAAGGGCGCGCTGGGCTCGTTCGAGCAGTTGCTGCAGGCGTGCGCCGTCCACCCCGCGACGCTCGCGCACCTGGGCACCGCCACGTCCGTCGGGGACCGGCCCAACGAGCTGTACGCGCGCGAGCTGCTCGAGGTCCACACCGTGGGGCCGGACGCCGGCTTCACCGAGAAGGACGTGCAGCAGGCCGCGCTGCTGCTCACCGGGTTCGAGCTGCGGGACGGCGTCCCTCGGTTCGTGCCCGGGCGCCACCACGTCGGCCAGGTCACGATCATGCAGTTCGTGCACCCGAACGAGACCCCGGAGGGCGGGCGCGCCGCCGTCCGGCTCCTGCTCACCTACCTGGCCCGGCACCCGGCCACGGCGACCACCCTGGCGCGCAAGCTCGCCGTCCGCTTCGTGGCGGACGACCCGCCGCCGGAGCTGGTGCGGCGGCTGGCGCTGATCCACACCCGGCAGCGGACCGGGATCGTCCCCATGCTGTCGACCCTGCTCACCTCACCCGAGTTCGCCGCCTCCACCGGCACCAAGCTGCGCCGGCCGGCGGAGCACCTCGCCGCCACGGTCCGCGTGCTGGGCACGCCGCCGCCACGCGAGCAGAAGGCGCTGCTCGACCTGGCCGACGCCCTGGACGCCGCAGGTCAGCGCCCGCTGGCCGCCACCCGGTCGGGCGGCTACCCCGACGTCGCCGCCGCCTGGCGCTCGCCCGCCGCCGCGATCGCCCAGTTCAATACGATCGCCCGGCTCGTGCGCGAGGCCACCCGGACGCTGCTCGCCACCCCGCCCGCGACCCGCACGGCCGCGATCGAGGCCGTCGGACGGCGGGTGCTCGGCCGCCCGCCGTCTGCCGCCGAGCGCGCCGCCGCCACGACCCTGCTCACCGCCGCGAAGCTGCCCGAGGCCCTGGGCCGCGGCACCTGGCAGCAGCAGGAGACCGTGGGGCTCGTCGCCACCCTGTTCCTCTCCTCCCCCGCCGCCCTGACCCGCTGACCCCCGCCAAGCCCGCCGACCCCGCCGACCCCGCCGACCCCGCCGACCCAGGAAGGATCGCCCCCGATGCCCGTCACGCCCGCGCCGAGCCGCCGCTCGGTGCTGCGCCTGGGCGTCGCCGGGACGCTGGGCGGGGTGACCCTCGACCTGACGAGCGGGGTCGGGCTCGCCGTCGCGGCCCCCGCGGCGGCGGTGCCCGACGGCGACACGCTCGTCGTCGTTACCCTGCGCGGCGGGGCCGACGGGCTCTCGATCATGCCGCCGATCGGGGACGACGCCTACGCCCGGCTACGGCCGACCGTCGCCGTCCCGGCCCCCGGGGCCCACCGCGTCGACGACACGTTCCGGCTGCACCCCGCGCTCGCGCCGGTCGTCCCGCTGTGGGAGGCCGGCCGGCTCGGCGCCGTCCACGCCACCGGGTTCCCGGGGGCCGGCCGCTCGCACGCGGCCGCCACCGACGTCGTCGGGCGGGCGGGCGGCGCCGGAGGCTGGATCGACCGGGCCGTCACCGCGCTCGGCGCCGTGGACCCGCTCGCCGCCGTCCAGGTCGGGCGGCCCGACCTGCCCACCGCCCTGACCGGCCCGCGGCCCGCCTTCGCCCTGTCCACCCTCGCCGGCACCGCGAACGTCGTCCCCGACAGCGTGGTCGGGCCGGCCGGCTGGCAGGCGGCCCTGACCCGGCTCGGACCGGCGACCGCCCCGCTGACGGCGGCCCTGGCCGGCGGGGCCCGGCTCGCCCCCGTGCGGACGGCGCCCACCGCAGCCGTCGCCGCCGGCTACCCGCCGACCCCGCTCGGCCGGGCGCTGCACGACGTGGCGCGGCTGGTCCGGGCCGGGGTGGGGCTGCGGGTCGCCACGGTGGACGACGACGGCTGGGACCTCCACGAGGACATGGGCACCGCCGAGCGCGGCCCTCAGCGCGACCGGATCGGTTCCCTCGCCACCGCGCTGCTGGCCTTCGCGACCGAGCTCGGTCCCGACCTCGACCGGGTCACGCTCGTCACGCTCAGCGAGTTCGGCCGGCGCGCCGCGGAGAACGGTTCGGCCGGCACCGACCACGGCACCGGTGGCGTGATGCTGCTGCTGGGGGGCGCCGTCCAGGGCGGGAAGGTCCACGGCCGGTGGCCCGGCCTGACGGCGGGCGCCGCGGGCTCCCCCGACGACGGCGCGGTGCCGGTCACGACCGACGCCCGCCACGTGCTCGCCGAGCTCCTCACCCGCCGCTGCGGCCTCCCGCCGACCGCCACCACCACCGTCTTCCCCGCCCTCCCCCCGCCCCCCACCCCGGCCCTCGCACCCCTCGCCGACCCCCTCTCCCCGTGATCATGTGCTTCACCGTGATCATGGAC
>Ga0302322_100001013_pt1 | contig 22519 bp, 17 predicted proteins | sample Fen_T0_2_FD_203757 | JGI IMG/M metagenome (GOLD analysis project Ga0302322, IMG submission 203757) | Peat permafrost microbial communities from Stordalen Mire near Abisko, Sweden - Fen_T0_2 | ecosystem: Environmental > Terrestrial > Soil > Wetlands > Permafrost | place: Sweden: Abisko...
ACCGCAAGCGTCTGGATCCAGCCGCCCTCAGTGATCCAGCCGGAATAACTTCCATCCGCCAATTGATACTTCCTGCAGAGATCATTGTTTGCACCAATCGCAAAGACCTCTATGCGGCCCTGCGCGTTTTGACCTACTGCAAGCGTCTGGATCGCCCCCCCTTCACTGATCCACCCGGAATAACTTCCGTCCGCCAATTGATGCTTCCTACAGAGATCTTGGCTAGATCCACGCACAAAGACCTCAAGCCCTTTAAGAACTGATTCTTGCGCATGAAGAGATGAATGGAGACCGGCAAAAAGTAACGATCCTATAGCAATCGCCACTGCAATACGTTTTCTGATATTATTTTTCATTTTGATAATACTTATATTAACCAACAAGGAATAAAAATAATTGATTTTAAATAAGCCTATCTGAGCAGCCTCAATCTGCTCCTATATTGTTTACAAATTCAGGAAGCGGCCCCGTAGGTGGCTTTGAAGACGACGCGAGCTTGGACGACGATTTCGCGTAGCACGTTTACGGCATCGTCGCGCCGGTTTATGAGGCGTTGCAGCTCGATGCGCTAGGTCTCGATGATCTCGTTCACTTGCGCCGTACAGCACAGAGCTCGCTAAAGCAAAGTATCAATTCAGCACACCTCGCCCAGTCACCGTCCCAACGTTACACACCTAAAAGCCTCCTCCTCCTCCTCAGACTTTCTATCTCCTCCGCTGTAAAAGAACATATCCGGCAAATTCGCATGTACGGCAAAACCATTCAGCATGCCATACACTTGATTTGACGGACCGAATCACAAGAAAGAGGCCAGCCGTTTTCTGCAAGTTATTTTACCGTTAAAAATGTGAATCAAGAAGGAACGATGGGGCCTGATTCGACTTACTTATAAGGCAACGCTTAAGGTAGGGGAACGACCAGGGGCGCGGGATGACTGCGTTTGGTGTTGGTTAAAGGATTACAACGAGGGCGCCGCTTCTCAACCAGCACGGGACGGGTTCGACCTTGCCGTCTTGCTTGATCACTAAATATCGATGTCGATCGGGTCGGGCCCCGCGTCTACTTGAATGATATCCGCCGTACTTTACGGTTTACGGTTCTCGCTTGAACAATGTCGGCGACCGTTTGTTTACATTCCACGCCGATCTGGCCGATGTCGGTGCCGATTTGACTGAGTTCGTCGGGACATTATTGAGTCGCCTCGTCAATTTATACGCTGTCGACGGCACTTTATCCCACTGCGTCGCCACTTTATCGAGTCACCGCGTGAGTTTAGATGATTGCGTCGGCACTTTATCGAGATCCCGCGCCTCTTTAGCCTCTGTCGCTGCGCATTTATTGTCGGTCGATGCTCGTTTAGGCTCTGCGCGAGGTGTTTTACCGTATGTCGATACGGTTTTAGTTCCTGTCGACGGGGTTTTTTGGAATGTCGGAACGATTTTATTGCCTGCGTGTGTTAATTTAGGGCTTGTCGATGCGGTCTGAGAGAATGTCGGAACGATTTCCGGAGCTGCGCGCATGATTCTAGCTTATGTCGATGTCCGTTTAGCGTCTGCTGCTGTGCATTTATTGTCCGTCGATCTTTGTTTCTGGGTTGTCGATGGCTGTTTATTCGTTGTCGACGGTCGTTTATCGGACGTCGGCACTTTTCCATAAAGCGTCCGATTGCCTACTTATGAAGTTCACCGCAATTCCATAGCAATTAAGCGTTCAATATTGCTGTGTGTTTGCGTTTTTCGACACAGAGGCCGCGGGAACTTGATTGATGCCTTCATTTTTCTTGCTCGAAGTCAAATGACTGCCGTGACGATCCAGCTTTTTGTAGGAGCCTGCCAGCAGACAGCTGGAAACAAAAAGGGCTGGGCGTAGGCTCTATTCCTATAACCACTCTAACTAATTCGACGGCCTCGCCGTTCGAAATTGAAATCCTTCGGGCAATCTGTTCGTTCATCGTGTCCACCCATCATCCCGCGCGGCAGGAAATATGAGCTGATCCGGAAGCCCTCATCTCAATGCGCCATCTCATTGTAGCTTTATCCAAAATACGTACCTGAACGCGGCGGATATAAACAAGACCGTAAGGGGAACTGTAGCCTCCACTTCGGATGGTTGAACTAATCAGATAAGTCCAAAAATAACAAAACCAGATGTTAGTACCAGAAATCAAAGCAGCCAAAAAAATGAAATCGCTGATGAACCGAATTAGCAGCTTGTTAGTGATTGCTTGGGCTCTAGCTGGCTGCGCTCCCACTGCTCCGCTAGAAAAGAAGATCGCGGCGCATAATCCCATCGATCTTGCACTCTGGCGTACCGACATGAAGCGCCGCCTGACCGTTGAGCAGGATCACGACCTCGACACTGCACTCCAAGAGATGCGCTTACGTTTCATAGCCGACAATCCAGCCATCCGGAGCGAAGACGTCGACGAACAGCTGAATGAACGGATTAACGGGCATCCTATCAGAGAGGTACTATTGATCGGCCTTCACTCTAAGGTGCGCCGTTTGGAAGTGCTCCAGGCTGAACTCCAGAAGGTGATCGCGGACAATAGCAAGCTAACCACAAAACCTGGCGACACCGCGTCCGCTACCGTCTTGCAGGAAATTCGGCAAGACCAGTCAACGGACTATGAAAAGGTGGTCTCCGACATCGCAACCACCAAGCAGAAGATCGAAATCTATTCTTCCAGCCCAAAAACCGATCAGACGAGTCGTGCTAATTAAGCATTTTAACCTGCCGCTTCTGCATTCGAGGAATGAAAGTAAAATGTCGAAGCTGGAGATTACCTGCCGAATAATGCACTAGGGCCAACGCGCATATTTACCGCACATCTCACCAACGAAGATGGAGTATATCGACTCTCAGGATGGGCAAACCCGCGGGAGCAACCGGCGGTGCGAGCGACGTCCAGATACCGAACTCTGCTTCCACGTTGCCAATTTTCTTTGTCATGATCAAACCGCCCTTTTTCACCGAAAAGGCCCTTTCGGCATCAAGCGCCGCTTTGTCTTCGAATGCCTTCGCCAAATTGTGTCCAGCAGCAGACTCAGTTACTAAAAACGGATCCATGTGTATAACATCTGAGTCGCTTGGCTCTTTTATTGATTCTGCCTCTTTCGATACAGGAATATTCTGAGGGGCCGTGTAACTGAAGGCTTCACGAAGCTTCGCCAAAGAAGCTTCGCGTACAGAGAGTTCACCTGCGTGAACCACTAAACACGCAGTGAAAAAGGGCACCAATCTGAAGACAACCTTCATGGGAGAACGTTTGTCTGACAGCAGTTCCGTCGGCCGTGTTGCCTGAATCGACCGCTTTTTTTGTTCGGGAGATCTGATGGGACACGCTCATCAAACCCCCGCTAAGTCGGGATTGTTGCTCTCAAGGTACAAGACTCAGGCGTCGACCAGGTCTTTTTCGATTCGAAGGTTGCTGATGATGAAGTCTTGGCGCTCGGGAGTGTTCTTGCCCGTGAAAAACGAGTAAAGCTCGGCGCTGTTATGCAAATAAGTCAAAGAGACTGGTTCGAGTTTAATCACATCACTTCCGCCGACATACCGAGTTTGTGCATCGCGGACTCTATCAGCGGTCAACCGAATCGAGCGCAGAGAGAACGTACCGCAGCTAAAGATTTTTCGGCATGCAGGTGAAATGAGTTTGAGACTTGTGGACTTTGCGCCACCCGTTGCCAGAACTCGATCGCAAGGTTTGCCGCCTGGGACCAAATGACTTGATCCCCCGGCAACGGCGGCGCGGGGGAAAATATCGGATCAGGTTCAGCTGAACCTGGGCGCGGAGCCCAGAGCATCGGCAGCATGTCGTACGTGGGGGTAAGGCGAAATGGCAGGCCATTATCGAGAAAACACGCGAGATTTCCAAAATGCATGTCGGTGTTGCCGATCAACTGGCCAAACGCATGCCGCAAGCGTACAACGTCGAGGTCGCTTGCACTTAACCAACCGCCAGCGTGTAAACCTTGCGCGGCCACAACCCAGTCATTCGTATCCGGCCCTGTGAATCCTGCGTCGTGCAAAGCGCGCAGCGAAACCACGCCGCGTCGGCCGTACTGACCCACCCGGTCAAAGCGCGATATCTGATAGAAACGGCGTTCGCCAAAATCTTGTATTTCCGTCGATGGTGCCTCGGCGTCGGATGCTGAAGATGACTTGAGCAGACTAAGAGCAATCTGTTCCGCAACCATCAGATCCGCCCAACGGCGTCCACTCGGAGTATCAAGACGATCGGTGAATTTAACAATAACCGCCTCATAGCGCTTGGAGTTTGGGTCGTACAGCCAGGTAGTGAATTTCGGTTGCTCGCCCTCGACGGAAGAACCTGCAGTCGCACCCGCGTCGGCCTTCGCCGCCATTTCAGGAAACCGCTTCTCGCGCTCGGTGTAGAGCACCGCTTGCGAAGAGAAACCTACCAGAGCACCACTGCTTGCATGATCGCCTATCGCCAGATTCCCTGGGAGATCGTTGCCATATTGGACCAGATAACTCAGGGTCTGATCGTCGTTCCAATTCCTCGGATCCAAGGGCCAGCCAACGCCGCCAGGCAATTGCCGGGCAGCGGCACGACCCAAGTACCCCTGTGGTCTGAGATCGGTTAGGAAAAAAGGGAACCCATCGCAAAACCCCGCATGATCGTGCACACGGTCAGCCCATTCTGGTCTGACCGACCAGGTGAGTCGCCAACCACCGTAGAGAGCCGTCAACATCGCCCACTCGTGAGCCTGATTGCCGGATAGATTTATGCGATTAACGCGAAAATCGCTTCCACGCCCGATGAGCTGACGCCGCAAAGCGTACCGGGTGCGGCGGGTTATACCCAGCTTGACGACCTGAGAATCCAGTTGTCGCAAACCGCGCTGCACAGTTAGCCGATTCACCTTCAAACTCTGCGCGAGACTCTGAGCGCTCAACGGTCCTTCGGCCTGCAACTGTAAGCTAAGGAGATTGGGATTAAGCGGTGGAAATCCGGGCATAAAAAAGGCTATGTTGAACAGATATCTTTCACAATACTAATAAATTAGTACTTATTCTTTAACATCTTACGTATAATACATTAGCTATCTTGAACAGATATTTTAGGGAAACACGCGAGTTGTTCCGCCCTGTCCGCCGCGAAAAGTGTCAACCACTGAGCAGCCGGTTAGCGATATGCACGCAGAGACGCGAAGAAAGGATCTGGTATTCCCTGCGGCTTTGCCCCTTTGTGTGAGGCAGGTTCAAAATACTCAGGCTTCCACCAGATCCTTTTCCACTCTCAGATTGCTGATGATGAAGTCTTGGCGCTCGGGGGTGTTCTTGCCCATGTAGAACGAGAGGAGTTCGTCGCTGTTATGCAGGTTAGCGAGAGTCACTGGTTCGAGTTTGATCGCGTCGCCGATGAAATCCTTAAACTCGCTGGCAGAGATTTCGCCTAAGCCTTTGAAGCGTGTCACCTCGGCGGTCGTGCCGAGTTTGTTCATCGCGGATTGCTTCTCCGCTTCAGAGTAGCAGTACTTCGTTTCTTTCTTGTTGCGCACGCGGAAGAGCGGCGTTTCGAGGATGAAGACGTGGCTGTTGGTGATGAGTTCGGGAAAGAACTGAAGGAAAAATGAGAGCAGCAGCAAACGGATGTGCATGCCGTCGACATCGGCATCGGTCGCAACGACGACGCGGTTGTAGCGCAGGCCGTCGAGGCCTTCCTCAATGTTGAGCGCGCTTTGCAGGAGGTGAAACTCCTCGTTCTCGTAAATAACTTTTTTGGAAAGGCCGTAGGTGTTGAGTGGTTTTCCCTTGAGCGCGAAGACGGCTTGGGTCTGCACATCACGGCAGGCGGTGAGCGAGCCGGCAGCGCTGTCACCTTCGACAATGAAGATTGTACTCTCCTCGGCGCGTTTGTCTTTTGTATCCAAGTGAACACGACAGTCGCGGAGCTTGCGGTTGTGCAGCGAAGCTTTCTTGGCGCGTTCGCGGGCAAGATTGCGGATGCCGGAAAGCTCTTTGCGTTCGCGTTCGCTGTCTTCGATTTTGCGCTTAAACGACTCGGCGGCCTCGGGGTTGCGATGCAGCCAATTATCGAGGTGCTGTTGAAGGAAGTTGCCGATGAACTGGCGGATCGAAGGGCCGTTCGGGCCGATGTCGGTCGAGCCGAGTTTCGTTTTGGTCTGCGATTCGAAGACGGGCTCCATCACGCGCACAGAGATAGCTGCGACGATGGACTGGCGGATATCGGCAGCATCGTATTCCTTCTTGTAGAAGTTTCGGATAGCCTGCACAAGACCTTCGCGGAAGGCGGCGAGGTGCGTGCCACCCATCGTGGTGTGCTGGCCGTTGACGAAGGAATAATATTCTTCGCCGTAGTGGCCGCCGTGCGTCATCGCGAGCTCGATGTCGTCGGCTTCAAGGTGGATGATCGGATAGAGCGTTTCGCCGGTGAGTTTTTTCGCGAGAAGATCGCGCAGGCCGGCCTCGGATTTGAACGTCTTGCCATTGAATGTGAGGGTGAGGCCACGGTTGAGGTAGGCATAATTCCAGAGCATTTCCTCGATGAACTCGTTGCGGAATTTGAAATCTTTGCCGAAGAGGGCTTCGTCGGGCGTAAACGCGATGATCGTACCGTTCTTCTCCGTCGTGGCGGCGACGCGGTGATCTTTCTTCAATTTGCCCTGCATGAACTCAACGACCTTGGTCTGCCCGTCACGCACGGCTTGCGCGCTGTATTCGTACGAGAGGGCGTTGACGGCCTTTTGGCCGACACCGTTGAGGCCTACGGCTTTCTTGAACGTTTCGCTGTCGTACTTCGCGCCGGTGTTGATGACCGAGACGCATTCAATGAGCTTGCCGAGCGGAATGCCACGTCCGTAGTCGCGCACGCGCACCGTACGGTCAACGACTTCGACCTCGATCTTTTTGCCGAAGCCCATCGTGAATTCGTCGATTGAGTTGTCGATGGACTCCTTGATCAGAACGTAAATACCGTCCTCGGCATGTCCGCCGCTGCCAAGACGCCCGATATACATGCCGGGGCGCATACGGATGTGCTCGGTCGAGGAAAGGGTTTTGATACTCGCTTCGGTGTACGCAGTAGCCATGTGAAATTTGTAGAGCCCAGCGTCGGGCACGAAGCGAGCGTGACAAGCGAAATTCATCGTGCTTTTTTCAATGCGCACATCTGTGCACCGGCGCTGTCTGCGTTCGGAGCCAGAGCATATCTACATTCTCTATGAAAAAACTCCTCTACATTCTCGGCGCTTTATTCGTCGTGACGGTGATCGCCGTCGTCATCATCATCGCCAAGCTCGGCACGATCGTGAAAACGGCCGTCAACCGCGTCGGACCCACGATCACGCAAACGACCTTCGTGCTTAACGGCGCCGACATCTCGCCCTTTTCCGGCAAAGGCACGTTGAAAGAGCTGACGATTGGCAACCCAAAGGGCTGGACGACGGAACATGCGTTTTTCCTCAAAGAGATCTCGATCGATCTCGAACCAAAGTCGCTCACGGCTGACCACATCGTGATCAACAGCGTCTTGATCGATAATCCCGAGATCATCTACGAGACCACGATTACGAACAGCAATTTGCAGGATTTGCTGAAAAATATCCAATCCGGTGGCAATCAGCCGGCTCAAGCTGAGAAAAAACCAGAAGCCAAACCCGAGACCCAGGCCCAGCCCGAAGCGAAACCGGCCAAAGAGACAAAGATTGAGATTAAGAGTTTCCGTCTGGTTAATGTAACGCTCAAGGTCGCAGCCGCTGGCAATGTCTATACCGCTAAGATCCCTGACTTGATCATGAACGATCTTGGTACAAAAGAAGGCGGCCTCACTCCAGAACAGCTTTCTATCGCTATCCTGAAAGAAATCGCCTCCCAAGCGAGCCAGGCCGCTTTGAAATCTACCGCCACCAGCGGCCTAAAGGACAAAGCGATCGAGAAAGCAGGCGAAGGTTTGCGCAGCCTACTTGGCGGAAAGAAGTAATTTAAAAGAGAACAGGTTCACAACAACGCCGGCCGACTTCACGCCAGGACTGGCGTTTTCTGTGCAACGATCTCGATCTTAATAAACTCGGCTACGCGGACCGAAATAAAAAAGGCCTGCCTAGTGAAAGGCAGGCCAAACCAAGAATTAGAAACCGTTGGTTAAGGTAACGCTGGGCGTGCGATTACCGCCTTTGATTGGATCGGTATTGTTACTGATTTCAGACCTTCGGCCTGAGCGGTAAGCTTGAGTTCACCTGCCTCTTTCGAAGATTGGACGATGATTTGAGCGAGACCGTTGAAGACGCTGCGGCTCCATGCGACGGGCGCTCCTTTTTCCTGCAAGCGCAACGCAACGCCTTTACTGAGGCCCGCAGTCAGACCGTAGTTAGCGATCGCAACAGCGACGCTATTTTCGCCAACGTGAAGCAGCGCCTTCACATCGTAGATCGACGGAGCGCGTGAGTCGCCCGTGCTGCCGATCTTTTGCCCGTTGATAAAGACATTACCGCTGCCGTCGATTTTACCGAACCAAAGCTCAACGGCAGGAGCAGCGAGATCTTCAGCGGTGACATTGAAACGTACGCGGAAAATCGCGCGTTCATGCGGTGCGAGCGGACCGTTATCGGCATTGACGTCCACCGCTTCCCAGGTGGAGTCATCAACACTTTCAGCGGCTTCTGGAATCGTCGCGGCGTTTGGATCGATATCTTTCTTCATGTGCCAGCCATTGATCGAGATCGAACGCGAAGTCGTGGTCGGCACGAAGGTGTCCGGCTCGTGGCAACTTGGGTTTCCGTTGCCTACTCCAAGAATGCGACCTGGGCCTTCAAGTGAGAAGCTAATGAGATTATTGGCGACAGGAACAACGCGGCCCTGTTCGTCAGCTACAGCGACGGTGATGATCGAGGCATCTTCGCCGTTAGCGTCAATGACGGGGCGGTCGGGCAACAGTTGCACGGCAACAGCGGCTCCCGTGGTCTCAACTTTTTCCTCGGCGACGACCTGGCCAGCTTTGAAGCCTTTTGCGGAAAGAACACCAGGCGCGTATTTGACTTTCCACGACAACTTCGAATCGCGTGCCATCGCCTGTTTACCAAGACTCTGACCATTAAGAAAGAGCTCAACCTCGTCGCAGTTGCTGAGAGCATTCACGACGATCTCCTGACCTTCGCGCCCGGGCCAGTTCCAATGCGGCAGCAAGTGCAGCACCGGTGTGTCCTGCCACCATGAACGGTAATACCAGAAATTATCTTTAGGAAAACCACAGGTGTCGTAGATGCCAAAATGCGAATTAATGCACGGCCAGTCATACGGAGTCGGCTCGCCGCGATAATCGAAGCCGGTCCAAACGAAACCGCCAGAGAGCCACGGGCGCGGTGCGTAGAAACTCCACCAGTCGTGCGCGGTGTTGGCCCATTCCGGCGCATTTTCATCGTAAGCGCTAACGTACCCCAAAACAGGATCATTAGTATAAATCCCGCGCGTACCCACCGTGCTGCCTTGCTCAGTGCCAACGTTGGGCTGCTTGGGATGGGCTGCGTGGTAATCGTCCGCGCCTTGGCCGATGTGGTAGTTCCAACCGCGCACTTCGATGATTTCATTAATGCCGATGAAATCGTTACCAACCGGAGCAGCGTAGGTGATCGGGCGGGTTGTATCCAATTTCCGGATCGCAGCCTGCATGGTCGTAGCGACACGTTTGCCGGCCGGCGTGCCTTGCGTGGAAAATTCTTCGTTGGCGATTGACCAGATGACCACGCTCGGGTGGTTGCGGTCGCGTTTGATCAAACGCTCGAGCCGGTCGATATTGGCTGCGTCACTGCCGAGCAAACGATTCTCGTCCATCACGAGCATACCGAGCCGATCGCAAGCTTCGAGTAGTTCGGGTGTCGGCGGATTATGCGAAGTGCGATAGGCGTTACCGCCCATTTCCTTCAGCTTCGCGATCCGGAAATACTGGAGCCGATCAGGCAAAGCCGCACCGACGCCAGCGTGATCCTGGTGATTGCATGTGCCCTTGATAACGTAAGGCTGGCCGTTGAGGAGAAAACCCTTCTGCGCGTCGAACGCTACGGTGCGGAGGCCAAAAACGGTCTCGACGCGGTCCATGGTTTGCGAACCGACAACGAGCGTGGTGACGAGCTTATAGAGCTTCGGCGTCTCGGGTGACCAAAGTTCGGGCGCATCGACTTTGGCTTCGTAGCGGACCGTGGTATTTGCCGCATCGATACGGACAGGCTCACGGCCGCGGGCGAGTACTTTATCGTCCGGCGCATACATTTCCCATATGATCACAGCATCCGCCGACGCCGTGTGCGTATTTTGAAGTTCGGCTTGGACAAAGACCTGCGCCGAACCGCCCGGGGCATTATTTCTGAAACTACTTTGGACATAAATGCCGTCGGGCGCGATGGACACCGGCATCGTTTTCACCAGCCAGACGTGACGATAAATACCCGCGCCTTCGTAAAACCAGCCCTCCGACTGAGTCGCATCAACACGAACCGCGACGACATTCTTCCCGCCAAAATTAGCGACATCAGTGATATCATAGCGGAAGCCGCTGTAACCACTTTCGTGACGGCCTACGCTCCAGCCGTTGACGAACACTGTACAATCCCTAAATACTCCGTCAAATTCCAGCCAGAGCCGACGGTTGGCGTCGGCCTTGAGTAGATTAAACGTACGGCGATACCAGCTGACGCTATTCTGCGGGAACGCGCCACCGACGGCCTTGAAACCGTGAGAGCCATCGGCCTTGGCATCGAACGGCAACTCAATCGCCCAGTCATGCGGCAAGTTGACCTGGCGCCAGCTCGCATCGCTGAAAATCGGGCTTGCCGGGCCATAGCCTGCTCCTGCTTTCGCGAGATTCTGCCCGATACCCCAGTCGTTGCCGAGATAGAATTTCCACCCAAAGTCCATCAATAGTCGCTCGCGCGCAATGGGCACAGGAGCAGGCGGATTGGCAGCATGACTGATGACACCTGCCACAAGTGTGAACAGGCCAATGAGGAGGATGCGTTGGATACGTTTCATAGATTGTTAAAGCGATCGGTGACTGAAATGATCTCAGGAGATAGAGGGAGAAGCGATAATATCGTCGTTAGCTGGAGAAACCACGGGCTTGCGCATGGGCATCGTAAACGCCCCAAAGGTAAGCGCGCGCCACAGCCACTCCAGCGGGCCATAGTGAAAACGTTTTAACCAGTAACGCGAGACTGCGATCTGCGCCACCAAAATAGCCGCACCTACCTGCACACTGTAAAACGGTCCTAGATAGCGATAGAGAGCCCAACCAAAACCGTAAAATAACGGCACACCGATAAGGCCCTGCAAAACGTAATTCGAGAGGCTCATACGACCGTAGGGCGCAAGTAAACGGAGGACCGTCTTGCCCTTTGTCCATTGGAAAAGCAGCACAAACGCGCCCACCCAGATCGCCAGTTGCGCAAGGTTACAGTAAGCTGAGACAAGATTCGCCGTCACGTAACGATTCGTGCCCTGCAATCCCCAATCAGAAAGCTGACCTTTAACCGGATAAATGATCGCAAAACCAATCGCCCCGAAAAACAAAGCGCGTACGGCAAGCGCTGCAGCGCGCTCCGGGTTTTCAAGAATACGTGAACGACCTAACATGTATCCCCAAACAAAGAGCCCAAGCATCTGCGTGTAACGGCCCGTTTCAAACGTCCAACTTAGACGTGACGTTTGTCCCAACCACAAATTTGTCTTGATGACTTCCCAGAGCGATCCGTCGCCGTACACCCGGCAAATCTGATCATAGACGCCCCAATGATACGGCCGCGGGACTTGATAACCGGATTCGAAAATTACCCGTCCAACCTGCCACCAGGAAGGGATCTGCAGCACGAGTAAAACAGATAGCCACGCGAGCGCCCGGTTACTCAGCCCATGAAGAAATACCAATGGCATACCCAAAATGGCGATAATCATCAAAAAATCGCCGCAATAAACAATACCGTTGATGTATCCAAAAAATCCTAACAACGCCAGCCGCCACAAGAATCGTCTTTTAAAATTCACGCCACGCTGCGACCACCGGTTGAGGATAAAGGAAAAACTCACCCCGAACATAAGCGCAAAAACCGCATAGGACTTGCCACCGAAAAAGAAAAAACCGCAATCATGCGTCCACGTGTTTAACGTCTTCAACCAAGCGGACGCATTCTCCGGATAACGGGAGAAATCCCAATGTTCGATCGAATGCAGTAAAAGAATCCCTGCCAGCGCCGAACCACGCAAAGCGTCAACTAGCTCGACACGCGAGTTGCCTAGGGAAGTAAATTTATCGACAGATGCGGCGTTCATTGAGTGCGACAAAGAGGGGTCCACAGAAAAGGTTACCTTTGTGATACCACAGTGAAACATGTTCGTACATGGATAACATCACAAAAAACATTTGCAAAATCCCCAATCTGAAATCGACCATCGAAGCCAAAACAGGCAGTTGCGTGCCTCAACCTAGCATTCCTTCCTGTTGTGTGTTCGACGATGCCCCGCCCAAATCAAGACCTTTGCGAAATCCACTCACTCGGTCCCACGACGCGTGAATGGTTGGTGAGCGCGCGCCAAGTAAAGGCGTTTGCGATCAGTCGGACAAAGTTTGTCGGATATTCCGAGGCCGGTGCTGGCTACCGATTTGTTCGCCATGCTCCAACTTTTGGACAGATTCTTGCCTGCACAGGAGGTGAAGGTCGCGTACTGGTGGACGGTCGTTGGCAACGCTGCTCAGCCGACTACGCCTATGTGACCGCACCCCGCGCACCCAGTGCGTACGAAATAAGGCCGGGTGCACGCTGGCGCGTTTGCTGGGTCATCTATGACGAAAAAGCCCAGTTACCTGGATTGACCGCGGGCGAATCGCCACGACTCGTCAGGACAGAAACGTTTGGATTGAACCAAGCGATTAGAGGACTTTGTCACGAAGCGGCTGGGGAAGCTGAACCCGCGGCACTAGAACTATGGGTTACACTCGTTAATCGGCAGGTCCTCCGCATCCTTCAACCAGGCGATACTGATCCACGCTTAGCCAATCTCTGGGTAATGGTTCGTCAGGATCTTGGCGGTGATTGGAATTTGTCGCGCATGGCCCGATGTGCAGGTGTCAGCGAAGAATCACTGCGGCGGCTTTGCCTGAAACACTACGACCAGCCACCCTTAACTCACGTGACGCAGTTGCGGATGCTTTTCGCAGCCGACCTCCTGACGTGCACTCAGGAAAAAATAGCCTCCATCGCGGAGCGAACCGGGTACGCTGACCCCTTTGCCTTTAGCAATGCCTTTAAGCGAGTGCTAGGGCAGCCTCCGTCACGGTACCGCGCACGACACGAGTGAGCTCTTATCTACTCTCCGGCCATCCCAAATGACCTTGATGGACCAGATTCTCCAGCGCGCTTCGTGGTCAATACTGAGCAGCCGGGTATCGGGAGGTCCGTTAGGTCCTGCATAACAATTGGAAGCGCACTAGCAAAAATGCGGTCTATTTCTGGTAATTATCCTGGGGACTTCTAGGGGGAATATAACTTAAAGAGTACGACCGGACACCCGATGTGAAGGTAACTCCAAACATCTATGCCCGTCAGCCGCGTCTCCCTAGCTTTGCCGTCGCAGCACCGTGTTTTTTCTACACTGCCGACGCAGCTCCGACGGCTACTCGGGTGCTTAATGCTGAGTCTGCTCGTTACTACAACAGGCCGCGCGGCAGTGCCACTTGTTCAGCTCAGCTCCACAGTCTACCATACGGAGCACTGCCTTTTTATTATCGACTCGTCTGTCAATTGGTCTTCGCCCTCGACCGCCTACAACGATCTCTACGGCTATCCGTTTCCCAAACTCAACAACGCCTACGACACACTCGTCGCACAATTCCCAGACACGTATTTTTCCATCTGCTACATTGCCAACACCGGAGATTCGCCCGTGCCGAACTACATCGACCGCACCTATAAACCTCCTGGCATTAATGAAACCTACGCCGCTGGCGCACCCAACACTTTTGCGACAACCGACATGTGCCGCTACAATCTTCCCGGCGGCGCCGTCTCAAAATCCACATTGGGAGTTTATGATCACGAAATCGGCCACGCCTGGGGTGCTCGCGCATTTTATAACACATCGCCCTATCCCTCGCTGAGCAACGGGCATTGGTTGCCCAACACCACTATCGATTGCCAGATGGGTGCCAACGATACGACCGACGGCTACCTAACCGTTAACAAGATCTATGGTAGCCCGGCAGACGGTTTTCGCTGGCAGAAAGTGGACAATGCCCGCAGCAACGAATTCCAGATCTTTTCTGAACAAACGCTCTATTTGATGGGACTCGCTGCGCGCTGGCCTACCACTTACTTGCTCAATAACGCCGTCTACAACGCGGACCTAACCATGGGGTATTCGTCAGTGGATACACTCGATCACGCCACCATGGTGACAGCCTACGGCACGCGTAATCCGGATTACAAAACTGAGCAAAAACGACTCAAGATCGCCTTCGTTTACATCGCACGAGATCTGGCCGAGGTGAACACCGTATATCAAAATGTCGAACAATCAGCCGACCAGTTTTGCAATGCCGAGACAATCGATACCACCACCTATCGGTCGCAAACTCCATTTCTTTGTGATTCCAAATATCGCGGCAGTGTCGACAGCAAGCTCTCCGATCTCGACGGCAACACCACGCCCAATCTCACCGTCACGAATGCTTACGTGACGTCGACTGACGGCAGTGCCACGGTCAACTTCGTCGCTAGCGATCCCGACGGTCCTGCGCCCACCGTCACCGTTGTGCCCACATCCACCAGCTGCTCTGTGGTAGGAAGCGCAGTTCAAGTCACCGGCCTCCCTGATGGTGTGCACTTCTTCACCCTCAAAGCGGTCGATTCAGGCGGGAAAAAAGTATTCGGACACTTCGTCGTCGAAGTGCAACGCCCCGTAACATCTACAACCGTCGCCACTCAACCGATGGGCCAGACAGTCGTGGCAGGAAACAACGCCAGCTTCGGCATCGTCGCCTCCGGTAGTCCAGCAATTTATACCTACCAATGGTATCGGCAAGCTGCCCGCACCAGTACCTGGAATCTTCTCACTGATGGGTCTGGCTACAGCGGCACCACCACCGCCAGCCTGTCGGTCGCTGCCATTCCCTCCATGGATCAGGACCAGTTTCTTTGCACGGTCAGCAATACGACTGGTACAGCCACCAGCAGTCCCGCCTCGCTTCGGGTCAATGAAACGCTTCCGGCATTCACCACACAGCCGGTCGACAAATCAACCGTGGCCGGATATTCGACATCGTTCACTGTGGCGGTAGGCGGACCTGCCACGACTTTTGGTTATTATTTCTACCAGTGGCAACGCCAAGCTGCCGGCACCAGCAGCTGGGTTAACCTAACTAACGGTTCGGGCTACACAGGCACCACGACCGCCTCGCTTGGCGTTATTGCCGCACTCGCCATGACCGGCGATCAGTTCCGCTGTGTCGTGTCCAACACCGCCGGCTCCATCACTAGTAACGTCGTCACTCTCACCGTAGGGACACTACCCACGATCACCGCCCAACCGATTTCTCCCCTCACGGTTGTAGCCGGCCAAACCGCTTCCTTTTCCGTTACCGCCAGCGGCACCGCACCGCTTACCTACCAGTGGTCGCTTTACAGCACGCCCGTCACAGGCGCCACTTCCGCAACTTTAACTATAACAAACGCCCAAACAACCGACTCCGGTGCCTACAGCGTAGTCGTCACCAACGCTCTCGGATGGACCCGCAGCAATGTCGGCTCTCTCACCGTCACGGCCGGGTCGTCCAGTTCATCATCATCTAGCTCCAGCTCTTCCTCTTCGTCTTCTTCATCCAGTAGCAGCTCGTCGAGTTCGTCCTCCTCTTCGTCGTCTTCAAGCAGCGGCTCTTCATCGAGCAGCTCTTCTTCCAGTAGCTCCTCCTCTTCATCGTCCAGCTCTTCAAGTTCATCGTCTTCGAGTAGCAGCAGTTCGAGCTCCTCCTCATCGAGCAGTTCGTCCTCATCAAGCAGCAGCTCCAGCTCGTCGTCATCTTCGTCTTCGAGTTCAAGCAGTAGTTCTTCCTCGAGTTCTTCTAGCTCCGGCGCAAGCGGTCCGCTCACAATCAATGTGACCAACACGACGGAACTCGCCAACGCCATCACCTTCGCGACCAACAATCCGCTCGCTCAAGTAACGGTCAACCTCGCCGCCGGTACTTACCCGCTTACGACTCCTTTGCCGACCATCGCTGCCAGCGACGTCATCTTGGCTGGCCCAACAGTAGGCGCTGCAATTCTCGACGCCCAAAGCCTCGGCTCAGGTCCCGTTCTTAATCTCACTGCCGATCGTTTAACCATCTCTAAACTGACTTTGCGCAATTTCAGCAATCGCGGCATCATCATCCAGCCTGGTGCCGATCTCGGCACTATCGACAGTTGCGCCTTTTCCAATTCCGCCACCTCCGCCATCGACGGACAAGGTTGTGCTAGCTGGGTCGTTACAGCCAACACGTTCAACACCATCGCAGGTATCGCTGTGACCGCCGAGCCCGCGGTCCATTTCTACGGTGGTGCAAGCGGTACTACGATTACGCACAACCTCTTCCTCAGCTGTGATCGCGCCATCGCCTTCGGCCAAGGTGCCGCCTCTGCCCATACTGGAGGAAAGATCCAAAATAATTTCATTTCTGATTCTCGCAGCACGGGCAGCTATCCCGGCCCCGCCATTTCGCTGGAATCTGCCCCGTCCGCTCAAGTCGACAACAACACCCTCTATCTCGCCGGTACCTACGCCAACGCAATCGAGTACAACTACGTCGCCACCAACCTGGGCTTCATACGGAACAATCTTACCAACAAATCCATTACAGCGCTCAACAGCGCCGCAGTCACACTCGCCACCAATTTCACCTCTGCCGCGGCCTCCTGGTTCGTTAACCCGGCGGCTTGTGATCTCCATCTCGCAACTGCGCCCGTTGGCGTCGTTGATGCAGGCACGACCATTATTGGCCTAGTCACCGACATCGACAGTGATCCTCGCCCAACCGGTCTTGGTTATGATCTCGGTGCCGACGAATATACGAGTACCAGTTCGTCCAGCAGCAGTTCGTCCAGCAGCAGTTCCTCTTCAAGCAGCTCTAGCTCTTCTTCTTCGTCCAGCTCAAGTTCATCGAGCGGATCTTCGTCATCTTCATCATCCAGTAGTAGCTCCAGCAGTTCGTCGAGTAGCTCAAGCGGCGCTCCTAATTCTGGCGGCAGCGGCGGCGCCACGGGTATCGAATTCAATATTGCTTTGCTATTGCTCCTGGCAGTCAGACGTTACGTGCGCAGTCAAGCGTCTCGGATCTACAGAAAATTTACATGTAGTTAATAATCCTATACCATCAGACAGGTGGATTTGTAACGATGGTATCAAAAACCCGTTGGCATCCGACGAAGTTTGCACCAACGGAGCCAAGGATAAAGAAGGTGGTGTGCACCTTCCACTCAAGCGTCCCATGTTCGCCGGCAGAACGTCACGAATTTCACATCTCTTTCGCGTGGCTGGTTTCATTCTGTTACACGTCAGCTTAATCGCAACCATTGATGCCGCCACCGCGTCTGACTTTCTCTATGGCACTCTAGCTAAATCAGGAGCCGAACCTAACGACCTTCCTTATCGCTACCTCGTTCCGAGCGGCTATAGCGCGACAAACGCCTACCCGTTGATCGTATTTCTCCACGGCTCCGGTGAACGCGGCAACAACAACACCGCTCAGATCAGCAACAATGCCAATGGCGCACTCCAGCTCGTCTCAGCCGCCAATCAAGCAACTTACCCCTGTTTCATGCTTGCTCCCCAAGCCAGCGTCGCGGAAGGCTGGAACGCTAACACACTGGGCCAAGTTGTACGCACGATCCAACAGCTTGAGGCAACGTATTCGGTCGATCATAACCGGATCTATGTTACCGGTCTTTCCATGGGCGGCGGTGGCACCTGGGAAATCATCATGCGTTATCCTTTTCTGTTTGCCGCCGCAGTTCCCATGTCCGGTTGGGGCCCTGGCTCATATGAAAAACTGGCGGGAATACCGATTTGGAATTTTCACGCATTCGACGACGGCACGGTAGCAGTCAGCGGAAGCGACAATGCGGTCAGCGCCACAAGACAGGTTGGCGGACGTGTCATCTACACTCGTTACGCGACCGGCGGTCACGGAATCTGGCCCACTGCCTATGCGAATCCCTATCTTCTTCCGTGGATGATGGTGCAGCAGCGAAACCAACCGCTTGCTGGAACGCCGATCATCTCGATCGTCTCACCGACGCCACCTGTAGTTCCACCCTCAGTTGTTTCTTCCCGAGATATATCTGGCACCGCCGCAATGCCCGGCGGAGTGACCCAGGTCAGCTGGACTTTCACGCCTTGGACAGGAAACGCTGGAGTCGATACCAGCACTTACTCGCTCGCAACCGGCACCGGAAATTGGTCCGTTACCAACGCCACGGTTAAAGGAGATTCAACGCTATTCTTGGCGATTTCAACTGGCTCCAGTTGGGCCACAGAAGGAGGCGTCACCACGTTGAACGATTGTCTCTGGAACGTCCCCACCGGCGCCAATCTCACTGCTCCTGCCGTCACGATCTCCACGCCGACAACTACAGGCACCTTCACCGCCACAAACGCTTCTCTCAACCTCACCGGCACCGCTACGGCTACCGGCGGTAAAACAGTAAAGGCGATCACGTGGTCAAACGACCGCGGCGGCAGAGGCATCGGCGTAGGCACTTCCGCTTGGAACATCGACAACCTCGATCTCAAGTCAGGTGATAATGTCATTACGGTGACCGCACGCGACTCACATAGCATCACTGCCAACGCTGTGCTCCTTGTGCACGCAAACCTGAGCGGAGACGCCATCGCCCCCACTGTACCGACCAATCTCTTAGCGACAGCCAACTCGCCGACGACCGTCGCCCTAAGTTGGACTGCTTCGACCGACAACGTCGGCGTCACCGGATACGGCGTCTACCGCGGTGGCAATCTCATCAAGACGACTGCTTATAACACTTATACTGACACCAATCTTTCTCCTTCCACGCAGTATAGCTATACGGTCAATGCGTACGATGCAGCAAACAACATCTCCGCCCAATCGCCCGCAGCTCTCGTCACCACGCTCGCTTCGACTTCTTCATCTTCGTCCGGCAGCTCCAGCTCGTCGAGCTCTTCATCTTCCTCCAGCAGTTCCTCCAGTTCCAGCGGCGCGACCTCCAGCAGCTCCAGTTCTTCAAGTTCGTCGAGTTCCTCGTCCAGCAGTTCATCATCAAGTTCGTCCTCGTCATCCAGCAGTTCGGGCAGCTCCGGTGGCAACGGATCCTCCTCAGGCGGCGGTGCACCTAGTGTCTGGTTTTTAACGGCGTTGACGATTGCATTATTGAGACGTCTTTCGAACCAATAAGCACGCCACGTGCTTTTCATGGATATTCAAACTCGGGGAAGGCCATTTAATGGCTAAATATCTGCTAAACGGATTCGATTGGAACCTTTCCTTTGACCCAAGTGAATCGTGCTTTTTCATGGGTCTAGAATGTCCAGGCACAAACTGGCTCTAACTGGAGATTATTCCCTCTTTCTTTCACGAGTTGGGCAAAATCGAAATACACCTCGACAGCACATTGAAAGGCGATGCAGAGAAAGGAAACCATTATGTATCGAACGTCAAAAGTGATTACGGTACTCCTGCTCATTGCCTTCGCCATGCTTTTGGGCGTACGGAGCTACGGCAGTTATCTTTACCCGCAGGCCACGAATTTCATGAGTACCTACGTGGCGGAACGACCACGTCTGATTCTCACGCCACAACGGCTGCAAGAACTAAAGACGTTGTATGCGACTGATCCTGTTTTGCAGAAATATATATTTCAAGCCATGTGGACAGCTGAGTATAACAGCTACACGGCTTCGCTTCCGGTCTACAATAATAACGGTACCACTGGATTTCTATTAAGCGAGAGCACCCGTACTCTGGATTTGGTGGCTAATCTGAGTTTCGCGTACCTGTGGACCGGCGACGTGAAGTATGCTGACCGAGCGAAACTCATCCTGACGACCGTGGCCGCGTTTCCAGACTGGGATTCATCGCATTTTCTCGATGCCGCGTACATGGGCGTCGCCGTTTCTTTCGGCCTGGATTGGCTCTCAAGCTATTTCGACCAGTCATCCGAAAACCAAGCAGTACGGGCCCAACTCATCAGCGCACTGAAAACAAAATGCTTGGACCCCGGTAAAGCCTATATTTCGAACCCTTCGGCATCGCCACTGTCTTGGTGGGTCACCTACACAGGAGGAAGCAATTGGAATTTCGTCTGCAACAACGCACTGATTGTCGCGTCTCTGGCTATCGCCGAGTGGGATCGGACCTACGCTGATACCGTTATTCCACTAGCCGTAAACTCATTGTCTTACTCGTTAACCGCCTGCGGACCTGATGGTGCCTGGCCCGAAGGAGCCGCCTATTTAAGGCTCTCAATGGATTTTTACGCTTATGGAGTCTCTAGTCTTAAGACTGCATTAAATAACACATTCGATCTAGCTGACACCGCCAAATACCGTGGCATAGACAAAACGAGCGTCTACTATGTCTCAATGGAAGGCAGGAGCCGGTTGTTGCTTTGCTACGCAGATATCCTTGAAAAGTGCCCTAGGCAGGATGCACCGTGCCTTCTTTTTCTTGGAACTCTTTTCGGCAACGACACCGTTATCGCGAATGAAGAAAACCGGATGGTAAACCTAAACCGTTTCACGACGAAGGTATTCTACCCGATCTGGTACAAGGCTGTTTCCATCAACTCGCTCACACACACTCCCAAATACTTTGGCGGGCAAACTCCGCTCTTTATTGCGGACGATGACACTTACGGGGCAAACTCAATCTATCTGGGAGCGAAAGGCGGCGACAATTCATCCACTCACGCGCACCGCGATCTCGGGAATTTCGAGTTCGACGCACTGGGCCTTCGTTGGGCGAGAGACCTTGGCGCCGAAAGCTACAATCTCCCAATCTCGATTCCCTGGGAGGACATTTACCGCGTCAGCTCTTTCAGCCACAATGTTCCCCTCATAAACCATTCGACTCAACCAACCGTTTCCTCCGCGACATTCAAAGCCTATTCACTTCAAACCGACAACGCCTACGTCGTCATCGATCTGACAGAACCCTACTCAACTTATGCCACTCAACTCAGCAGGGGCATCAAGCTGATCGACACAAACCGCAGCATCATCGTTCAAGACGAGTACAATTTGAAAACAGCCCAGGAATGTTCCTGGGGCATGACCACTGACGCCAGCGTTCAGATCACTGATAGCACGTGTAAAACAGCGAAGCTCACCCAAACGGATGCCAATGGCGCGGTACAGGTCGTGTATGCCAAGATTTTATCGCCTTCGAACTGCACGTTTTCGTCGAGCGCCGCTACACCCCCGACGTCGGCTGAAAACCAAAACGTCGGCGTTACCCGCCTCATCGCAACAAAACCCAGCGATGCCACCTTGAATTTTACGGTGACCATTCAGTTGTCACCTGAGTGGAGCGGCTATCATTCGGCAGACACCCCGGTTGTCCCCCTTAATCAATGGACGCCTGATACGACACCGCCTACAACACCGACCAATCTCTCAGGTACAGCCGTATCGAGTACTACAATTTCTTTGGCCTGGACAGCCTCGAGCGACAACACCGCTGTCACCGGATACGGCGTCTACCGCGATGGTAATCTCATCAAGACGACTGTCTATAACACCTATACTGATACCAGCCTCTACCCCTCTACGAACTATAGCTATACGGTTAACGCGTACGACGCCGCCAACAACATCTCCGCCCAATCGCCGGCAGCCCTCGTCACCACGCTCGCTTCAGGTTCCTCGTCTTCCTCCAGCAGCTCGAGTTCCTCCAGTTCTTCTTCATCGTCCTCTTCTTCGAGTTCCTCATCGTCCTCCAGCAGTTCTTCCAGCTCCAGCGGCGCGACCTCCAGCAGCTCAGGCCCCGCACCAGCCCCGGCTGGTGGCGGCGGTGGCGCAACGAGTGAGCTATACCTAGTCGCTATCGCTAGCCTCGTGACCCTGCGCAAACTCAGCCGCCCTCTCACGGCCTGATCAGATTACCTCATAAAATCGATTTGAGTGGGAGGGTTTTGCCTTCGCGCCAGCCGGCGGAGACGAATGTGGTTGAAGCCTCGCTGGGGTGGCAGCGTTGATGAACCCGCATGAGACTCACGACCTGTTCCACCGCAACTGCGCCCATACGTTCGTAATCGACAACGATTCCAGCTGCCTCCGGTGCCGCCTCCGTTACGTCAAGGCAGGCCCACCCGAGTTTACGCGCACGAGCACGGCCAACCGCCACCGCGATTCGACGGAAGGTCGCTTGATCGGCCAGCACCGCATCCACGCTGTAGCTCTGCAGCCAGGTACTAACCGAGTGCGCAGGATGCTTTGCTTTCATCGCTAACGGCGGGACTCTTTCTTCAATCGAGAGCTT
>Ga0302322_100001014_pt1 | contig 22508 bp, 13 predicted proteins | sample Fen_T0_2_FD_203757 | JGI IMG/M metagenome (GOLD analysis project Ga0302322, IMG submission 203757) | Peat permafrost microbial communities from Stordalen Mire near Abisko, Sweden - Fen_T0_2 | ecosystem: Environmental > Terrestrial > Soil > Wetlands > Permafrost | place: Sweden: Abisko...
TGCTGCTCGACATCAAAGGAACGATGTCGGAGGCGGAGCTTCACCCTGGGGCTTCGACTCACTGGTGCGCTCCGGAGCAAGGCTCGACGGGGCGAACTGCACGTGCCGACTCCGACGGGCTACGTGTGGGCTGAGCACGGTCTTTCCTTCGACCCTGACGAGGCAGTGCATCGCGTCGTAAAGGCTGGTGGTGCAGCCTTTCGGCTGGGGCTTCATAGAAGCTTTTCCTGTATTGCCTCAGGCCGTCGCCAGGTGTTCCTCGGAGCACTGGCCGAGTCGTTGGCAGCGACCGTTGGACTATGTTGCGGAATGGGACTGAGTGATCGAAAGCGGTTGTAGGCGTTGCACAAATGCCTAATCTGCGCTCGAGCACACTTGGGTTAGCCTCGCCCCATGGCGAAAAGCTGTTGGTGGGTGCGGCTAGTGTGTCTCGGCGTGTTGAGCGGCTGTAGTTCACGGGAACCTTCGCCGCAACAAGAGGCTGCAGCGCAGGTGCGAGTCGCGGCGGATTCACTCGACTGGACCGTTTCTTCCCCGGAAACCCTGCTCGATGTACCGACCACCTCCGCGCCCGTCAGTGCGCAGTTCGCGATCGCTGCGGACCCCACCGGCTTTCTCCTCAGCTCGATCGGCACGCGTGGGATCATCGAGGCGACTCACGTGTCGAACTCGGGCGTGGTTTCGAGTCCGTTCGGGACGATTCTCTCGAGCGGATCAACCCGGACGCTCAACTGGTCTTTTCCCCCCCCCGTGCCCGTGGCCTTCAACGGGGATCACTATTTGGTCGCCTGGATGAAGTTCGTCCCGGACCCGAACTCGATTTATTCCTCGGACACCGTGGCCAGTGAAATCGACGCCGTGCGAGTGTCTGCGAGTGGTGAGCTGCTGGACACCACGCCGATCGTGGTCGCGACGCTGAACCCTTACCCGCGCGGATTCGTGAACTCGCAGATCGATACCTTGCTCTCGGACGGGAACGGTTTCTTCATTGCGTGGCAGGGCGGGACACCACTCAGCGTCGACGAACAGGGGAGGTTCGTCTCGTTTTCCGGTTCCACCCCGGTATTGTCACCGCTCGTCGACTTTGGATTCTCCAGCATGAACGCTCATTTTTTCGTGTCAGACGGCAGCAAATACGCGCTCGCCTTCCTCAGCCAGCCCCAGCTGGGCACTAGCTTTACCTTCAAGCGGTTCTCGAGCACCGATGTTGGCACGGCTGTACCCGTCACCTATCAGGTCGTGACCTGCAGTAATGGGCAAGCCGGCCTGTTAGGCCTGGCCTCGAACGGGAACGGGGAATCGCTCGCAGTCTACTCGGGGGCGACTCAAGCTGATGGCTGCAAGGGCGCTGTCAGAGCCGTGCAGATCGGCAGCAATTCGCAACCGAAGTTTGCGCCGATCACGCTCCCGGGCACGCCGGTCGTAACCGCCGCCTTTGGAGGTAAGTATTTTGCTGCGGGTCTGCAGATCGATCCTGCGACCAATGCCGCTTCCGCCGCGACGTTCCAGGTGGGTTCGACGTATGCGTGCAACGTAACTGGCTGTCTGTCGCAGGCAGGAACTGATGTCCCCTTGTCGCGTATTAATTCGCAAGGTGTGCCCCTTGACCCACCAACGGTCGTCCCGAGCATAGCTGGCCCTGCTGAAACCGAGCCACTGGTGGCCTCGAGTACGGAAGGATACTTGGCGGTCTGGACCGACAACGGCTCTTCAGGCGGGATTCGTGCGGCTCGCGTGAGCCTGAGCGGAGCCGTGCTGGACACTGTACCCTTGGCAATCGCCGGCATACAGCAGTATGTGCAAGAGGTTTCATTCAACGGAACCGACTTTCTAGTGCTGTGGTGGGGTCTTGCAGGCTCCCTGCGTATGACGCGTGTGTCACCGCTAGGCGTCGTCAAAGATCCAAACGGCATCGTCGTCGCGGAGGGCGCTTCCGGCGGCGCAACGCTCGCGTGTCGGAGTGACAATTGCCTCGTGGCATGGGGTGTATCCGGCGCGCGTGTCTTGGTCACTCGCTTCGCGGCCGACGGTACCAGTTTGGATTCCCCGCCGATTCAGGTCGTCGACAACGCGGGGCCGGTGATGCTCGCGGCGCGCGGCAACGGCTACGTTCTGCAATATGGCGGCACGACGAGCGGGACGATACTGTTGGACGCGACAGGCCACCAAACCGGCTCGGTGATGCCCGGCAATCCGCAGCGCCTGTACCCGTGCGGTTCGAATTTCCTTGTCTTCAATCAGATCGTGCAACCCGGCAACTTCGATCTCTACGCTGCGTCGCTACTCAGCCTCGATGGGTCGGTCTTGGTGAACAACGTCAGCCTGGGCGGGAACGTGAAATATGGGTATCGCGTCGCATCGACGGAGACGCGGTGCGCGGTTGTCTGGCCAAAGACGACCGCGGGAAGCAATGATATCTTCGTCAACTTCATACAAAGTGACGGCAGCGGTGCGCTGCCGCAGGCGCTATCCATTGCGCCCGATCCGTTCTACGAGTTCAGCCCCGCGCACGCATTCGCTGGCGACCGCTTACTGGTCGCTTATTCGCATTTGGTCCCGGCCGCGCCGTACGGCAATTTTCGAATTGCTACGCGCCTCGTCACTCCCGGCGGCGCAGCAGGCACAGGCGGCGCAGCAGGCACAGGCGGCGCAGCAGGCACGGGCGGCGCAGCAGGCACGGGCGGCGCGGCAGGCACGGGCGGCGCGGCAGGCACGGGCGGCGCGGCAGGCACGGGCGGGACAGTTGTCTCAAGCGGTGCCGGAGGCACTGGCGGCAGCGTCTCTACTGGCGGCAGCGTCTCTACTGGCGGCAGCGTCTCTACTGGCGGCAGCGTCTCTACTGGTGGCAGCGTCTCTATTGGTGGCAGCGTCTCTACTGGTGGCAGCGTCTCTACTGGTGGCAGCGTCTCTATTGGTGGCAGTGGCAATGCCGCAGGTAGCGTCACCACGGCCGGGAGCGTTGAGATTGGCGCGGCTGGTGTTGCCGGAATGTCAGCGAGCGAAGGAGGCGGCGCTGGCGATGCTGAGGAAGTGGACGCTGGCGGACTGTCTAACACCGGTGGCGTTGGAGGGAGCGCTGTTGGAGGGAAAGCTGGAGGCACTCACCACGGTTCGGGTGAAAATGACGGCGGTTGTGCATTCGCGCCGAGCGGCCCAGCCCGCGGTGGGTTTCGGTACGCGCTGCTGTTGGTCGCGCTTGCTTGCTGGCGACGAGGATTGCGCGGGCGGCTCGAGAAACGCGTGAGGTTGACGACGGCAACGCAGCTGACCACTGACTAGAGCCATCTGCTGCAACAACGAAAGCCCAACACGTCTGCCCCGTCGCTGCGCGGATTGTCGAAAGAGCTCTGGCAGGGGTACTGGTCCTTGATGTACGAGCCGCCGCCCAACTGGCAATTCTCCAACGCGCAATCCGTGCCGTCGAACGTGCATTGGCTTGCGCTGGGTCGGTGGTGGCTTTCGGAACGCATTGTCTGCCGGATAGATAGAGAAGAGGGCGCCCGCGAAGCACGAGCGCCCTCTTCTTCGGCCCTGAGCGTCGACTCAGAGCTTTTGACTCAGAGCTTGGTGATGGTCGTGAGGTCCGCAGCGTTCCCGCCGAGCTCGAGGATCACGGTGTACGGTCCGGCAGGCAGATCCGAGAGATCGAGCGTCTCCGTCTGCTGGCCGGGGGCGCTCAGATACGTCCAGAGCGACTTCACCAGCGCGCCGCTCGGGGTGTAAAAGCGATAGGTTCGTTCGTATCCGTCGCTCGCGTCCATGACGAAGGTGGAGCTCACCGTGCTGGTCACCGTCGTCGGGTTGAGCCTGAACTGATGAGCGCCAGGCTGGAGCTCACCGCCGACGCCGAAGACCACGCTGTTGTTCGAAATCAGCTGAACCGTGGTGCCTTCCGCCATGCCGTCCCGGCGCAGATAACGCGACCAATCGTCGGTCTCGTCGGGATACCAGCTGTAGTCGGCGCGGTGCAACGTGCCTTGGAAGATGGCTGACGCCCCCGCGGCGACGTTCGCCCCGGTGAAGGTGAAAGTGAGGGCGGTGTCGGCCCTGCGCACGCCGACCTTCTTGGCCGCGAGCATCTTGTTGGCCTTGGCAGTGATGGTTCCCACGCTGGTGTACGCGGTGTCCCACACCCAGTTGGCCGGATTCTGGTCGGGATCGTTCAAGTAGTAAACGATGCGATAGTTCGACAGCTTGATCGCGCTCGTGCCGCGGTTCTTCACCTCCGCGCGCAAGGCCACGGAGTTGTCGTTCACCGCGTTTTGCTGGGTGATGAAGACTTGAATCGGAGCGCTGTCGTCGTTGCTCGTTCCCGAACCGGTCAGCGAAAGGCTCGGGCTCGCCAGGTTCGAGCTCGTGTTGCGAATGTTTAGCGTCGAGGTTTCGCTCTGGCTGGAGGCCGGAGCAAATTCGACGTTGAGCGTGCTTGTTTCACCGGGCGCTAGACGGAAGCCATAACCAGAGTAGTCCGGCGTCAAAAACAGCGGATTCGAATAACGTAGCGAGGTCACCATCAGGTCGCCGTTACCGCTGTTCGTGAGGTTCACGGTCTTGTCGAGCTTAGCGCCGAGCGCCAGGTTTCCGAACGCGATGCTCGACGCGGGGGACACCGCGAGTTGTGGCACCTTGCTCGGATCCTGGAACTTGTAGCGCAGGCCCTGCGTTTTGCTTTGGCCCTCGCCCATGACGGCGGTCGGCTCGGTCGAGGCGGTGCGCAGGTTCGAGCGCAGGCGATCCACCAACGCAACGCCGGACACGGTCGAAGTGAAGTGGCCCCAGTTGTTCGCGACCACTTCATACCGCAGATCGCCGTAGCTCAGCGCCCACGAGCTGAGATCGAAGGCAAAGCTGCCCGTTTGCGGGACGGTAGTGCTGGTGCCGTCGAAGGCGTAGGGCCCGCCGCTCGAAATCGCCGTCGGGAACCACTGGTCCAGGACGACCCCGGTGCGGTCCGGCTCGGTGACCCCGAGGGCGATCGAGAAATTGCCGCGATCGGCGGTGCTGAGCGTGACCTCGGCGACGAGGTTCGGCTGATAATTGATCCGCGCGCCGATGAGCGTCGTGACGTCTTCGATCAATTGAGTGCGCACGTCGCTGGCAGGGCCGAGCGGCACTTGGCTCGTGAATTGCGCCGCGTCGTAGGCGACCCACGCGTAGCCGTTGTTCTGCCAGCCGTTACCCCACGAGTTCGCCACCTTGAAGGCGCCCTTCTCGCCCGAGTCGACCTGACCGTTGGCGTTTAGGTCGACCCAGATGTCGTCGTTATAACCCACGATCGTGGCCTCGTGGGCGCCGTCTTGACCGTTCTGCCAGGTCGCGATGTTCTGTCCGACCCACGCGTCGTCCGCGCTCGTGCTCGGATCGTTGTCGATCACGTCGAACTGCCACGAATAAATGTGCGTGGCGAAGTTTACGACGTGGCCGTTCAAGAGCACGCTCTTGACTTGCGCCAGGCCGTCGGCGTCCGTGGGTACGTTCAAGTAGCTGTAGCCGAGCGATTTGTAACCGAGCGCTTTCTTCCAAAGCGTACTCGTGCGCGGCCACTCCCTGAAGTTGATCGGGTTCGAAACGTCGCCGTTGTAGGGGAAATCCGACCACATCAGCGCGCCGTTTTCGGCAAGCACGCCGTGCACCGTCGATGCAGAGGTCCCGTTGTTCTCGCCGTGGCCGGACAGGTTATAGGCCCACTTGGGTGACACCTTGTTGGTGTTCGAGGTGTTCTTGTTGTTCCAGCCCCCGATCAGGCCGAGCTCATGCGTGTACAGGTAATAGCCGACCGCGAACCCCACGCAGGAGCCGATGCCGCCCTGATCGCGAATCTCGGGAAATGCAGGCAGCGCGCTGTTGTCGACGAACCGCGGCAGCGTCGCCACGGCCGCGACCTGCACCGTGGTTTTCCCACCGGGCGCGGCCGTGACCAAGTCGGTACCGGTGTCGGCGACCTGGCCCTCGAGCGCGCTCAAGTCAGCGGACGCAGAGCGTGCGGCCTGACCGCCAGTTTTCTGTTCCGCGACCTGCTGCTTGATGCGGTCGAGCGCCAACTTCGTAGGCCGAACCTCTGTCAGCTTGGGCGTGGCGGCTTGGAGCAACTTCCTCTGCTCCGGCGTCGTCTCGAGCAATCCGGTCGGGTGCTGCCGATCGGCTAAGTTTGCGTGAGATCGATACACTCGCGTCGTGCCGGCGGCGGCTGCCGGCGCGCTGGCCGTCCCAGTTGCACTCCCTTGCTGTGTCAGCGCCGACCGGTTGGATGACGTATTTTCCTCTTGGCTCCCGGTCTCGGCGCAGCCCGCCGCGAACACGACTATCCAACCCCATCGCTCAACGTGGAATCTCATGTGCTTCCTTTCACGAAGCGTCCTTGGAGACGCTGCTGTTCGTCGGCTACTTAGAGTCGCGATCGGCTCGGACCTTCGGCGGTTGCACGCCAGCGCGGCCGTCCGAAACAGGCGCGACCCGTCGCGGACGGACGACTGCGCATAGAAAACCTTACGTTAACCGATGGTTAGCGCATTCACGGCAGGCCCGTGAGGCGCTCACGACCGGCGCTGGGCAAGTTCGCGACCCGCAGGCCTTGCTCAGCGCCCTCGAAAGCACGAGTCGAGCTACGGGAGCGCGTTGGAGCAATCCAAGAACAGCAACGGAGCGGGCTCATCCGGGATCGGACCCATGATGCGCAGCACGCGCTCCGAACCGACGGGGCACGACCCAACAATCGCGGCGCTGAAGAGCGACGGCATCGCGTTGACGTCCACGTAGCAAAATCCGGGCGGCATCTCCGCGAGCGGGGCTTTCGGTTCCCGCTGACATTGCTCGAGCAGAGCGCCGCTAGCTTGCGACAGATTGCACGCGCACAAGGCCTGGCACGCGATTCCGCTCGCGCCGCTGCGCCGGGTCGCGTCCACGAGCGCTTTGGCAAGCCCGGCTGCCGCGGGCGTCAGGTTCTGACTCGCGTCACACGCGCACACCGCGTTCGCGGCCGGCACGGTCACGAAGCTCAGGCTGCAACGCACCTGACCCACTTCGAACCGCGCATCCGTCATCTCCACGAGCGGCAGCGCCCTCGGTAGACAGCCTTCGCGACCGTAAACTTGATCGACGTAGACATTCTCGCTTACGCCAGCCGAGCCTGCCGTGCTGCTCGCGCCGGAGCTGGCGCCTGCCCCCGCGCTGCCAGCTGCCGTCGCTGTGCCGCCCGAGCTTTGGCCAGCCGCCGCAGCGCTGCTACCGCCCGCCATCATCGCGCCGCCGCTCGCCGCGCCCGCGTTCCCGCCTGACCCGCTCGCCGCGCCCGCGTTCGCGCCTGACCCGTTCGCCTTACCGCCATCGGCTCCGCCACACCCCAGCGGCATCAGGCCGAGGCTAAGCATGGCTGCGATCGGCCCGCGCGCCCACGTTGACCAACCCATGTCGCAAAGCGTACGCCCCGGCCACCTGTCCCGCAATCGCGCGCGTGCCGCTTCTTTTCTGCGACGGGCGCCCGTGCTCAGCGTCAGAACCCGTTTCCCCGTTTCCCCAACTACTTCTCGATATACGGGCCCTTCACTTCGCCCCAACCCCACGCGGGCATGGGTTGCATGGCAGACACGTTTGCACCCGGCTGTGAGTTGATCACAGCCAAGCGCGTGCCCCATTCTAAATAAGCGACGAAGGCGGAGCGAAATTCGGGATCGGATGGCACGCCGAGCTCATCGGCGCACTCGAGCAGCAGCAAGATCCAGCGTTTCCGCTGCGCGTCGGTGAGCGCACGGCCGACATGGTGGTGAATCATACGGGCATGACCCCCAAGCTCGGCGCTGTACGTCTTGGGACCGCCGAACACCTCCGCCACGAAAGCCGCGACATGTGGCACGTGGTCAGCGGACATGTTCGCGAATATGGGCGCAAGAATGGGGTCGGCCGGCACGCGACCGTAGAACACGCCGAGCAGCTTTTCGAGCGCCGGTAGACCGCCCATCCACTCGTAGAGCGTGGGGACAGGCGAAATTTCTTCAGTCATCTGGCGAGCACGATAACCCACCGGCAGGGGGTCGGGTACCGCTCGATCGGGTAGCCCAGCTCTGCCCGCGCGCCCCAATCCGCGGCTGTGGCCGAGCGTGCATTCGAGCGCGAGCGCTTCAACGTGGGGCGGGTTCGGTATTTCTAGCACGAGGCGCTCCAACGTGGGGCACGTTCGGTATTTCGAGCGCGAGGCGCTCCAACGTGGGGCAGGGTTCGGTATTTCGACGGCACACCGGTGCCCACTCCTCGCGCTAGCGCGTCAGCGCCCACGACGGCATAGCGCGACCAAAGACCGACGGTTGGTGCCGAGCCTGGGTTGATGGTCACGGAAAACGCCGCAACGCCCATAGCCTTCGGCGTCGCGGACGCCCCGCGCTCCATCTGTGCTATCGACGGTTCCCCCGCGTCGCGCCATGCCGAGCTCTCCTCGTCCCCCCAGTAAGCCGAGCGCGCTCACGCACGAGCAGGGTGATGAAGTGCTGCGCTATTGGTTGGCCGCGGTGCGCTTGGAGGAGGCGCTCTCGGTGCGGCCGCAGGCGCGGCGCGCGACGCACGCGGCGCTGGTACCGAGGCTCGAGCAGCCCGCCCCGGGCCAGGATTATTTCAAGCTGCCGCTCGACGGGAGCCTCGCGCAATTTCTGGCCAAACAAACCCAGCTGAAGCGCGGATTCGACGGCGAGCTGTGTGCCTTCTTCGAGACCTGGCTCGACGGGCAGTATCGGCGAAGCGAAGACGAGGGAGAACTCTCGCACTTGCTGTGTTTTCCGGTGCTGCACTTACCCAAGGGGGAGCTTGCGGGCCTAGTGCGCTGTGGCGTGCGGCTGCGCTTCGCGAGCGGCGAAAATCAGGCTTTCAAGACGCCCACCCGCACCGAGCGGCAACGTCATGTTTATCCCTTGCCTCCGGACGAGGTGCGACTCACGCGCGCGCCGAAGGCCGAAGGAGTGTGGCCCTTTTTCATCGATACTCGGCTCTTGCGGCAACCGCTGGGGATCTCGGCTGAAAGCATCGACGCTTTCTTCGAAGCGCTGCGCGGGCTGCGTGACCCGAGCGAGCAGCAGATGCTCGCGCTGCTCACCACGACGCTCGAATGGTCGGCCACGCGCAGCTCGGCAGAGCCGGTGAGCGTGGAAGCGCAGGCCGCTCGGCTGCGCGAGAGCATCGCTGCGGAAGGGTGCGAGCTAGAGGTGTGGCTCGGTCGGCTCACGGTCGCCTTGCGCCGCTTGCTCGAACAGAGTAACTCGCGAGCGCAGGTGTACACTGTCGGCATCGTGGTCGACGGCAGTCAAGCGAAGACCACGTGGCACCTGCAACGCGAGATCAACGCGCTGCTCGACGGCGACGGCGGCGCGAGCTGGAAGCTGGACTCGCCGCTCGGTGCGTATCTGACGGGCCGCGCGCAGCTAGCGGGGCTGTCAGCGCAACGAGCGCTATTTCCAGGCCCTGGGCTCACTGCCGGCCAGCGCGCAGCCGCGGAGCACTTCTGGGGCTCGAGCCTGAGCGCCGTCCAGGGGCCGCCGGGCACTGGGAAAACCAGATTGATTCTGCATTTGTGCGCTGAAGCGCTGGTGCGCCAAGTCGAGCCAATGGTCGACGGCGGGCGCATGGGCAGCGCGCTGTTTCTGCTCGCGAGCGGTAACAACCGCGCGGTAGACAACGTGATTGAGCCGCTCTCGGGCGGTGAATTGCCGCTCGCGCTGCGCGCGGGCAGCCGACAAGCCTGTGAGCAGCAGTTGGCGGCCGGGCTTCGGCGCACGCTCGCTTGGTTGAAGCGCGCGGAGAGCGCCGGCATGGGCGAGCGCCTGGGGCGGCTGACGCAGGCGAATGAGCAGTTCAAGGCGAAGCGCGCCGAACTGGATCTCGTGCTCGCGCCGCGACGTGCGGCATTGGAGCGCAGTGCCCAGCGTGCGCAGCTGGAACGCGAGCTCGAAGTGTCAGCTGTGCCGAGCACGTCCGCGCCCAGCATGCCGAGCCTGTTGGGCGTCGACTCCGTGCAAAGCAAGGCCATCCTAGCCGCGTTGAATCCGCTCGAAAAGCGGCTGCACGCGCTGAGCAAGCTATGCGAGACCGCGCCCGGCCACGCGCCGCTGCAGGCGCTGCAACGTCACTTCAAGCGCACCGAAGCCAAAGATCTGCGGCCGTTCAAGCAAGCGTTGGAGCGCGCAGGGCTGCGCCTGGAGCTGCCGCAGCTGCCGCCGCAGTTCAAAGGACAGGCGAGCGCTGAGCAGCAGATGGAGCGTTGGGAAGAAGCGAGCGAGCAATTCCTTTCCCAGCTCGATCAGCTACGCGCTGGCTTCGAACGCAGCAAAGTCGAGGCCCAGCAAGCCGAACAGCGGCGGAGTTTGCGTGCCAGATTGGAAGCTTTGGGTGCGGATGAGGCCGTGCCGGCGGCGGGCGATCACGAGCCGCAATCGCGCGCGCTGTTCGAAGCGGCAGTTGCGGTGCGTGAAGCGTGGGCGGCCCAGCACGTGGTCCCACTCACGAAGGCCGTGACCACGGCGCTGCGCACGGTCGAGCAAGAGCGCTCCTTGCGCTCGCTGTTCAGGAACGATGCCGACTCGGCGCGCTGGCTGTGCCGGCTGTTCAATATTTGGGGTTCCACGCTGCTGTCGCTCGGCAATTGCTTGCCCGCAGACTCGGGCAGCATTGCCCGCTTGGTGATCGACGAAGCCGGCCAATGCCACCCCGCGCACGCCGTCTCCGCGTTGCTACGCGCCGAATCGGCGCTCGTGATCGGCGACGTGCACCAGCTCGCCCCCGTGATCGAGCTGGGCGCCGATGACGAAGCGCGCTTACTGCGCGCCCAACGGCTCGAATCCCTCGCGACGCAGCTCGGGCCGTATCGCGTTCATGCCGATGCGTACGTCTCCGCGCAATCGCTCGCCGATCGCGCGGTCAGCGAACGGCTCGCACTGGTTGATCACTTCCGCTGCCAGCCCGAAATAATCGCCATTTCCGACGCGCTCTGCCGTTACGGGCTCACCGTGCATACCGCGCACGCGAACCGCGGCGCCCACGCCGCCTACCTGACGCACCCCGTGGCGCTCGTGGACCTGCGCGGTGAACAGTCGCCCCTCGCCGGCAGCTGGTGCAACGAGCTCGAGTTGAGCGAGACTCTTTCGCTGGTCGAAAGCCTGCTCGATCGCGGCGTACAGCCCGCCGACATCGCCGTCATCACCCCCTATCGCGGCCAGCTCGAACGCCTCCGCCGAGGCTGCACCGAACGCCGGATCCCCGCGGAATACAGCCCCGAACTGAGCGAAAGTGGCGCGAGTTCTCAGCGCGCCGGCATCGCGCTCGGCACCGTGCACCGCTTCCAGGGCGGCGAACGCAGCATCGTGCTCTTCAGCAGTGTGGTCACCCACCCTGCCTCGCTGGCGTTCCTCAACGCTCGCCCCAACCTGCTCAACGTGGCCATCTCGCGCGCCCAACACCACTTCATCTGCCTCGGGCACGCCGCCGTGTTGGCACAAGGCGCCCGCACCCGCCTACTTACGACCGCCGCGCACGCGCTCGCTCCGACGGCATACGGTCGCGGCAGCCAAGCAACGCTCTTCGGCCCGCCCCGCGCCGCCGAAGGCTGAGGGCGCACCGCGTGACCATCGAGACCAAGAAAAAATCTCCAGCCCGGGTCCACGCCGCCGAAGGCTGAGCCGCACGCGCCGCGCCGCGTGACCATCGAGACCAAGAAAAAATCTCCAGCCCGGGTCCACGCCGCCGAAGGCTGAGCCGCACGCGCCGCGCCGCGTGACCATCGAGACCAAGAAAAAATCTCCAGCCCGGGTCCACGCCGCCGTGTACAGGCGCGTTCGGGGCCGGCTTTGAGCGACACGCGGTTGATCCGGCATTCTAGAGCTACTGAGGCGCACGACGCGTTGCCGCCCGGCCAGTTGGCAATCGGGCCGCGCATTCGCTACGTTTGCCCCGTGAATCCCAGAGTCTTCATTGCCACCACCGCGTTGGGATTCGCCGGCTGCGCAGGAACGCCCGCACCTGGGTTCAGCGAGGCGCGATCAGCAGAGCTCGCCAAAGCGCAGATCTTTCAAGCCTTCGCTGAGCCTTGTTCGCTCGATGCGCCGCTAAACGCGGCGTTGCCACCTGACGCTCCACAGCCGCCGGCGACCGTGCAACCGGAGCCCGGATCGTTCACTTCTAAAATCTTTCTCGAGACCGCCCTGTTCTTGCTTCCCACCGCGAGGGCGAACCTGCCGCTGCCCGCTTCACGCGAGAGCTTGACACGCGCGCCTGACGTCCGACTCCTCGGCACACCGCACCTCGTGGTCGCGTCCGAGGCGACCGCGCGCGCTGCTCTCGAAGACCATCTGGGCCCGCTCGCCGAAGTGGCCCTACGGGAGATCACGGCCACTCCGAGACAGACAGCGGATGCGCGGCTCGCCATCGAGCTCGAAACGGTCTTATTGCTCCCGACTCAGCAAACCCCAACGGGCAGACCACGAGAGAGCCGGATCCGCTTCTTCGCGGTGCCCCATCCCGGCCAGGCCATGGCAGTGACGGAGCAGATCCCTGAACAACCGGGTCAATCGCTCTTGCTCTTGCTCACGCCGTACGCAATCAGACGTGAATCCGACTTGCGCGCGATCTTTCTGTGCAAGATGGCGCAGCGCCAGCGCGCATTGGCAAGGACGCGCTAGCGCAATCATCCGCAGACCTTGGGCTGAGTCCTGGTGGGCTATCCGCGCACGGTGCGCGGACTTGGCGGGCAGCGGCTTGTATGCGCTGGGCGCCGCTCTATTGCGCCGTCATGGTTGCGACCTTGTAGTCGATGCTTCCGTTACCGCCGCCCGCTTCGGCGAGCAATCTGGCGCTGGCCATGACGCCTAGTGGCATACCGAGCGCATCCCACTTCTTGAAGTGTTCAGTGAGGGAGATATGTCCGCACTGGCGCGCTGTCTGTCGAACACTAAAGTACTGGTTGAAAGTCGTCGTGCCGTGAATTGAAGGCTGGTTCACTTGCTGGTGGGTGTAAATCTTGTACGTGGCGCCATCGACGTCGAGGGTGCCTTTCTGAGTTCCGCCACCATTGGGCGGGTTTGACCCGAACCAGTCATCGACGATGTAAAACTCAATGAGTGGGCTGTTCGACCAGCCATAGATTCCGATATACGACCAGCCGCCGGCGCTACCGGTCTTCGTGTACGAGTAGTCCGCCGAAACGGTTCCGTACTGGTCGTACTTCTTGGTCTCGTTCCATTGGAACCCCATGCCGGCGAGGAAATCCCCGGAATTGTTCCAGGTGGCTTTGAACGCGGCGCCGGCGCCATAGGTCGTGATGCACCCCCCACTCCCACTCGACCAGATCGAATAGGCAAACCCGTTGGTGGTGCCAGTAGCATTCGATGAACAGTGCTGCGTGCCCCCGGTCAAGGCGGGCGCTGAGCAGTTCACCGCGGCGCTGCCACCGGTCCCCGTCTGCCCGCCGCTCGCGCTGCCGCCGGTCCCTGTCCGCCCGCCGCTCGCGCTGCCGCCAGTCCCTGTCCGCCCGCCGCTCGCGCTGCCGCCGGCCCCCGCCCCTGCTCGCCCGCCGCTCGCGCTGCCACCAGCCCCGGGCCGACCACCACTCGCGCTACCCCCGCTAGTCGCACTGCCGCCCATTGCGCCTGCCTGGCCCGGAGTGCCTCCAGTTGAATTGCTACCACCGTTCACCACCGGGCTACCGGCAGAGCCAGAGCCAGAGCCGCCGCGGCCGCTAGAATTTGCCGCTCCACCTTGAGCTGGCGCACCGCCAAGTGCCGCGCCGCCGTGTCCGCCTTCTTGGGACTCGGGGCTCGCAGAGCACCCAAGCAATAAGAGTTCAACTGCAAGAGCAAATTTCAAGTGAGCGGTGCGCATTTTGTCTCCGAGGTAGCTGGTAACGTCACTTTACGCAGTATCCCAATGCACCCATTGATGGGTCAGAAATCGTTGCTCGTTTGCTCAACCACCAGAGTGATTAACCCGGGCGGGCCTCCGCGAAGCCGTCGCCTCTCGGTCCTCCGCTCGCCGAGGCGTGCTTCCGAATGGCCTTCGCCGCCGCGCTGGCATGCCAAAAATATGGGCGCCATCTGCCGGTTGTTGAAGGGTACGCCACTACACGCGTCCGCGCCAATGCGCTCGAGCATCAACGCCGAGCTGCGGTGAAATTTTTTGACCGCTCGGGAATGTGTCGATCTCTTCCTGATAAGCGTTAGTCGCCTGCTGATTCAGGTCGGCGAGATCGGTGTAGATTCGCGCCACAAAGCAGGCATCGCGGATGCGAACGCCCACAGCACGCGCTTGCAGCTTTCTGGGCTTCACCAATTTTGGCGGTCGAGTCTCGTAGCCGGCGATTGGCGCTCTGCACCGTCTACCAGCGGATCCGGGTGCACGCTCACACAGGGTCCAATTTCGCGAAGAAGGTCCCGATGATCTTCCTCCGGGTCTACTCGCCCACCGCGCGCCTCACTAGCGAAAGCAGATCATGTCAGCACGATCGCGTCGATCCCCAAGCGACGCGATCCGAACGAAATGCGATCCGCGCATCTCTCCGCCCGCCGCCCTGGGCCGGGCAGCGCTCGACCAGTACGACCTCACTTCCGCTTGCGCGTCACGGGCGAGCACGCACAGCGCCTTCGTCGACTTGCCAAAGCGCACGGCAGAGCTTGGTTAAGCAGCGGACGGCGTCGCGGGCGCACGCAGGGCACCGCAGAGGTAGAGAACCAGTGACGAGATGTAGTCGACGTCAGAGCGGTTCGGCGCATCGGCGAACGCTCGCGGCATTTCACCTAAGGCGAGCTGGGCGAAGCTGTCCGCAACATCGCGGCCATGGGCCAAGCTGCCGTGCTGGCGCATGAGGTCGACGACGCGTCCGATGCGCTCCTCAGAGCGCTCGCGGCCGATGCCAGAGATGAGCCCTGTGACTTCCTGGCGTTCTTCTGGCGAACAATGGGTTAGCAAATGGATCAGCGGGATGGTCCGCTTGCCTTCGATGATGTCGCCGCCGATGTCCTTGCCGTAGCAGTCCGTGTCGAGCGCGAGGTTGTCGAGATCATCGCGGACCTGAAAAGCGACACCGAGGTAGAAGCCGAATGGCACGAGACGATCCAAGGTGGCGCGGCCTCGCGAGCCGATCAGCGCACCCAAACGACAGGGATGGATGGTCGAATACCAGCATGTCTTGCCCAGAACCATCGTGAAGTAATCAGCCTCGCTGACCGAAAAGTTGCGATCGGCGATCCACCCGAGCTCCCAAGCTTGGCCTTCGACGGTGCGACGAAACAGATGGGCGAGCTCCGCCAACAAATTGGCGCCGACTTCGGGTTGTCGGCCTGAGCAACGTGCCAGCGCCATCATGGCCAAGGCACAGAGCCCATCGCCCGTGTTGAGAGCGAGTGGCAGCCCGTGTGAGCGATGCAGGGCGGGTTGGCCGCGTCGCAGCTTGGAGTCGTCCTCGATATCGTCGTGCACGAGAAACGCGCTGTGCAACAGCTCGAGCGCTACTGCCGCGTCGACTGCGTCCTCTGCTCGGCCGCCGAAGGCGCGGCAAGCCGCGAGACACAAGGAGGCTCGAAAGCCTTTACCTGCCCGCGCTTGATACGCCTCCACCAGATCGTAAAGGTAGCGGCGGGGTTCCGCGTCTGGGATCGCCCGCCGCATCGCACCACGCACGAGTGCCTGGTCCTCTGTGAGAACGCGCGCCACGAGCTCGCCGGGAGTCGTCATTTTGCCTTGGCTCGACCGTTCACGGTGTCGGCGGTTCGGGTGGCGGGAGGACTTTGATCAAGACCTTCTTGGTGGCGGGTGGTGTTGGACTCGAGGTCGGCGGGCAAACCGAGCTCTCGGAACTATAGAGACTGAGCATGAGATTGTATTCACCGGCGGCGAGCGGCTGCAGCTTAATCGTCACCCGGCGGCGCTCGGACGCAGCAATCAGGTCAGGCAACGCTGGTGCCTCCACGTTCTGGGAGGACGGCTCGGACGGGGAAGAGAACTTCAGGAGCTTGGCCTCGAGCTTCAGTTGCCAGCGGTCCTTCCTGCCGTCGTTCTCGATGAACAGGTGGTATTCATGGCCTTGCGTATTGCTGCGGAAGGTAATGCTGCTCAGGGCATTCGCCGAGCTCATGGTGAGCTTCTCTTTGTCGCTCCGCACCAGATCGTATTTCGCGAGCTCCGTCGCGAGCTCTCCCAAGCGACTCACAGCTTGCAATACCTTGAACGCCAGGGTGCCGACGTTGGCACTCTGACCCTCGTCGCGAGACCCACCCACCGGCCCCTTGATCTCACTGAGCACATCGTCGAGTTGGTTGGTCGCCATCTCAGCCAGCTTGGAGCCGAGCTGAGTCATGTCTTTCAAGATTTCATCCGCCATTGGTTTCTTCTCCGAGCCACGCGGGCTCACTCTCCGACGATGCGCAATTCACGATCCGGTCGTAGGGCACGAGCCGCCATCATCCCAGAAATCACTGCGGCCTCGATGCAGCCAGCGTTGATGATGTTACGCGTCCAGTCTCCCGCCGGGCGTAGGTTGCGAATGCTCGCGTCGTCCGGCGAGAGGCGTGCCGCCAGCGTTCCCGGCAGTGATAGCGTGTAGCGCGAAGTCGCGTCGCAATTGAAGCGTACGTATTTGTCGATGACGAAACCGGTGTCATAGGTGGGCCATAGTCCGCCGAGTCCCTTGTCGAGGAAGCGACCGACCCAGGCGTCCAAGCTCGCCTTCTCGGCTGGCTTGCTAGAATCGAAACCAGAAGGGGCGACGTTGGTGAAGTAAGCAACGCTCTCGGGCGGCACGTGTGACGCGCCGGCCAAGGTCTCGCCGCTCAGGACCGCCATGTCTGCCCAAGTGTCGAACGGCTCCGTGTACGCACCGACCGTGATGTCGGGACTCGCCCACGGCGCGTAGCGAATCACCGGAACGTTGAGCCACAGCTGCACGGCGGCGGTCGACGTCGTCTTCAGCTCGCGCGCGCAGCGTTGCCAGCTTTCCGGCGGATGCTGGACAATGCCTGCGATGGTGCCGACCGGAAGACCATAAACGATCATGTCGTGCCCGCCGATGCGTAGCCGGTCGAGCTTGCCCTCGGCCGCCTTCCACTCCGCCGGCGGCTCCGAGCCCCAATGCGGAAGTTCGCCAGCGAGCGGGCCGTCTTCGACCGTCACCGTCGGCAGTGGCTGCTTTCCTTCGCGTCCTTGAACCGGTCTCTTGGCGAAAGTGATCTCTTTGACGCGCGGTCGCTCGCCGGAGGCTTCCAGTTGGATGATTTTCACTTCCTGCCCGAAGTGGAAATGCACCCCGCGCCGAAGCAGCGCTTCGTAAATGGGCGCAAATACGATTTCGCCCATACCGGCATTCATCTTCCACATCACCGCGCCGCGGTAGGTGAGCAGCAAGCGGAAAAGACCATAGACTCCGCTCGCGGCCGAGCAGCTGGGTTTGTCGGGATCTCCGTCTTGGTACGCAAAAGCGAGGTCGTATACGAGCGCCTTCAGCAGTCCGCAACTCACAGATTCTTCGCTCGCGCCGTGCAGGACGAGCCAGCCGCGCAGATCGATGCCGTCGATCAACGCTATCTTTCCGGTCGACACGACACCATCGTCAATCAACCCTCGTACCGCTGCGAGCAGCAAGTCGACGAGCTGCCAGCCGCGACGAAGACCCGCGTGCTCGCGCACCGGTTCATCGAAGCGCGCGCGAACTTGGGTCGAGGCGAAGGCGAGGACGCGCAGTAGCTGACTCATCAGAGTGACCGATCCAACGGAACTCGTGGATGCGGCGAGCGCACGTCCTAGCACGGCGGAAAGCGGCGCTGTGTTGGGAACCCGCATCGGAATGGGCAGGATCGCCGGGTCGAGCAACGTCGCGTGTGCCAGGTCGGAGGCGCTGGCACGACCGGTGATCGAGTAGAGGAACGACTCGGCAAGCCGCAGGGCGCGTGCGACCAGCATGGCCGGCGAAGCGAAATCCTCATTTTCGCGGCGCGGGTCCCAGGGACGCTCGCTCGAGTCTTCGGGAAAATCCGCGACCCAGGGCAACCAAGCACCGCCTTCGAAATCCATCGCCGCCACACGGCTGCACGGACGAAACCCCTGGGAGATGTCGCGCATTGCCGTCCCCCAACGTTTGTAACCCTTTCTTTGCTCCCGATTGAGGTAGTCCTGACAACCCGCGAGCAGTGCAAACGCGTTGTCGTAGGAGCCGAACCACACGTGCAGACCGTGTTCCTCGATGCGGTTCTGCACCGCGTGATCGGGAGAGCCTCGCCGACTCGCTCCCTTGCCTCCGAGCACGTCCGTCATTTCGTAGACGTGAATGCCACCGGGAAACACCTGCTCGTGGTCGGGCTCACTGGCGTAGAAAGCCGTCGTCAGCGCCGCAATGCCGCCGCCGAGAATGATCAACTGTCCGCCGTGGGTGTGGGTGTGGGTGTGGGCAGAGGTCATGGCCAAACCGGTTCTGCAACGTCGTTCTTCAGGTAAGGGACCGGGCTCATCGGCGAGGTGGTCATCGTTAGATTGTCGAGTCGGATACCGGATACCTCTTGATAGCCCGGCTCGAGATCGAGCAAATAGCCTAGTGGTGCCGACGAATCCAAGCTGAGTCGCCGATAAAGCGTCGAGCTGGGAGGCCTCGCGCTCAACGTGCTGTGCGAGGAGACGACGCTCTGTACACACGCGCGAGAAGTGTCGGAGACGTGACGCGCCTGCAGGAGTCCGACCACTTTGCGCTCGCCGAGCAGGGCCTTGAGGCGCTCAGTTTTATCTTCCGTTGCCGACGAGGACTTGGCGAGCGTCACGGCTGGCACTCGCTGCCAAAGCACCGGCCCGAACCCATCACGTACGGGACTGCCTGCAAACACAACGCGATCCTTCTCGGCGTTCTGATCGTCGAATTGAATGAAGGCCTCCTGGCACGGATGCCCGAACCATTCCCGCGCGTGCACGACCGCAACGCCCGGTGAGCGGAAGATGTAAGGGACGTACCAGGCCGGCTCGTCCTTGTGCAGCACGGGTATCCAGAGGCTGAACTCATAGAGATGAACCCTCGACTCGACGGCGCCGCGCAGAAAAAACAGCACGGCAAAATCACGCTTGGGGTCCGCCCTGATTTGAGCGTTCAAGTGCTGGGGGAAGTGCCGGCTGAGGAGCGCCGCGATGGCCTTTGGGCGCGTGGTGGCGAAGTACGCCTCGCCGACTCCCTGCGTGATGTTCACGGTCCCAAAACCGGCAGCGTTCGGCGGCGGTTCAGCAGCTGTCGCTCTCCGGGAATTCTCCTTGGGATCGTAGACATCATAAGAGCCGGCCTCGCGCAGGAGCGCATTGCCGGGTGCCGACAACTGATGAATGAACGGCGCGCTACCCTCCGCGACCCAAATCTCGCGCCCGTGTTGGGCGTCCACCCTGCACCCCCGCACGGCCACTCCGAACTCAGGCTGCGCATCTTTTCCGAGCCCGAGTGAGTCGAGCACCTCGCTGGGCACGTTCGTGAGTGCGTTTTCGCCCAACTCCAGACGTTGGAGTGAGCTCAGCCGCGTGATGGGTACTCTGGCCTCGATGATGGCGGTGTACCCCGAATTAAGCTCGGGCCCGCCACCATCCTCCGGTTGTTCCCTGAGCAAACCAATCTGTTTGCGAAAGATCAACGGCGCATTGCCAAAGTAGCGTTTCACGACGGGCGGCAAGAGCTCATGGCTTTCGAACTCGATGTCCCAGCCCGAAGCGGGGGGCAGGGCGCCGCTCTTCAGACGAAATTGGACGGTGCTAGCGCCCGGGAAGGCGACCCGCGTTTGGACGCCAACCGGCGGCCCCCCATCCTTCGACGGCGTGAGGTAACCAGGAAGCTTTTGGTATCCATAGACTTCACGGCCAAGAACGACCGATGCGGTGGGTGCCGTGTAAACGAGCGGCAGAAACCAAGCAGGTTCGGAAGAGTGCGCGCCGCCGACGCTCTGCGACTTCACGATCGGTACCCAGGTGCTGAGCTCGAACGCGGTGACGGAGCCCCGGCTCTTGTCGGTTGCATCGGTCGACGCTAACGATCGAAAGAACGCGTAGATGAAGACGATCCACTCGTCGACGCACTCGAAGTGGAGTTCCTTTTGGCTACCCGGGCGCGCAGGCCGCCCTGCGACACACCGGTTCAGTTCTTTGTCGATGACGGCCTGAAGCGTTTCCCGATCCGCGCGCAGCACGATCACGTTGAGATCGGCGTCGGTGGCTCGGTACGGTGCCTTGTACACGACGTCGCCGCCGCGTTCGACGTAGGCTGGCATCGACTGCCGGATATCAGTACGAAGCAAGCTCGACATTCACTTCTCCCTCTCAGTGCGATGCGAGTATCGATATCCGCGGGCTATTGCGCAATGAGCATTTTCTCTGGGCTAACCGAGCAGCTCACTGCGAGTGCGCTGGAGGCGCCGCTCGAAGGCGGTAGCGCCTTGCGCTTCGGCGATGCTCGCGGCCGCCTCGAGCTCGCGCTCGATCGCGTCGCGGCCGGCACCTGCTGCGGCCAGCGCCTCCGCGTGAAGCCGACGCAGCTCTACGTCGTAGAACGCTTCACCGGTTGTCTGTGCGCCCTCGATCGCTCGACGCAGCACTTCCAGCCCGTCTTCGACCTTGCCGGAGCGGACGAGCGCGCGTCCGTAGCGACCCCAAAAATACGGCAGCATCAGTTCGGCACCTGCCTTTTTCCAGCCAGCAAGTGCCTGCTCCATCAGTGGCAAGCCGTTCGTGAAGTCGCCGAGTTCGGTGAGAGCGATGCCGAGATGTAGCGCCCCCGCACCTAGCCAGGTTTCGAAGTTGTAACGCTGTGCGATGGCGATCGCCTGTTGCGCCCAGGCCAAGGCTTGGGCGGACTCGTCATTCAGCTGTGCAAACCAGGCTGCGTAGCAAAACACGTAAGCACGCGTGAAGTCCGCTTGGCGACCGCGGAGAGTCGCCGCCGCCGTCACGGTTGCCTCACAGTCCGCGCGCGCTTGCGCGTCGTCGCCACGTACCGCGCGGACGATGGCGAGTAGCGCGCGGCTCGCCAAGCCCGGATCGTGCGGGAATTGCTCTGCCACGGGGCCGGCCGCACCAGCCCCGTGCGCGAGGTCGCGTTCCGCCTCCTGCCAGCGCCCGACGAAGCCGTATTGCGCACCGCTGATCGCCGCCGCTACGGCGCGCACCGCGACCCCGGAAGCGTCGGCAAGCGCCGCGCAGCGCTCCACGATCTCGCAAGCTCGGCTGTGATCGCCACGAACCAGGTAGTACGCCCAAATTCCCCAAAGGGCCGGCAAGAGCGTGAAGACCTCCGGGGCAGCAGCGCCAAGCTCGGAAGCGCGCGTGTAGGCGTGCATCGTGCGTTGATCTGCATAACCGTTGACGGCGGCGCAGCTCGCGCCATACGAAAGTTGCAAGACGAGCTCTAGCTGTGCGCGCTCCGGCGTCTCCTGTGAAGTTCCGAGCACGGCGAGGCCCTGCCCGTAATGGACGAGGGCTTCAGTGTGCGCCGATGACGCCGCCGCCCGATCGCCTGCTCGTTGCCACCACGGGAGTGATTCGAAGGCCTTTCCGGCCTCGAGCAGGTGATGCGCGATGAGCTCCGGTAGTGCCGAACGCTCCTGCCGTGCATGCTGCTCCATCCGCGCGCTTGCGCAGCGTTCGTGTCGCTTGCGGCGCGAGGTGAGCAGTTGGCGATCGTAGGCAATCTCCAGGTAGAGCGGGTGCCGAAATTGGAACGTGCTCGTCTGTCCGTCGGCGCAGGCAACGAACAACTCTTCGTGCAGAACGCGCGCCAAGGCGCGCTCGAGGCGATCGGGAGGCAACTCCGAGACCGCTGCCAGGACCGGGTACGGCGCCGTGGTCCCGAGCACGGATAGGTCCGCGACCAGCGAGCGGCTATCCATGTCGAGGCGGTCGAGACGCTCCGTGAGCAGCGCGGTCGTCGCCGATGGCACCGCGACGAGCGATGGGCCAACGGTGGCGGCGCGCGCGAGATCAATTAGGAACAAGGGCAAGCCGACAGAGCTGCCCAGTACCTGCTCCACCTTCGCCGCGTCGATGCCAGGCGCCGAGCGCATGACTAGCTCGCGCGCAAACTCCGCTGGCAACGGGCCGAGCTCGAGGGTACGCGGCCAGTTCGCGACGCCATGTCCGGCGCGAGTGGTCGCGACCAACAGCAATGGCAATGTATCCCGCGCTTGAATCAGCCGCACGAGCTCAGCCGTCGATGCGTCCGCAAGGTGCAGATCTTCGACGACGACGAGGAGCGGGTTCTTTCCCGCAATCGCCGTGAGCAGCTCGAGCAAGACTTCGAAAATGGCCGCGCGCAGCTGCTGAGGCAGAACATCCACCAGGCGCCGAACTTCGAGCAGACTGGCCAACGAAGTGAACGTACGCGTCACGACTTCTTCGGGGATTCCGATGTCACGCAGCGTGGTACGTAGCTCTTCGTCGCTCAGCGCATCGCGCATCGTTCCGATCAAAAGGCGCCGGAGTGCCGCGGCGGTGGGGTGGAACGGACTGTTGCGAAATGCACTGGAGCAGTGAATCGAAATCCC
>Ga0302322_100001015_pt1 | contig 22503 bp, 21 predicted proteins | sample Fen_T0_2_FD_203757 | JGI IMG/M metagenome (GOLD analysis project Ga0302322, IMG submission 203757) | Peat permafrost microbial communities from Stordalen Mire near Abisko, Sweden - Fen_T0_2 | ecosystem: Environmental > Terrestrial > Soil > Wetlands > Permafrost | place: Sweden: Abisko...
GACCTTGGCCGGAACCTGCCGGGGACCGACCCGATGCGGCTGCACCGGGTTCCGGTGCGGCGCACCGATCCGCCGTCGTTCTTCGCCGCCAAGCTGCGCGGCACGCTGCTGCCCGAACGCACCTACGCCGGGATCGTCGGCTCCGCCAAGCGGGTCGGACTTCGCGGTTGACCTCCGGGCGAAGAGCAGATCCGCGAGGCTGGGTCACTCACGCGGAAGGTGGCACATGAGGCTGGTCGTCGTCGGGCAGGGCTACGTCGGGCTGCCCGTGTCGATGCTCGCGGTGCGCAAGGGCATGACGGTGCTGGGCCTCGAGACCGACCCCGGCCGACTCGCGCAGCTGCGTGACGGCGTCAGCTACGTGGACGACGTCAGCCACGACGAGCTGCGTGCGGCGAGGGACTCGGGCCGCTACGACGCGAGCTCCGACTACGCCGACGCCCGCGACTTCGACGTCGCGGTGATCACCGTGCCCACCCCGCTGCGGGACGCGGGTCCGGACCTGAGCTTCCTGGAGCAGGCGGCCGAGTCGCTGGCCCCGCTCGTCCGCCCGGGGTGCACGGTCGTGGTCGAGTCCACGACCTACCCGGGGACCACCGAGGACCTCGTCGCCCCGATCCTCGAGGCGGGGTCGGGACTGCGGGCCGGCACCGACTTCGCCCTCGGGTTCAGCCCCGAGCGGATCGACCCCGGCAACAGGCAGTGGACGTTGGAGAACACGCCGAAGGTGGTCTCGGGGATCGGGGAGTACTCGCTGACTCGGGTGCAGGCGTTCTACGACCGGCTGGTGCAACGGACGGTGCCCGTGCCGTCGCCGAAGGAGGCCGAGCTCGCCAAGCTGCTCGAGAACACGTTCCGGCACGTGAACATCGCGCTGGTGAACGAGCTGTCCGTGGTGTCGCACGAGCTCGGGATCGACCTGTGGGCCAGCATCGACGCCGCGGCCACCAAGCCGTTCGGGTTCATGCCGTTCACCCCTGGCCCCGGCGTGGGCGGGCACTGCCTGCCGATCGACCCCACGTACTTGTCGTGGGAGGTCAAACGACGGGTCGGTCGCAGCCTCGGGTTCATCGACCTGGCCAACGAGGTGAACACGGCCATGCCCCGCTACGTGGCCGAGCGCGCGGTGCTTCTGCTCAACGAGTACCGCAAGGCCGCCAACGGCGCGCAGGTGCTGCTCGTCGGCCTGGGCTACAAACGCAACAGCGGCGACATCCGCGAGTCACCGGCGATGCGGGTGGCGGAGCGGCTGCACGACTTCAACTGCGAGCTATCCGCGGTGGACGCCCACGTGGCCGCGGACCAGTACCCCGACTTCGTCACGCGCGCCGAACTCACCGCGCAGGCCGTGGCGGAGGCGGACCTCGTGCTGATCCTCACCGACCACGACGACGTCGACTACGACCTGCTGCTGACTTCGCAGACGCCGGTCCTCGACACTCGCCGGCGACTGGGCAGCCCCGGACTGGAGCACATCCGCTCGCTGTAGTTCGCGCGGAGCTTCTCGGATGCCTCAGCTCTCAGTCCGAGAAGTGGTGGCGGAAGACCGGGATCTCACGTCCGAGGCTCACGAGCTCGCGACGGATGCGCGCGGTGAGATCCGCATCCACCCAGGCAGTCGGGTCGAGGCTGCGGGTCGCCACCACGACCTCCTCCACCTCGTGCTCCAGGGCCATCTCGGCCAGTCGCTTGGCCGACGAGACCGGGGGCACGGTGCAGGTGTCCACCTCGACCGCCGCCACCTCGATGGCGCTGCCCACCGCGCCGGCCAGGGCAAGGGCCCGGACGTGGGCGGCGAAGCCGAGATCCTGTTGGCCCGGGTCGTTGGGGTTGCCGCCCTGCTGCTGCGGAAGCACGTCGACCACCGACGCCAGCGCCACCTCGTCGCGCGGGTCTCGGCCGACGCCGTCGGCGATGAAGGTGTCGTACTGCTCCACCTCGATGCGGGCCGGGACGGCCACGAGGTACCGGTGACCGGGTCCCTTGCCGACGACGAACGCGTGGACGGCCAGCGGCGGCAGCGGGTGATCGGTCACGAGCATGACGGTGCCGGTCATCACGCACCTCCTGCTGACAGTCCCACCCTCGCGCCGCACCGATCGGCGCGCCAGAGGCGATGGCGAGGGACGATGGTCCCGCGCGAGTGGCTGCGCCACACCACTGGTCGTCGGCCCACCGGGAGCTCACCGGGGTGCGTCCGGGCCGTGACTGACGCAGACTCGGGAAGTGCCCACCCGACGCGACTTCGTGCGTTTCCCCCGCGCGGTGGACAACCCCGTGTCGCGCACCTTCCGACGCATCGTGTCGGGCGAGCCCGACGGGCGACCGGCCTGGGTCCGCGCCCTCGAGGACGGCGACGACGCCGGCCTGTTCGGCCCCGGGTCGGCGCCGTGGGTCGTGCACGGCAGTCTCACGACCCTGGTCGGAGGGATCCGGGCTCTGCTGCTGCAAGCCCTCCACCCGGCCGCGCTGGCGGGGGTCCGCCAGCACTCGCGCTACCAGGACGACGCACTGGGGCGGCTGGCCGGGACGACGCGTTGGCTGGTCACGTTGACCTTCGGCGACTCGGCGGCCGTCGAGCGGGAGTCGGCGCGGGTGCGGCTGATGCACGACCGGGTGACCGGCACCTGGTCGCCTCCGGAACGTCCCGAGGTGCCCGAGCCGTACTCGGCCGCGGATCCGCATCTGCTGCGCTGGGTGCACCTGGCCTTCACCGACTCGTTCCTCGCCACGCACCTGGTGTGGGGCGGCGAGATCCCCGGCGGCGCCGACGGCTACGTCGCGCAGTGGGCGAAGGCGGCCGAGCCGCTCGGGTTGGCCGACCCGCCGCGCAGCGCCACCGAGCTGGCCCACCAGCTTGGTGACTACGACGGGGAGCTGGCCGGCGGGCCGGAAGCCCGCGAGGTCGTGCAGTTCGTGCTGAACCCGCCGTTGCCCTTGGCTGCGCGCCCGGCCTATGCCGTCCTGGCGGCGGGAGCGGTGTCGACGCTCGCTCCTCGTCACCGCGCGCTGCTCGGCCTGCCGTCCGTGCCGCGTCGCCCCGCCCAGGCGGCGACCCGGGCCCTGCTGGGTGGCATGCGGCTGGCCCTCGGGGAGAGATCGCCGAGCGAGCAGGCGGCGCGGGCGAGGCTGGCCCGGCTCGGCCGGCTCACCGCGAAGCCAACGTGATCACCCGGGTCGAGGGCACCCACATGGCGGCGATCTTCACCCAGTGACCAACAGCACCTTGCCTCGTGGCGAGTCGTCGCCCGGCCCGTTGCGCAGCACGTCGAGCGCCTCGGGCCACGACTCGAGGGCAAAGCGGTGGGTGACCACGAACGTCGGGTCGATCCGGCCCTTCGCCAGCAGGTCGACCACCGCCCGCCACGAGGCCGACGTGTAGCTGAACGACCCACGGATCGTGAGGTCGTTGTTGACCACGTCGTCCACCGCGAGTGGTGCGGTGACGCCAAGGCCTGGGAAGCCGAGCAGCCCGACGCGGCCGCCGCGCCGGGCCGCCGCGATCGCGGTGACGCTCGCCGCGACGGCACCGGCCGCCTCGACCACGAGGTCGAAGCCGACCGCGTCGGCCGGGTCGGTGCTGAACTGCTGCGCACCGGCGGCCCGGGCGAGCGCGGCCTGTGCCGGGCGCCGGCCGAGCATCACGATCTCTGCCGGTGACCACAGGTTCAGCAGGTGCGCCGTCAGCAGAGCGACGGTGCCGTCGCCCACGACCAGGGCCCGCTCCCCCGGCTGTGGGTGCAGGCGGGTCAGCGCCCGGTGGACCACGGCCATCGGCTCGACCAGTGCCCCGCCCTCCGGGTCGGCACCGCTGGGCAGCACGTGGACCAGGTCGGCCGGGGCGACCACCGCGTCGGCGGCGGCGCCGTCGCGGGTGAACCCGAACTCGTCGTAGGTCGAGCAGAGGTTCGTGTCGCCGGCCCGGCAGGACCGGCAGTGGCCGCAGGGCACGATCCCCTCGACCACGACGAGGTCGCCCACGCCCACCCCGCTGGTCTGCGGGCCGGTCGCTGCGACCACGCCGGCCCACTCGTGCCCGAGCACCACCGGGTAGGAGACGAACGCGGGGTCGATCCGGCCGTCGACGATGTCGAGGTCGGTACCGCAGACCCCGACGGCGCTCGGCCGCACGAGCACCTCGTCGGCGCCTGGCGTCGCCGAGGGCCGGTGCTCGAGCACGACGTCACCGGGGGCGCGGACTACCAGACTGGGCACGACACCGTCTCCTTGGCGTTCGCTCTCACGTGGTCACGGGTGCGTTCAGCGCGCGGCCACCCATCTGCCGCGTCACCCGGTCGGCATACCGGCGCAGGGCCTGGCCGAGCTCGTCGACCCGTCCCGGCGGCAGGTCGGTCTTGATGCCGGTGCCGCTCAGCGCCCCGGCGCATCGTCCGGTGTGGTCGAAGAACGCCGCACCCACGCAGAACACGCCGTCGACGTCCTCCTCGTCGTCGAGGGCGTAGCCGCGCTCACGGGTGACCGCCAGGTCGGCCAGCAGCTCGTCGACGTCGACGATCGTGTGTCGGGTGCGCCGGGGCAGGCCGCTGTCGGCCACGAGTTCGCGCACCTGCGGCTCGGGCATGGTGGCGAGGATCGCCTTGCCGGCACTGGACGCGTGCGGCAGCTCGCGGCGTCCCAGCGGCGTGTGGAAGCGCACGGTGCCGGGACCGTCGACCCGCTCGACGAAGACCGGGTACCCCGCGTCGACGACCGCCGCGCGGGTGGTGAGGCCGGTCTCGGTGGCAAGCTCGCGCAGGATCGGCTGCACCACGTCGGCCAACGGGTCCTGCCGACCCGCGACGTCGCCCAGCCGCAGGAGCGTGAGCCCCAGCCGGTAGCGCGGGCCGGGCTCGGACTCGCTGAAGTAGCCGGCGTCGACCAGGGTCCGCACCAGCGCGTAGGTCGCGCTCTTGCTCATGCCCACGGCCCGGGAGAGCTCGGTCAGGGTCTGCCCGTGCGGCGGGCCGTCGGCCACGACGTCGACCAGGCCGAGCGCCCGCGCCACGCTGCGCACCGTGTAGCGCGCTGGCTGCGGGTCGGGCATGGGATGCGCCTCTCGTGTTCGTTGGTCCCGAACTGTAGTTGTCAAGACCGAACGGGGAAACCCTTGACCCTCCCTGCCCTGCGTGGTTGCCTGACCACCCTGACGACACTGACGAACATCGTTCGGTGATGCCGAACGACGACCGAGGGCACCCGGTCGCCGCAACGGCCGAGGAAGGCCGAGGAGGAAGGTGGTCGTGGTCGAGGCTCAGGCCGTACCCGCGGCACCCGCCGTACCCGCCCTACCCTCGGCACCGGCGACACCGAGGCCGACCCGGACCGAGGACGCCCGGCTGCGGGTCCGGGACTGGCTGGCGCGGACCGGGCGGGACGGGGTCGTGCTGGGGACTCCCGGCGGAGTGGCCTGGATCACCGGGGGCATGAACCTGCCGATCGACCGGACCGCCGGCACCGACCTGGTCTGGGCCGTGGTCACGGCCGGGTCGGCCGCGCTGATCACCACCGACATCGAGGCCGACCGGATCCGCGACGAGATGCAGCCGGCCGCGGCGGGCTTCGACCTGCTCGCCGTGCCGTGGTGGCGCCCGGAGGCATTCGCCGCGGCGGCCCTGGATCTCGTCGACGGCGCGACGGACCGGCTGGCGACCGACGTGGACCTGGGCGACCCCGGGACCGGCGTCAGCCTGGTCACCGACGAGCTCGTCGAGCTGCGGCTGCCGCTCGGGGCCGCCGAGCAGGACCTGATCCGCGCCCTGGGCTTCGACGCCGCCGACGCCCTGCAACGGGCGCTGGGCAACTGGCGACCCGGCGACACCGACCACCACGTCGCGGCCGAGGTGGCCGCCGTGCTGGAGTCGCGGGGAGCCGATGCGCCGGTGCTCATCGTCGGCGGCGACGACCGCCTGCTGCGGTACCGGCACCCGCTGGCGGTCGGAGCACCCATGCACCGGCTCGCCATGGCCGTGGTCGTCGCCCGTCGCAGCGGCCTTCACGTGGCCGCCACCCGCTTCGCCAGCGCCGGCGCCGTTCCGGAGGCGATGACCCAGTCGCTGGTCGACGCCGAACACGTGGACGCCGCCGTCCTCTCGGCGTGCGTGCCGGGGGCGACGTACGGCGGGGTGCTGACGGCCCTCGCGCGCGGCTATGCCGACGTCGGCCAGCCCGAGGCCTGGCGGGAGCACTACCAGGGCGGGCCGATCGGCTACGCGCAACGCGAGTTCGAGCTCGCCCCCGGACAGTCCGACAGCCGGTGGTGGGCCACCCGCCTCGCTGCCGGGCACGCGGTGGCCTGGAACCCGAGCCTGGCCGGCGGAGGCAAGCACGAGGACACCTACCTGGTGTCGGCCTCAGGCCTGGAGCCGCTGACCACTGCGCCGGGATGGCCGGCCATGTCCGCCGGGGCCTCGTCACCGATCACCCGCCGACCGGCGGTGCTCGACATCGATTCCGGGGCAGCCGCCCTGGGGAGGACCCCATGACCGCTTCCGCGGCGCTGGCGGGGCTCGGCCTGACGTCTATGAGCAGCGTCGCCACGAGCGACGCACGGTTCCCCGACGGCGCCCACTACCGGATCGAGATCCCCAGCGTCGAGGGCCCGGTCGTGCTCCAGGAGGTGCTCGACGCAGCGAAGACGCACGGCCTGACCGTCAACCGGGTGTCGCAGGGCAGCGGGGCGATGGTGATGACCAAGGGCGAGCTGGCGCAGATGGCCCGGATCGGTGCCGACGCGGGGCTCGAGGTCTCGCTGTTCGTGGGTCCCCGCGAGGAGTTCGGGATCGGTGTGCAGGCCGCGGCCGCAGACGGCGGTTCGCTGCACGGACGGATCAGAGGGATCGCCCAGCTGCGCTACGCGATCGAGGACGTGATGCGGGCGGCGGAGTGCGGGATCCGCGGGTTCCTGGTGGCCGACACGGGTCTGCTCGAGGTTCTGGTCGGCCTGCAGCGGTCCGGCGAGCTGCCCGCGAGCATCGTCTGGAAGGTGTCGGTGATGCTCGCGCCGTCGAACCCGGTGACGCTTCGCCAGCTGGAGTCGTTGGGCGGGCACACGGTCAACGTGCCGAGCGACCTCACCCTCGACCAGCTCGCCGAGATGCGCGCCGCGTCGACCGTTCCGCTGGACCTCTACGTGGAGGCGCCCGACGCCCTCGGCGGCACGGTGCGTGGCGAGCAGTGCGACGAGCTGATCCGCGTGGGCGCGCCCATGTACGTGAAGTTCGGGCTGCGCAACGCCCGCGCCCTGTACCCGGCCGGGGAGCATCTGGTCGGCGAGGCCTGCGCAATCGCGCGCGAGAAGGTGCACCGCGCCGCGGTCGCGCGCGAGTGGCTCGACCGGTTCGAGGCCGACGTCGTGCAGTCAGCGCCTGGCGCACCCGGACTGGGGGTCCCCGAACCGTGACCCGAGGTCAGCGGCTGCGCAGCAGCGAGTGGTTCGCCGGCGACGACGAGGTCGCCGTGATCCACCGCGTCGCCATGCGCAACGCGGGGCTCGACGTTCCCGAGGCGGCCGACCGGCCGGTCATCGGCATCGCGAACTCCGCGAGCGACCTCAACTCGTGCAACCTGCCGCTGGCCGCCCTGGCCGAGTCGGTGCGCGAAGGCGTGCTGGCCGCCGGGGGTGTTCCCGCCGTCTTCCCGACGATGTCGCTGGGCGAAGACCTGATGAAGCCCAGCGCCATGCTCTACCGGAACCTCCTCGCGATCGAGGTCGAGGAGACGCTGCGTTCGTACCCGCTCGACGGCATCGTGCTGCTGGGCAGCTGCGACAAGACGATCCCCGGCGCCCTCATGGGTGCGGTCAGTGCCGACCTCCCGACGATCGTGGTGGTCGGCGGGTCGCGCCCGGTCGCCCAGTTCCGGGGCCGGCGCCTGGGGACCGGCACGGACTTGTGGCGGGCGTGGGACGACCGCCGGGCCGGGCGGCTCGACGACGAGGCCTGGGCGGAGTTCGAACGCTGCCTGGCCTGCGGCATCGGCTCGTGCAACACGATGGGCACGGCCTCGTCGATGGCCGTGGCCGTGGAGGCCCTGGGACTCACGCTGCCGGGGACCTCCACCATTCCGGCCGGTCAGGCGGAGGCGGCCGCAGCCGCGGTGGCAGCGGGGCGGCGCGCAGTCGAGCTCGTGCGCGACGACGTGCGGCCGTCGACACTGCTCACCGACGCCGCCTTCGGCAACGCGGTGAAGGTGCTCAACGCCGTGGGCGGATCGACCAACGCGGTGCTGCACCTGGCGGCCATCGCGGGGCGGGTCGGCATCGACCTGCTGCCGACGACGGTGGGCGCGCTGAGCCGCGACGTGCCGGTGATCGCCGACGTGGAGCCCTCGGGGCGGTTCCTGATGGCGGAGTTCCACCAGTGCGGAGGCGTCCCGGCGGTGCTGCGCCAGCTGGGCACCCGGCTCGCCGACGAGCAGCTGACCGTGTCCGGTGCGTCGGTCGCGCAGATCGCTGCGGCGGCGCCGGAACCGACCGACTCGGCGCAGGCGATCCGTCCGATCGCGGAGCCGTTGCGCACCGACGGCGCGTTCGCCGTGGTGCAGGGATCGCTGGCCCCCGACGGCGCACTGATCAAGACGTCGGCCGCGAGTCCCGAGCTCTTCCGCCACCGCGGGCCCGCCCTGGTGTTTCGCAGCTACCAGGACCTGCGCGAACGGATCGACGACCCGGCGCTGCCCGTGACCCCCGACACGGTGCTGGTGCTCGCCGGCTGCGGACCGGTCGGCGTTCCGGGCATGCCGGAGTGGGGCATGATCCCGATCCCGGCCAAGCTGGCTGCGCAGGGCGTGACCGACATGGTGCGGGTCACCGACTCGCGCATGAGCGGCACCTCGTTCGGAACCGTGTTCCTGCACGTGGCACCTGAGTCGGCCGTCGGCGGGCCGCTCGCCCTCGTCACCGACGGCGACCAGGTGAGCGTCGACGTCTCCGCCGGTCGCCTCGACCTCGAGGTGTCCGACGACGAGCTGACCCGCCGCCGCGCGGTTTGGACACCGCCGACCTCGGCCCACCTGCGGGGCTGGCCGGCCCTGTACCAGTCCCATGTCATGCAGGCACCCTGGGGCTGCGACCTCGACTTCCTACGGGCACCGACTCCCGCGCACCGCGCGTTCGTGCCGCCCGTCGTGGGGAGGTCGTGACGAGAGCCCTTCACCGCCGATCCCAGTCCACCAACCCCGAGCCTCATCGTTCCAGCAGGTCCCTCAAGGAGGACAGGTGCGCAAACCAATCCTGATCGCGATCGCGGTGGCAGCCGCCGCGGTCTTGGCCGCGTGTTCCAGCAGCAGTGGCAGCGGAGGGACCAGCAGCAGCGGTACGGCTGCACCGGTCACGCTGACGCTGTGGCACAACTACGGCACCGAGCAGAACGCCGTGGCCACCAAGAACCTGGTCGCCGCGTACACGGCGCTCCACCCCAACGTGACCATCAAGATCGTCAGCCAGCCGGCGGACAACTACTTCTCACTGCTGCAGGCCGCGGCCGTGTCGAAGACCGGACCCGACATCGCGGTGATGTGGACCGGGCTGTTCACGTTGCAGTACAAGGACTTCCTGACCAACCTCCAGGGGCTGGTTCCTGACTCCGCGCTGTCGCAGGTTCAGGGGCTGCAGTGGACCGCCCCGGGCTTCGACGCCGCCAACGGCCCGCTCGTGATGCCGCTGGAGAAGCAGTTCTACATCGGCTTCTACAACAAGGCGGCGTTCAAGAAGGCCGGCATCACCAGTGTCCCCACCGACTGGAGCGAGCTCAACACGGCGTGCACCAAGCTGAAGACAGCCGGCTTCACCCCCATCGTCTACGGCAACGGCGGACAGTCGCTGGGTGCGGAGTTCTACCCGTGGTACGACGCCAGCTACCTGATGATCGGCCAGTACTCGGTGGACCAGTGGAAGGGTCTCTACGACGGGACGGTCCCCTGGAACTCCTCGGCCAACGTCGCGCAGTTCACGAAGTGGGCCAACCTGGAGTCGTCGGGATGCACCAACTCCGACATCCTCACCAAGACGAACAACCTGGACGACTTCACCTCCGGTAAGGCTGCGATGATCGTCGATGGCACGTGGGACACGCAGAAGTTCACCGACGCCATGGGCAAGAACGTCGCCGCCTTCGTTCCGCCGTTCTCCGACCAGCCGATCAAGGGCGTCGTCGAGTACCCCGGCGACGGGTTCTCGATCATGAGCTACTCCCAGCACCAGCAGGCCGCGGCCGACTTCTTGACGTTCATGACCACTCAGCAGGCCGCGGACGTCATCAACAAGGCGGGCTTGATCCCCGACATCACGGGGACGTCCACCACCAACCCGGTGAACCAGCAGATGCTGGACTTCGCCGAGAACCAGGGATTCACCCGCTACCCGATGTTGGACAACGTGGTTCAAGGTGACGTCGTCGACACCGGCAACAAGCAGCTGCCGTCGGTTCTGGCGAACAAGATCTCGCCCACCGATGCGCTCAACCAGATGTTCAACGCGTGGAAGCAGCTTCCCGCTGATCAACGCAGTTCGACCTACCAGTAGCACCTGACAGCGGTGGGGGCGCGGCGCACGTCGCGTCCCCACCACCGTCTGGACCACCTCGGCCCGGAGGATCCGTCTCGTGAGCCACACCCCGCTCGTGCTCGACCCGGCGGAGTCCATCCCGGCCCCGCTGCGACGCCAGCGGTCGGCGCTGGAACGCAAAAGGGCGCGCGCGGGCCTGATCCTGGCGGCACCGGCCGTCGGCCTGGTCGCCCTGGTGCTGGGGATCCCCATCATCCAGGCCGGCTACTACTCCATGACCGACTGGAACGGCCTCACGGCCACCTGGATCGGTCCGTCGACCTACCTGCACGAGTTCCAGAACCCGATCTTCTGGCGGGTGCTGCAGAACAACGCACTGCTGCTGCTTGCGGTCCCGGTGGCCGTCGCGATCCCGCTGGGGATCGCCTTCTTGCTGAACGAGAAGGTGGCCGGCTGGCAGGTGTTCCGGTCGATCTACTTCCTGCCCACCGCGATCTCGTGGGTCGTGATCGGCATGGTGGCGCTGCGCTTCTTCGCCGCCGAGGGCACCCTCAACTCACTTCTCTCCAGCTTCGGCCTCGGCTTCCTGCACACCGACCTGCTCTCCGACGAGCACCAGGCCCTGCTCGCCGTCGGCCTGACCTTCATCTGGTCGATGCTCGGCACGAACACGATCATCTTCCTCACCGGCATGGCCACGCTCGACCAGTCGTTGGCCGAGGCCGCCCGCGTCGACGGCGCCAGCACCTGGCAGATCCTCACCCGAATCACGCTGCCCCAGCTGAAGCGCTTCATCCAGTTCGCCACCGTGCTCACCCTGATCAGTGCGTTCACCGCGTTGTTCAGCCTGATCTTCGTGATGACCGGTGGCGGCCCAGGCTTCGGCACGACCACGCTGGAGTTCTTCGTCTACCAGACGGCGTTCGCACGCGGCGCATTCGGCACCGGAGCCATGCTCGGCATCATCTTGTTCGCCATCATGGTGGTCATCGGCTTGGCCCAGCTGCGCCTGCTGCGGACCGAGGACTGATCCGGCGATGTCCACCGTGGTCGACACCGCCCCCGTCCCGCCGGAGCCCGCGCCCGGACCTGTGCTCCAGCCTCGCCGGCGTCGGCGTCCCGTCCGGTCCGTCGTGCTGTTCCTGGCCATGATCGTGATCGCGCTGGTGATGCTCTACCCGTTCTACTTCATGGTCGACACCTCGTTGCGCAGCCAGGACCAGTTCTTGCACGGGGGCGGGCACTCGTTCGCGTCGTGGAGCATCCTCAACCAGGCACTGCCCTGGTCCCGGCAGCTGCTGAACTCCACGATCGTGTGCACGGCCTCGATCGCGATCATCTTGTTCGTCAGCAGCCTCGCGGGTTTCGCCTTCGCCAAGCTGCGGTTCCGCATGTCCGGCTTCGTCCTGCTGGCCGTGATCGCCGCGATGTTGATCCCGGTGCAGTCGATCATCATCCCGGTCTACGTCAACGTCGCCCGCGTGCACCTGCTCAACACCTACGCGGGTGCCGTCATCGTCTACGCCGCCTTGGGCACCCCGTTCGCCACGTTCCTGATGACCGCGTACTACCGCAGCATCCCCGACGACGTGGTCGAGGCCGGGATCGTCGACGGGCTCTCCTACGGCGCGGTGTTCCGCCGCATCGCGCTGCCGATGTCGGTGCCGGCGCTGGTGACGATCACCGTGCTGCAGTTCATCCAGATCTGGGACGACCTCCTGGTCGGCCTGCTCTTCCTGCAGAACCCCGACCAGCGCACGATCACGGTAGGACTCGGCGCACTGGCGGCGGGCCGCACCACCGACATCCCGGTGCTGATGGCCGGCTCGCTGCTGAGTGCGATCCCGGCGATCGCGGTGTACCTGGTGTTCCAGCGGTTCCTCATCAACGGCCTCACCGCCGGCATCGGCAAGTAGAGAAGGACGTCCATGGCCATCGTTCGGTACGAGCAGGCGTCGCGGGTGTACGCCGCCGGCCAGGTGCCCGCCGTCGACCGACTCACGTTGCAGATCGCGGACGGCGAGTTCTGTGTGCTCGTGGGCCCGAGCGGCTCCGGGAAGTCGACCGCGTTGCGCATGCTCGCCGGTCTCGAACCGGTTGACGGTGGCTCGGTGCACATCGGCGACCGTGACGTCACCGACCTGATGCCCAAGCAGCGCGACATCGCGATGGTGTTCCAGAACTATGCGCTGTACCCCCACATGACGGTTCGCCAGAACATGGGCTTCGCCTTGGCGATGGCGCGGGTCGACAAGACCGAGGTGCGTCGTCGGGTGGACGAGGCGGCCGCCCTGCTGGAGCTGCAGCCGTACCTGGACCGTCGGCCCAAGGAGCTGTCGGGTGGCCAACGACAGCGCGTGGCCATGGGCCGAGCGATCGTCCGTGAGCCACAGGTGTTCTTGATGGACGAGCCGTTGTCGAACCTCGACGCCAAGCTGCGCGTCTCCACCCGCACCCAGATCGCCACGCTGCAACGGCGACTGGGCACCACCACCGTCTACGTGACCCACGACCAGGTCGAGGCGATGACCATGGGTGATCGGGTGGCTGTGCTCAAGGACGGCGTGCTGCAGCAGTTCGACGTGCCGCTGGCGTTGTACGACCGTCCTGCCAACCTGTTCGTCGCCGGCTTCATCGGCTCGCCGGCCATGAACCTGCTCACCGTGCCGGTGGGAACCGACGGGGCGCGCCTCGGCCGGTCGATGGTGCCGCTCGAGCCGCCGGTGAAGGCCGCGGCGGCCGCCCGCAGCCTGGACACGGTGGTCCTCGGGATCCGCCCCGAAGCCCTCGTCGTCACGACCGCCGGCGACCCTCAGGCGACGCTGGACGTGCAGGTCCTGATCGTCGAGGAGCTCGGCGCCGACGCCTACGTGTACGCGCAGACCGACGACGGGACGAGGATCACGGTGCGCGTCGACGGCCGCACGCCTCCGGCTCGTGACACCCGGTTGTCCCTTCGGGTGCCGAGCAACCAGCTGCACGTGTTCGACCCGAGCAACGGAGACCGACTGTGACCAGTGACTGGCGCCCCGTGAACCCGGCCTGGGAGGTGGCGGCGCCGACCCGTGCGGAGCTCGGTGAGCGGCCCATCTGGGACGACTCCGACGACACCGTCGTCTGGGTGGACATCGACCGTTGCCAGGTGCGACGGCTGACGCCCTCGACCGGAACCGACGTGGTGGTGCTCCAGGCCGACGACCCAGTGGGCTGCGTGGCGCTGCGTTCCGATGGTGGGCTGGTTGCCGGAGCGGGGCGACAGGTCCTGCTCCTCGACCACGACGGCACGGTCAGGGCCCGCTTCGAGGCACCGGGCGCGGCCGACGCCGTGTTCAACGACGGAGCCGTCGACCCGGCGGGTCGGTTCGTCGCCGGCACCTCGACGGCCGACACCCGAAGCGGCGGTGGCGCGCTGTACGCGTTCGACGCCGACCACGGCGCGCGGTTGCTCGTCGACGGCGTCACCGAGTCGAACGGCGTGGACTGGAGCCCCGACGGCACGACGATGTACTACGTGGACTCAGGCGAGACGTCCTTCGGGGCAGCGTCGCAGACGGCGGTGCGCAGGTATGCCTACGACGTGGCGTCCGGCGCCGTCGAGCGCGGACCCGACCTCACCGTGCTGGCCGAGGCCGAGGGCATCCCCGACGGTCTGGTGGTCGATGCCGAGGGTGCGATCTGGCTCGCGGTGTGGGGCGGTGCCGAGGTACGACGCTATGCGCCCGACGGCGTGCTGGCCGGACGCGTGCCCCTGCCGGCGTCCCTGGTGACGTGTCCCGGCTTCGGCGGACCCGACCTCACCGACCTCTACGTGACCACGGCCCAGCAGGGCATGGACGCGGCAGCGCGGGCCGCAGAACCCAAGGCCGGCCACGTGTTCCGGCTCCGACCAGGTGTCGCCGGCCGGTCGCCGTACCGGTACCTCGGCTGAGGTCGGGCCAGGCCCTCTGATGAACGGTGCGGGCTTGCGGGGTGTCCTGCCCGTCGTGTCCACACCATTCGCGGACGACGAGACCGTCGACGTCGGGTCCCTTGCCGACGAGATCGAGTGGCTGCGCAGCCAGCACGTCGACGGACTGACGGTCGCGATGGTGTCGGAGGTGCTCCGGCTGTCCGACCACGAACGTCGCGCGCTGGCCGAGGTGGTGTGCCGGCTGGCCGCCACCGGCGACCCGCCACTGCCAGTGGTGGTCAGCGTGGGGGCGGAGAGCACGGCCGTGGCGGTCGCACTGGCCCGCGACGCCGAGTCCGTCGGCGCGGCCGCCGTCATGGCGATCCCCCCGACGAGCGTCGCCACGACCGACCCGCAGTTGCGCGGGTACTTCGCCGCGATCCTGTCGGCCGTGAACCTGCCGCTCGTGGTGCAGGACGCCAGCGGTTACGTGGGGACGCCGATCCCCGTCGGCACGTACGTGGCACTGCTCGAGGAGTTCGGCGCCGACCGCGTGCTGGCCAAGCCCGAGGCCCAACCGCTCGGGCCGCGACTGTCGGCCCTGCGGGCGGCCACCGGCGGTGAGCTGCTGGTGTTCGAAGGCATGGGCGGGCTGGCGCTGGTCGACGGCTTCGGTCGTGGCGTCGTCGGCACCATGCCCGGACCCGAGGTGCCCTGGGCGGTCGTGGCGCTGTGGCAGGCGCTGCAAGACGGTCGGACGGATGACGCCGACGCGATCCACGCCCGACTCGCCGCCCTGCTCGCCCTGCAGACGTCGCTGGACTCCTTCGTCGCCGTCGAGAAGCACCTCCTGGTGGCTCAGGGCGTCCTCTCGTCTGCGCGGCGACGCGGGCCGGTCGGCTTCGACCTCGACGACGCGACTGCGGACCTCGCGCTCCGGTTGATGAAGCGCCTGCAGTCCACGGTCGACCAGGTGAACCGAAGACCCGGAACCGGTTGACCGTGCCACTTCCTTGGGGTCCTCCGTCACCGGGTACCGGTGCCAATGGCACTGGCCGGGCGCCTGTGTGCGGAAGAGTCTGGACGGGACGAACCCGAGGTTCGTCGGCTGTGCGTGACCGGATGGGAGTGGGCCATGACCAACGTCGACGACGGCAAGCGCGCTGACCTCGCGGGCCCTGGCATCGGCAGTTACGACGACGTCGAGCGGGTGCTGCCCCGCGACTATCGATCGCTGCTGACGCCGCGAGAGACCCAGGAGGCGATCTTCGCGGCCAAACGGTTCATCGAGGACGGCCTGTGCCGGGAGCTGAGCCTGCAGATGGTGCAGGTTCCGCTGATCGTGGGCGCCGAGTCGGGCGTGAACGACATGCTCGACCGAGACGGGTCCCGGACGCCCGTGCAGTTCCACATCGCCAACGACAACGGCGCGCACCCCGTCGACGCACAGGTGGTGCAGGCGGCGACCAAGTGGAAGCGGCTGGCCCTGAAGCAGTTCGGCATGGGACCCGGCGAGGGCCTGTGCACCGACATGCGGGCCGTGCGCAAGGACTACTTCCTCGACCACGACCACAGCGCCTACGTGGACCAGTGGGACTGGGAGCGGGCGATCACGGCCGACCAGCGCAACCTCGAGCACCTCAAGGACACCGTCCGCCGGATCTGGTCGGTCCTGGTCGGGGCGGAGGCGCACGTCCAGAAGCTGTTCCCGCAGCTGGTCGACGACCGCTACCCGAACCTGCCCGAGGAGATCACCTTCATCCACGCCGAGGACCTGCTGGCTCGGTATCCCGACCTGCCGCGCAAGCAGCGCGAGACGCGGATCCTGCAGGAGACGCCGGCCGTGTTCCTGATCGGGATCGGCTGGACCCTCGACGACGGCTACCCGCACGAGATGCGCGCGGCCGACTACGACGACTGGGTCACGCCGACGACCAGGCCGGACGGTCGGCCCGCGCACGGGCTGAACGGCGACATCCTGGTGTGGAACCCGGTCACCGGCCGGCGCCACGAGCTGAGCTCCATGGGCATCCGGGTCGACGCCGCCACGCTGCGCCAGCAGCTGGAGCTGACCGGCCAGCTGGACTGGCTCGAGCTGCCCTACCACCGGGGGATCAGCGACGCCACCCTGCCGCTGTCGATCGGTGGCGGCATCGGTCAGTCCCGCACCCAGATGCTGCTGCTGCGCAAGGCCCATCTCGGTGAGGTGAGCGTGACGGTGTGGCCTGACGTGCTCAAGGAGATGTGCGCCCGCCACGACATCCACGTGATCGAGTGACCCGGGTCATGATGGAGCGGTGCAGTCGAGCTCCATGGACGAGTTGGCCCACCTCGTCGCGGCCGGTTCCGTCCTCATCCTGAGCGGGGCCGGCCTGTCCACGGAGTCCGGAATCCCCGACTACCGCGGCCCACGCGCGGGAGCCGTACGTCGATCCACCCCGATGGCGATCAGTGAGTTCCGCTCCAGCACCTCGGCACGTCGTCGCTACTGGGCGCGCAGTCACCTCGGCTGGCCGCTGATCAGCCGGGCCGAGCCGAACGCGGGCCACCACGCGGTGACGACCCTGCACCGACGCGGGTTGGTCATGGGGATCATCACGCAGAACGTCGACGGTCTTCACCAGTCAGCAGGTGCGGACTCGGTGCTCGACCTGCACGGCCGACTCGAGCACGTGATCTGCCTGTCGTGCGGCGCAACGTCTCGCCGGCACGATCTTCAGCGGCGACTCGACGAGGCCAACCCAGGTTGGGCGGCCGCAGCGACGCGGGTGAACGCTGACGGCGACGTCGAGCTGCCAGAACAGGCCGTCGAGTCCTTCGTCGTCGTCGCCTGCGAGCACTGCGGCGGCCCGCTGAAGCCCGACGTCGTGTTCTTCGGCGAGAACGTGCCCGCAGATCGGGTGCAGCTGGCCTACCGGCTGCTCACCGACGCGTCCACGTTGATGGTCGTCGGAAGCTCGCTCACGGTGTTCTCGGGTCGGCGGTTCGTGACGCGGGCCGTGGCCGAGGCGAAGCCGGTGGTGATCGTCAACGACGGCCCGACCCGGGCCGACTCGGTGGCGCACCTGAAGCTCACGGCCCGGCTCGGAACCACGTTGACCGATCTGGTCGACCAGCTCGTCAGCCCTCATGATGTGGCTACATATCCGTAGCATCTCTCGTTGCTACTCGCTTGTAGCATTCCTCGATGCTCCGATACTGTGGCATTCATGGCACGCATGGTCACGGACGTGAAGGCCCTCGGGGCCGCCGTCCGCACGCATCGAACGAGCCGCGGGTGGACCCAGGCCGAGCTGGCCGACCACGCCGGGGTGTCACGGCGGTTCGTGAGCGAGCTGGAGGCCGGGCTGCGGACCGGTGCGGAGCTGAGCCGCGTCTTCGCGGTCCTCCGTGCCCTGCACCTCGCGGTCACGCTGGTCGACCGCGGGTCGGGATCCTTCGACGACGCCCTGCGCGAGGTCCTCCGATGACCGGCACCCGACTCGTCGTCGTCCTCTACGGCCGGGTCGCCGGCGTCGTCGAACGCGCCAGCGGGTTGCTCACGTTCACCTACGACGACGACTACCGCGCCCTGCCGATGGCCACCCCCCTGTCTTTGTCGATGCCGCTCACCGGCGCGCGCTACACCAACCGCGTCGTGGAGGCATTCCTGCGCGGGCTGCTCCCCGACAACGACGACGTGCGACGCCGGTGGGCCGCACACTTCGGTCTCCGGGACAGGGACACGTTCGGCCTGATCGCCGCGATCGGAAGCGACGCCGCCGGCGCCGCCCAGTTCATCCCCGAGGACGACTACCCCGCCGCGCTGGGCGAAGGCTCCGTGGAGCCGATCAGCGACGCCGCCATCGCGGATCGACTTCGCCGCCTGCGCGAGGACTCCACCGACTGGCTCGGCGACGACGAGCACTGGTCGCTGGCCGGGGCACAGAGCAAGTTCACGCTGCGAACCCTCGGCGACGAGTGGGGCATCGCGCACGGGGCGGAGCCGTCCACCCACATCGTCAAGCCCGGCATCAGCACCATCCCCGGGCACGCACTCATCGAGCACGTCACCATGACCGCGGCCGGCGCGATGGGCCTGCGGGTCGCCACGACCCGGTACGTCGAGTTCGAGGACCAGCCCGCCATCGTCGTCACGCGCTTCGACCGTCGCGAGCGGGACGGCGTCTGGGAACGGATCCACCAGGAGGACCTCGGCCAGTCCTTCGGGCTGGACCCCTCCCGCAAGTACGAGAGCGATCATGGCCCTGGCGTCGCTCGCATCGCCGGCCTGTTGCGCGACACGGCAGGGCCGTCAGCGGTCAACGAGTTCGGGCGAGCAGTCGTGGCGAACTACCTGCTCGGCGCACCGGACGCCCACGCGAAGAACTACTCGGTGATGCTGGCTGCCTCTGCCGTCCAGTTCGCCGACCTCTACGACGTGGCGTCCGGCCTGACGGCGACGAGGTGCGGGCAGCTGAGATATCCGACAGGCGCGATGTCCATCGGCGGAGAACGCGTCTTCGGCGAGGTGCGCGGCCGCAACTGGACTCGCTTCGCGTCCGCCCTCGGGGTTCCAGCACCCGCCGTCCGGGAGCGGGTGCTCAGCCTCGCGGACAAGGCACCGCAAGCCGTGTCGGACGCGATCCGGGCACTGCCCGCGCGGCGGCGACGTCAGCCCGAACTACGTCTGCTCACGGCACGAGTCCGACTGTTGAGCGACCTCACCCTCCGCGACATCGACGACCTGTCGTCGGGCCGTCGTGCCGGACCGTCGGGCTCCGAAACCCTCGCCGGCGAGCCTGCGTAACTCGGGTTCGACGACCGCAGAACTACCATCAGAGTCACTCGTCGCGGACCACGCGCGCACCGCAAGAACCGTTGTCTCGACCGAGCTCCGTAGCCCGAAACTGACGTTCCTTGCAACCCGAACGCGAACTCCATAGCTGACCAACTTTGCTCACGCGGCATCGGCGTGGGAGCGTCCTGCCACATTGTGCGGGGGCCGGGACCCTGGCGGCGTTCGTCGGCATCAGGTCACTGGCCCGATTGCGTACGGCGCTGTCGCCGGCTCAGTCGGGTACGCTCCGCCCACGATCGGTCGCCACCCCGTGCATGGCGCCCCGAATGCCGGATTGGGTGGTAGCGAATGTCAGGGACATCAAGCGTCGGGCTTCCGGGGTGATCGCCGCGATCGACAGCGCGATCGTCAACTTCGCGTTCATCCCGATCTACCCTGTGTGGGCAATCGTCATCATCACCCTGGACGTCCTGGTCATCTGGGCCCTCGCCGCCCACGGCCGCGACCTCACCACCCCGTAGACGAGGAAACAAGTGACCAAGGCACCGCGTGACCGTCGCCCTGCCGCGGCGCACCTAGAGGTCGAGGAGGCTCGTCATGTCTGAGTCAGCACCGGTCGAGTCCGCCGAGGCGACCGCTGAAGCGACCGTGGCAGTTCGAGGCGGCAAGGGGCGGTCGGTCACGGCCGTCATCTGTGTGGTGCTCGCCGCCTTGTTGACCACACCGGCGGCGTTCGCGTTCTGGGGCCAGCGAACGCTGAACGATACCCAGCGCTATGTGGCCACTGTCGGGCCGCTGGTCAACTCACCGGCCGTGCAGGACGCGATCGCGACCACCGTGACCAATGCGATCCAGCAGCAGGTCGACGTCGAGGCGCTGATCAACCAGGCGTTCGCTGGGGTGATCACCGACCGACCCCGGTTGCAGTTGCTGGTCGGCCCGCTGTCCGGGGCGGTCAACGGCCTGATCGACCGCGAGGTCAGCCAGTTCGTGGCCTCCGACGCGTTCAAGAGCCTCTGGCTGCAGGCCAATACGAAGGCCCAGGAAGCGCTGGTTCAGGTGCTGAAGGGCAACAACAGCGGAGCGGTGTCGTTGCAGGGGGACCAGGTCGTGCTCGACGTCTCCACAGTGATCGACGCAGTCAAGCAACGCCTGGTCGACCGGGGCCTGACCATGCTGCAGAACGTCAACGTCCCCGACGTGAACAAGCAGATCGTGCTGCTCGACGCGCCGCAGCTGAAGCAGGTGCGCACCATCTACGCGTTCACCAACCCGATCGCCCGCTGGGCGATCTGGGTGGTGGCCCTGCTCTACCTGGCCGGCTTCCTGCTCGCGCGCCGGCGGCCGCGGATGTCCGTGACGATCGGGCTGGTGCTGGCCGCGAATGCGCTACTCGTGGCATTCGCCTTGTCGGTGGGCCGCCAGCTGTTCATCAACCAGCTGTCCGGCACCGTGTTCGGCCCGGCCAGCTCGGTGTTCTACGACACCCTGCTGACCTACCTGGTCCGCGGTTGGCACGTGTTCTTCTGGCTCGGTGTTGTCTTCGTCGTCGCCGGCTGGTTCACCGGACATGACCGGTCCGGCACGGCCGTGCGCCGCTCCGTGTCCGGGGTGCTGGAGACCGCCGGAGCATCGCTGACCGACCAGATCGGCGGCGCCGGGAAGTGGGTGGCGAACAACGCAGCGTGGCTCAGGATCGTCGTGGCCGTCCTCGGAGCGATCGTCCTGCTGTGGGGCAACCAGGTCTCACCGCCGCGACTTCTGTGGTCCCTCATCCTCGTCGTCGGGCTGCTTGCCGTGATCCAGGTCCTGGTCGGAGCCGGAAGCACCGGCGGAGTCGAAGAGACGCCCGTCGCGGTCGGCGAGAAGGCCGCTGCCTCGTAGCGTGCCGGCTGCGAGCCGGGGAGGACCAGGCCCCCTCCGGCAGGCAGCCGAGACCCACGAACACCGCACCCGCTCGGGGTAGTTGTTCCCCTTCTGTGCCACTCAGCCCAACCGAACAACGTCGGAAGGGGCTGAATGGTGGCTGACCTGCGGAGATTGGGCGCGCCCGGAGGGATTCGAACCCCCAACCTTCTGATCCGTAGTGGCGCGGAACCGTGTCAGAGCGTGTCGTTCGGTGCTGTGCCGTGCGTGATTCGTGCTCAGGGCTGCTCTCACGTGTCACCGCGTTAGGGGTCGTTCATGTGACTCCCTTGAGAATCCGTGCCACCTTCTGCGATGTGACAAGACCGAGCGCCCCCGCCGGGTGGCCCCACCCATGAGGTACCGCATCCTGACCGTTGCCGCCGCCGCATCCGGGCTGGCCCTGCTGGCTCCCGCCGCGCAGGCCGCCGCCCCGGCTCTCCCCACCGGAGTGGTCGCGTCCTGGCAGATGAACGAGACCCAAGGATCGACTGTCCTGGTCGACACGTCGGGGCACGGCTACAACGGGGGGATCGGCAACGAGTTGACCCTCGACGGCGCCTCGCACTCGTTCCCAGTCGTCCCACCGGGCGGCATGTTCGTCCGTGACCACCAGCGGCTCGACATCATCAACCACAACGCGCTGAACCCTGGCACCGCCGACTGGTCGGTGACGGTTCGCCTCGCCTGGGACTCGCCCCTGCTCGGCGACATCAACGTGGCGCAGAAGGGGCAGGGAAAGGTGGCCGGGGGCCGGTGGCACATGGCGACCCCGAAGGGCCACATCAAGTGCGTGTACGAGGACGCGACGGGGGACGGGGGCGAGGTCGACTCCTGGGCGCAGCCGCGCCTCACCGGCACCGGCTGGCACATCGTCACCTGCGCGAAGGTTTCCGGGATGCTGCAACTGATCATCGACGGGAAGACGGTCGACACCGGGACGAAGCACCTCGGCCCGATCACCAACACGACCCCGATGACCATCGGCGGCAAGTTGCACTGCACCTGCGACTACTGGACGGGGAAGGTCGACTACGTGGTGGTGAGGTCCGGGTAGTGAGCGGCCGCGGCGGTTGCTCATCCGGTCCCCCGGCCCCGTTGCGCAGCCTCGTTGCTGGCTGCTCACCCGGGTCCCCACTGACCTGCGGGTCGCGTTGCTGCGGCTCCGACCGCAGGAAGGACTCGCGGCGATGGGTGACACGTTGGCGGAGCGGCTCACGTCCGAGGGCTAGTCGGAGGTCGGAATTGGTTGTGAGACAGGCGAGAGTGTGAGGGACCGTCCCCAGGGCTAGCGGAGGGGGTTCCTCCGTCTGTACCTGAGCACGTGTGGCGCGCCCGGAGGGATTCGAACCCCCAACCTTCTGATCCGTAGTGGCGCGAGAGGTGTTCGTCAGGGATCGTCTATCGACGTTTCCGCAGGTCACAGGC
>Ga0302322_100001016_pt1 | contig 22494 bp, 16 predicted proteins | sample Fen_T0_2_FD_203757 | JGI IMG/M metagenome (GOLD analysis project Ga0302322, IMG submission 203757) | Peat permafrost microbial communities from Stordalen Mire near Abisko, Sweden - Fen_T0_2 | ecosystem: Environmental > Terrestrial > Soil > Wetlands > Permafrost | place: Sweden: Abisko...
TTCTGTTTGGACGGACTGTTGTAGAGCCAGAACCAAAAAATCAGCCATAAGAAACCGACCGTGCCGGTGATGATGTAGGCCAGTTTCCAACCTTGCTGATAACCGAAATGGTAGAGACACCATGGGACAAAGAGGGCGCTGACCATGGCACCTAGATTTGAGCCGGAGTTAAAGATGCCGGTCGCGAGGGCGCGCTCACGTTTTGGGAACCATTCAGCGACAGTTTTGATCGAGGCGGGGAAATTACCGGCTTCACCGATACCGAAGAGGCTTCGCACAATCATGTGCATGGTCGTGAGCGAACCGACAAAAGCGTTAGCGATACCGAAGATCGACCAAACGATCAGCGACAACGCGAGTCCGAGCTTGGTGCCGATCTTGTCGATAACGATTCCGGCAAAGACGGTCATGCCGGCGTAGAACGCGGTGAAGGCGGCGGTGACGTGAGCAAAATCTGTGTTAGTCCAACCGAAGCCACCTTGTTCGGTGGAGGTGCAGAAAAATTCCTTCAGGTAGCTGATGACCTGACGATCCATGTAATTGATCGTGGTCGAAAAGAGCAGGAGGGCGCATATCACCCAACGGTAGCTGGTGGCGGGTGGAGTTGGAGTAGTTTGAGGAGGGGCAGCTGGGGAGGGTGTGGTACTCATGGAAGCGGGAGAGTGTTACGTTTTTTCCTCAACGTTCACGTTAATTCTTTCGAAAGCTGACGAGGTATTCACTTTCCCAGCAACAGGCGAAAGCATGTGTAATGAGGTGGCGTGGTGATCGGGCTAAAAGCACAAAAAAGACCGGCGGGGTTGTCCGCCGGTCAGTGGGTTGAATCGTGAGCTTACTATTAAGCGTTGGATGGAACTTTCTCGTCAATGTTAGCCTGCTCGAGTCTCGGCACGAGGAGGTGAACAATGAGAAGCGCGCCGACGTAGGCCAGGCTGGCCATGACAAACACGGGAAGGTAATTGCCGGTCTGCTTGAGAACTTTGCCGGTGATATAGAACAAGACCATACCGCCAATTGCACCGATCATGCCGCCGAGGCCCGTGACTGAGCCGACCACACGTTTGGGGAACATGTCACCCGCGAGGCTGAACACGTTGGCCGACCAAGCTTGATGGGCGGAGGCTGCGATCGTGATGAGGATGGCGGCGACCCATTTATCCTGAGTAATAGCCGAGAACACCACGGGCAAGACGAACGCGGAACAGATGAGCATCGTGACCTTGCGGGCTTTGTTCACGGTCCAGCCCTTTTTCATAAAGCGGCCCGCGAGCCAGCCGCCAGCAATGCTGCCCACGGAGGCGATGGCGTAGATCATCATAATCATGTATTTTCGCCCGTCGGCGTCCAAGTGGAACTTCTTGTTGAAGAAATCCGGCGAACCGAACAAGTAGAACCACCAGAAACAATCGGTCATGAATTTGGCGACGGCGAAGGCCCACATTTGTTTGTGGGGAAGCAATTTTTTCCACGGCACTTTGACCGTAGGCTCCACGGTTTCGCTCTGAATAAGCGCGAGTTCTTCCTTGTTAACCTTTGGGTGTTGCTCGGGCTTTTTGTACCAAGTCAACCAGGCGATGATCCAGAGGAGGTCGATGATGGCGGTGACGAAAAAGGCGCCGCGCCAGCCTACGACGAAGCCGCCGATGTTGATCGCGATGATCACGGGCAGCGCGTAGGGCACCACGATGCCGCCGATATTTGAACCGGAGTTAAACAAGCCGGTGGCCAAGGCGCGTTCGCGTTTGGGGAACCATTCGGCAGTTGTCTTGATCGCGGCAGGAAAGTTGCCGCCCTCGCCGAGCCCGAGCAGAATTCGGCAGATGAAAAAACCTGTGATGGTGCTGCCAAAGAGGCTGCCGATCTCCGGCGCAAATGCGTGTGACATCGAGGCCAGCCCCCAAAAAGCGCAGGCAATGACAAAGCCCCAACGAAGTCCGAGCCCATCCATCAACCGGCCCATGAGCACCATGCTGACTGCATAGGCGCCGCTGAAAACCAGCTGCATATTCCAATAGGCTACATCCCATTCTGCTTGCGGGATATTGAGCCGGCCAGGCATCTCGGGCGCAAGGTTTCCGAAGACGCCACGATCAATGTAATTTGCTGTCGTAACCCAGAAGAGCAGGCCGCAAATGACCCAACGGAAACTCGTGGGTTGCGACGATGCCTGGGGTGTAGGTGCGGGGTTTGTTGTACTCATGGGAAACGCGAAAGGTTAGGGCTTTTTTCCGATCGTCACGTTGGTCTTTTCGAGACCTTCGACGTACTGGATAACGTCGTCTTTTTCCACGTCGTTGAACGTGCAATTGATCAGGCGAAGATTGCGGATCGGCGCGCTTTTGAAGCCGACGAGAGAAAGAGCGCGCGGACCGGAACGGCTCGTGACATTTTCAACGACGATATCACGTACGGAGGGGAGGTAATGGCCTTTTTCGCCCTCCTCGTAGCGGAAGTCGATCGAGACAACTGAATCCGCGACGCGGCCAACTTCGACGTTGCGCATATAGATGCTTTCAAGAATTCCGCCGCGGACGGCGTTGGTCTTGAGCCGCAAGGCGCGGTCGAGGTGTGGGCTATCCATTGTGCAATTTTCAGCGAAGACGTTGCGGCAGTCGCCGGAGATTTCGCTCCCGATCGTGACGCCGCCATGGCCATCTTTCATCACGCAATTACGGATAATAATGTTTTCGGAAGGCATGCTTAACCGGCGGCCATCGTTGTTGCGGCCGGACTTTATCGCAATGCAGTCATCGCCCGTATCGAAAGTCGTGTTTTCGATCAATACGTCGCGGCAGGACTCGGGGTCGCAACCGTCGTTGTTCGAACCGTGGCTGACGATCGTGACGCCGCGCACCGTGACGTTGGTGCAAAGGACTGGGTTGAGTTCCCACATGGGCGAGCGGACAATCGTGACGCCTTCGATCAGGATATTCTTGCAGCGGTAGGGTTGGACGAAGCTAGAACGTAGATAGCTGCCCTCGCCAAAGACGCGTTCGGCCACGGGTACGTTCTTTTCACCCATTTCAACGAGCTTGTTGCGAGCAGGTACCTGGAGCCTCGGTTTATCGGTCGTTGATTGTTTTAGATTCCAGCCCAGCCATGTCTCTGGCGTGGCGCCGCCGTCGAGCGTGCCCTTGCCGGTGATAGCGATATTTTCTTGGCCGTAGGCGTAGATGAACGGCGAGTAGCTCATGCACTCGACGCCTTCCCAGCGGGTGAGAACGACAGGAAGATATTTTGCGGGCTCTGACGAAAAGAGAAGCGTGGCGCCTTCAGCGATGTGTAGGTTGACGTTGCTTTTAAGGTGAATGGCACCGGTCACGAACATGCCTTTAGGGACAATCACGCGACCGCCGCCGGCTTTGTTGCAGGCAGCGATAGCGTTTGTGATGGCGGCAGTGCTATCGGCTATCCCGTCAGTGGGTGCACCGAAATCAGTAATGGGGAAGTCGTGGTCGGGGAATTGAGGGGCCTTGATGCGCTCGATAATCGCAGGTACTTTATCCCAGCCGGTTGGTTCGATTTTGAGAAGCTTTTCAAGCTCGATGCCGGCGAGAATGAAAGGCCCCACGCCCTTTAGGTCGTTGGAGATGATTTTCTCACCGACGTAGTACTCAAAAGAGCCGTTGCGGTCGGCACTCAAACCGGCCACTTCGCAGCATTGGTTGAGGTTAACACGGCCATTTTTGTCGGTGGTGACAAGTTTATAAATGAGGCCAGCGTAAGCTTTGCGGATGGCGGGTGTGTAATCAGCGGAGAGGTAGCCGTGGTTGACAGCCTTCGCGAGGCTGTAGACGAACATGGATGAAGCTGTTGCTTCGAGATAGTTGCCCTTGCGGTTACCTTGGTCGACGACCTGATACCAAAGGCCGGTGGCAGAGTCCTGGTACTTTAGCACGCCATCGGCGAGCTGCTTTAAAATAGCAATAATCTCGGGGCGTTGCGGATGATCGGCCGGGAAATAATCGAGCACATCAACGATCGACATCGCGTACCAACCGATGGCGCGGCCCCAGAAGTTGGGCGAGGTGCCGGTCTCTTTGTTGGCCCAGTCCTGTTTTTTCGATTCGTCCCAGCCGTGGTAGAAAAGCCCTGCCTGGGGATCGTAAGTGTGCTTGGCGACGGTCAGGATCTGGTGCGCGATGTCATCGAATGCGGCGCGGTCGTCGAAGCGATAGGAATATTCGGCGTAGAACGGCTCGCCCATAAAAAGCCCGTCGAGCCACATCTGATGCTCGTAACGCTTTTTGTGCCAAAAGCCGCCATCTTTCGTTCGCGGATGGGTGGTGAGCTGAGAACGCAGAAGGGCGGCGGCTTTGCGGTAACGTTCATCACCCGTCAGGCTGTAGAGGCGGAGCACAGATCGGCCGGGAGCAATGAAGTCGATATTGTAGTTTTCTAGCTGATACTGATGAATCTCGCCGTTGGGTTGGACGAACGAGCCGATGAGTTTTTCGGCGAACGATTGATAACGTTCTGCGCACAGGCGCGCGTCTAGTTGCAGAAGTGATTGGGCGAATAGGCCGCTCGTGTAGTCCCACTTCGCACTATTCATTCCCACGTAAAAGAGGCGGTCACCTAGCCGAGCGATTTCGGAGTCAGCCATCCGAACGGACCACTGCAACGGCGTAGCGCCGCCAAAATTGTCGGCTCTCTCGGCGCCCAACTGTGGGACGATAAAAAGCAGGCAACTAAAGGCGAACGCCACCGAGAGGCGCTTTTCTAAGAAACTTTGTTTCATTGGGTTAGATATCCATTTAAGCAGAAGTCTCGTACAATTTGATCAGAAAAGGGGGCAAAGCGGTATCCGGTGGAGTTGAAGGGGCTTTTCGCGGGATGAGAAACTTCGTTGACCCCGCGACTACGATTTGGGGAAGCTGTTATAGAAGAAACAAGTTGCTAGTCGCTCAACGGCGGCCGTCAACTTTAAGATACGTGTCCGCCATTCGCCCAGCTAATTCTGTTCATTGTCCGGTGAGTACCTCCCTGCCTAAAAAAACTACCCCGCTAATCCGCTCGTCGACCGAGTTTGCGCACTACGTCGGCCTTGCCCGCACCACGGTGTCGCGTGTGCTTAACGGTCAACCTGGTTTGAAAGCAAAGACCATCGAGCGGGTTAAACGTGCTATTGAGGAAACGGGTTTTGTACCTAATGCCTACGCGCTCCATCTTAAGGGAAAGCGTACCGCAACGGTGGGCATCTGTATGGAGAATCTCATTACGCCGCCGAGCGTACGAAAGCTCGCCACACTGCAGCATCTCCTGCGGGAGAAGGATTACGCTTCATTGATCGAGGTGATCGAACCAGGAAACAGCGACAAGGTTATTCGCCACTTTCTTTCCATGCGAGTTGAGGCGGTGGTATTTATTGGTCATTTCAATGAAGAAGAGCTTACCCGCCACGTAGCTGAGCTGAATGCACGTGAGACGCCTCACCTCATTATCGACCACGTCGGTATTAAGGGCGCGAATACTGTTTCGGTTGACCGCCCGAAAGCGATGCAGGCGCTATTCGAGCACTTGCTTGATCATGGGCACAGGTCATTTGGCCTGCTGGCTTTCAACAGTATGACCCGTAGTGTGCGCGACCGTTTGCGTGCAATCGGTGAGACCCTTGAATCTCGTGGCCTCACCTTTGAGCAAAGCACGTCGGCTCTCGACGGCGCTTATCCGCGCGTAAACGATTTTGAGGAAGGACGGCGGATCGCCCGCGCCTTTGTTGAGAGTGGCAAAGTTCCTACCGCTTTTGTCGCGATTAATGACGAAGTTGCCATTGGTGCTATGCACGGCTTCCAGGAGGCTGGTTTGCGTGTGCCGCAGGATGTTTCGGTGGCGGGCTTCAACAACCTCGACGTGTGTCTGATGCCTACGCCAGCGCTGACCAGCATCGACCAACGCATTGAGGAAACGATTCAGGCCGCGGTGGACGTCCTACTTTCGCAGCTTGGTCAACCAGCACGGCAGCGTCCGCTCATCAAAATGATCGAACCACAGCTAGTCGTACGTGGTTCTACCGGGCCAGCCAAAGCTTGATCGTTAGCCCGCACCGTTCGACGAACCCCGGGCGTGCCGTGGCTAATCTCCGCGCTTGCGCTTTCCGCGCGCTTCCCGACAAACTTCCAGCCAAATCCCTATGAAGCAACGCACTCTCGCGAGAGAGGTTTCCGTCCAAGGCACTGGTCTCCATACCGGTGAATCCGTCACACTTACGATGAAGCCCGCGCCCGTCGGGCACGGCATCGCGTTTAAACGCGTCGATCTGAGCGGCCAGCCCGAGATCAAACCACGCGTCGATATGATCACGGATCTTGTTCGCAATACCGCGATCACCTCCGGTCACGCGAAGATCAGCCAGATCGAACATGTTCTCAGTGCGCTCCATGGCTGCGGCATCGACAACGTCATGATTGAGATCAATGCCAGCGAGCCGCCGGTACTCGACGGTTCAGCGAAGCCGTTCGTCAACATGATCATTCAAGGCGAGCCGGTGGAGCAGGACAAAGAGCGCGAATACTTCGTTCTCGATGAAGCGGTCTCCATCACCGACGGCAATCGCTCGATCATTGCGCTTCCTTGCGACTGCCTGCGTATTTCGTGCACCTCGGCCGATGACCGTGGCGTCCACACTCAGCATCTCTCGCTCGACATCGATCCCGACGTCTACATGACGCAGATCGCCGCTTCACGTACGTTCACGGTTTACGAAGAAATCGAGCAACTCGTAAAGCTCGGCAAGATCAAGGGCGGCAGCCTCGACTGCGCCGTCGTGATCAAGGGCGACAAAATCCTTTCGAAAGAGCCGCTTCGTTTCAAAGACGAATTCGTGCGTCACAAGATACTCGATATCATTGGCGATATCATGTTGCTCGGCATGCCGCTCAAGGCCCACATCATCGCCACACGTCCGGGCCATGCGATCAATTCGCAGCTTACCAAGAAGCTCGCCGAGAAACTCGAAGAACGGAAAAAAGGCCCGAAGAAGAAACCGCGTCCGGCGACCGTTCTCCCGACCGAGACCTCGCTCGATATTCGTCGCGTACTCGACACCGTCCCGCATCGTTACCCGTTTGTGATGATCGACCGTGTAGTCGAATTCATCGGCCAGGACGAACTCGTTGCGATCAAGAACGTCACGTTCAACGAGCCGTATTTTCAAGGTCATTACCCGGGCAATCCTGTGATGCCCGGCGTACTCCAGATCGAATCCATGGCGCAAGCTGCGGGCATTCTCATGCTTCGTCGCGTGGGCAACGAATGCAAAACCGGTTTCTTCATGAGCTGTGACAAGGTCAAATTCCGCAAGGCTGTTCGCCCTGGCGATCAGCTTGTGATCAACGCCAAACTCACCAAGAGCCGCGGCACAAAAATCGGCGTCGCTGAGTGCAACTGCACCGTCGACGGTATGGTTGTCTCGTCGGGCGAATTTATGTTCGCAATCGTGGACGGTACTGAAGAAGCCTGAGCGAACCATGGCCGCAAAGATTCATCCCACGGCGATCGTCGAATCATCTGCCGAGCTGGGCGAAGGCGTCGAAATCGGTGCGCTCGCTTATGTTGGCTCCGGTGTGCGCCTCGGCGCTGGAACCAAGCTCCATCACCACGCGACCGTTGAAGGAAACACCGAGCTCGGCCGCGATTGCGAAGTTTTCCCGTACGCCTGTGTTGGTGCAAAGACGCAGGATCTGAAATACGAAGGCGGCAACCCCGGCGTGCGTATCGGCGACCGTAATGTATTCCGGGAATACGTCAGCGTGCACAGCGCGACCAAGGATGGAGATTACACGGTGATTGGTTCTGATAACTTATTCCTGGCCTACACTCATGTTGCTCACGAATGCGTGTTGGGAAATCACATCATCATGAGTAACTACGCCGGGCTGGCCGGCCATGTTCATGTTGAAGATCACGCGTTGATCGCCGCTTATGGCGGGGTGCATCAGTTCTGCAGGATCGGACTGCATTCGATGATTGGCGGTGCCGCGAAGGTTGTGCAGGACGTACCGCCTTACTTCATCATCGACGGCTCGCCCGCTACGGTGCGCACGATCAACAAGGTTGGTCTTGAGCGCAACGGTTACACCGCGGAGCAGATGAATAATATTCGCCAGCTTTTCCGCATACTTTACCGCGAAGGTCTCAACCGCACTCAAGCGCTTGAACGTCTCACTACGCATACGGCGGCTGGTTCGGCGGAATTCCGGCATATGCTGGAATTCGCGCGTAAGAGCGAACGCGGTTTGGCGCCCGGCAATTGATAAGCGTGGTCTGGCTTGGTTTGCTTTCTAATTGACCGAAAGCGCATCTGCCCGTCCGCTTCTGGGTGGCGCTTTACTTCTTCTTGTACACCGTGGCTGGGTCGAAGAGACGCTCGGCGGTGTAGGCGAGTTTGTAACTGGTGCCAGCTGCAGCCGCGTCGATATTCTCGAGTTGGCGGTAGAAGCAGGACTTGTATCCATTGTGACATGACGCATTGGCGGCGCCCGCCTGCTCGACCTTGATGAGTAGTACGTCCTGGTCGCAATCAGTGTAGACCTCTTTTACCCACTGGACGTTGCCGGATTCCTCGCCTTTGACCCAAAGTTTGTTGCGCGAACGGCTCCAGTAGGTGGCTTTTTTTGTTTTCAGAGTGTAGCTGAGCGACTCTGCGTTCATGAAAGCGAACATTAAAACTTGGCCAGAGACGACGTCTTGCGTGATGCAGGGAATCAGGCCGTCGGTGCCGAATTTCGGTTGGAGCGTGGTGCCGAGTTCGATTTCGGAGGTGGTGGTGCGGGCGGGGAATGACATGGCATGAATCACGTCGTCCGGCGCATCGATGACAACTCAGAAAATGACTCTGTAACTGTATCGATAACGAGGATGCAGCACTGGGCACTGTCATATGTTACTTCAGCAGTGGTTTCCGGAACCGAGCTGAGGCTTAGGATGAAAGTGAACGGGCCAGCTCGAGCAGGAGCTCGTAGCTGTAGAGGCCGGTACGATGGCCGTCGCTGAAATCGAATCGGATCGCGTAATTGCCAATCTGTTCCCATCCGGTCACCTCGACACCGTCGTAGTTTTTCCGATCGGTGCCGCCGTGTTGCTGACCGAAGATGTCTTTCTCGCCGCGCTGCTCGGCGCTGGGGGAGGCGGCACGAAGTCTGTCCATCGGAAAAAAGGTTTCAGCACCGTCGCTCCAGGCGATCGCGACTTCGTGGCCGATAAGTTGGATATTGCGCGGTGTCTTCACGGTCGGGCAAGTGACATGAGGCCCGGTATTTTTGCAAGCCAGGCGTAGCCTAACTTATTGGTTGGATGGCGCATCAAGTTGAGCCGGAATGTGCCGATTTAACCTAAATGAGACGGTCAAAACCCGACACGGCGTGCCGCGCTTTTAGCACGAAGTTTTGGCTGTTATTAATGGGAGGGTTTGCATGTGCAGGGTTGCTGATCGGCTGGGTAACGTGGTCGCGCTGGCACATGCTTCCGGCAGAACGAGTCGTTCGGATCGGCTACGAGCAGTCTCCGCCCTACCAAATCATCAAGCCCGACGGTTCGCGAGGCGGGATTGCGACTGAGATTATTGCCGAGGCCTGCCGCCGTCGTGGCATTACTATCGAATGGGTGAAAGCAACAGGAGGGCCAGACTTTAACTTAACTTCTGGAGTCGTCGATATCTGGCCATTAGTTGGTGATTTACCTGGTCGACGAAAACAGATTTACATAACCGAGGCATGGCTCGTAAACCGCTGTTGGATGGTGACGCTTGCGGGCAGCGGCATCAAAACGCCGGCAGATACTGCAGGGCACATCGTCGCATTTATCGATGACCGTCCGGGACGAACATTCGCTGCGGCAAATTTCCCTCGAGCCACGTTAGCTGCCAAGGTGGATCATCATGCCGTTATGGAATCTATCCTGAATGGTGGTGTAGATGCGGCGTTAGCGTGGGGTAGCCGTGCCACGGTCTCACGGTTGCAGTTGCAGGAAGAGGTTAAGGACACGCGTTTGCTTTTCCAAACGCTGCCGAATGGTCGGTTGCTTTTCGGAATGGGTGCAACGCGAGCAAAAGCAGAGGCGTGTCGTACGGCTGATGCCATTGTGGATGAGATCGGAAAAATGTCAGACGAGGGCCTCATCGCCTCGATGTATTTTAGCTATTTTTTGGATCCTAATAACGAGGTCGACACGCTACGTTTCCAACAGGCGGCGCAACGTCGTAGCTTCTACATGATGGTGGCGATCGGAGTGTTGGCGTGGGTGATCACTTTGCTCGTTTACCAAACGGTGCGCCTGCAACACGCGCGTCATGCGGCCACCGCGGCCAACCGCGCGAAGAGCGAATTTCTTGCCAATATGAGCCATGAAATTCGCACACCGCTCAATGGCATGATCGGCATGACAGAGCTGGCGATGGCGACACCATTGACTACACAGCAGCGCGAATACCTAGGAATCGCCAACCAGTCAGCAGAGACTTTACTCGGCTTAGTAAACGACGTCTTGGATTTCTCAAAAATTGAAGCGGGGATGATGGCGCTCGAACTCGTCACGGTCGATCTGGAGGATATGATGGAGTCGACGGTCCGCGCTTTCGCCCTGCGTGCGCATCAAAAGCATCTCGAGTTGCTGATGAACTACGCACCAAATTGCCCGCGGTATATCCAGTCTGATCCCACTCGGCTTCGGCAGGTTCTCTTCAATCTCCTCAGCAATGCTGTTAAGTTTACCTCGAAGGGCGAAGTATCTCTACAACTCAAAACCATTCCCGGTGAGAATGGCAGTCTTCTGCAATTTACCGTGGTCGACACCGGCATTGGCATACCGCCCGGAAAGGGAAACGCTTTGTTTGAGCCGTTTTCTCAGGCCGACACTTCGACCACCCGTAAATACGGCGGAACGGGTCTAGGCTTGGTGATTTCCCGCCGGTTAGCAAATCTCATGGGCGGGCGTATCTGGTATGAGAATACGCCGGGCGGGGGCGCAACTTTCCATTTCACGTTGCCTTATGTTGCGGCCGAGACGCCTGGGCTCTCACTGCCGGTTGGCGGACCAACGCGTCTACTCGATACACGCGTGCTAGTGATCGACGACAATGCGAGAAGTCGTGAGCACATTGAAGCAATGCTCCGGCTTGAAAGTGCGCGGCCACATGGGGTTTCGAGCGCGGGAGAGGCCTTGGCTGTTGCGGCTGACGCTTGTGCTTCAGGTGCCGCGTTCGATGTCCTGCTCGTTGATAGCTGCATGCCCGGGCAAGATGCTCTCGGCATGGTGTCGACCTTCCGTTCCGACCCAAAAAACGACGGAAGCACCGTCATTTGGATGCTGACGGCCGATGATAGCGAAACACTAGCTAGAGGTAAGATGATGGGCATCACTGCTCACATTAGTAAACCGGTGATCAAGCAGGAGCTGATTCACGCGATCGTCCGTGCGTATGGTAAGGTGCCCGGCACCGCTACGGGAGGCATAAGCAAAATGCAACTTTCCGAGTTGCCGCCGCCGTCGAAATTTCGTCTGCGTGTGCTCGTCGCCGAGGACAATCTCGTCAATCTCAAGGTCACGCACGCATTACTCACGAGGCATGGACACGAAATATCGTCTGCCATAAATGGCCAGCTGGCGGTCGATTTATTTCGCGCCAAAGAATTCGATCTTGTTTTTATGGATGTTCAGATGCCGGTGATGGATGGCATTGAAGCCACGATCGCTATCCGAGCGATGGAGGCGAAATCCGGTGGCCATGTGCCGATTGTGGCGATGACGGCGTGCGCGATGCGTGAGGACGAAGAGCGTTGTCTGAAAGCAGGTATGGATGACTATTTATCTAAACCGATTAGCGCGAAGAGAGTCGCTGAATATCTCGACGCATTGCAGACGCGCATGGAGCACTCGCGGCGCGGAAGGTCGTAACGGTCCCGAGTTGCTTCGCAGCTAAGGATCACTTTGCATGCGTGGATGTTTCCAGCGTTTTCGCTCCGCCCAATGATAGAAGCCGCAGGTTTCGCGGAAAGGCACGAAACGTAATATGGCGCGCATGTCCGTTAGACAAATGTGGGCGGCAAAAATCGCGGGCAAACTTGCGCCTACGGCGTCTCCGGTTAGCGGGTACACTCTCAATCGGCCTCCCTTCGCGGGGCTCGTGCTCGGCATTGATCCGAGTTTGCGTGGCACAGGTCTGGCATTGATTGAGTTCGCTACTGCACGACAGCCTTTACTTTTGCGTTGTCAGACGGTTCGGGTTTTGGCGAAGCATCCCATGCCATTTGCGCTCGCGGAAATACATAGGGCGATCACAGCCTTTTTGACCGACTTCGATGTCCGGCACGTGGCTCTGGAGCAGACGATCTACGTGCAAAACTTCCAAACCGCTCAGATCCTCGGTGCGGCGCGCGGTGCGGCGATCGCGGCGGCTGCGCTGCGCGAGAAACCAATTTTCGAATACGCACCCTTGCGCGTGAAACAGGCCGTGGTAGGTGCTGGCCGCGCGAGCAAGGAGCAGATGGCCCGCACCGTGATGAGCATGCTCGGACACGGTCGTGCTCTCGCATCCGACGAAGCTGACGCCGTGGGTGTGGCGCTTTGCCACGCGTTCACTTGGCGCGAATAGGTGCCGTGTATCGGTTTTGTGAACACCGAAAAAGCCGATCGCAATTTCCGTCCAACTCCTTTTTGATGGGTGAGTCAGGTTGTCGGTTTTAGCTAGGTTCGAGGAACCGATGGCCGGATACTCATTCGCCATGACCCCTGGATTGTTGCTTCTTGTTTCCTTCGCCGGCGCTCTAGTGAGCTTGCTGGCCGGGATTGGGGCGCGACGGATTTGGCTGGCTGCAATGCTCACCGCACTAGGCGCGGCGCTGTGGGCATCGGTGCTGGTGTTGGGCGGAGGAGGGGATTGGGACTGGCGCAGTGAATTTCAGATCGGCGGTGAAATGATCCATCTGCGTTTGGATGCGATCAGCGCTTTGTTTTTGGCCCTATTGTCGGTTGTTGGCGGCGCGGGCACGTTGTATGCAACTGAATATTGGAGCGAAAAAAAGCATCCACGTTCTGCGCCTCGTGGGCGGATGTGGTGGAGTTTGCTGATTTTGAGTTTGGAATGGGTGCTGCTCGCGATGAACGGGCTGCACTTTCTCATCGCGTGGGAAATTTTCACGATGAGCGCATATTTTCTAGTTACGTTAGAGCGGCGGAAAAGTGAAGTGCGCGCGGCGGGTTGGCTTTATCTAGGTGCGTCGCATGTAGGCACACTTTGCCTCTTTGCCTTTTTCGGTGCGCTCGCGGTGCGGACCGGCAGCTGGGAGCTTGGGCCGATGCGCGAGCAGGTTACTCTCTCGCCGCTCTTTTGGCTGGCGCTGATTGGCTTTGGCATCAAGTCCGGCGCGTTTCCCCTGCACGTTTGGCTTCCCTCGGCACATGCGAATGCGCCTAGCCATGTATCGGCGATTTTGTCGGGCGTTACGATCAAGATGGGCATCTACGGATTGGTTCGTGTGAGCAGTTGGCTGCCTGTGCCAACCTCCGCCGGGTGGGTCGTGGCGGCTCTGGGCGTGGCGAGCGCAGTACTGGGCGTGGCGTTCGCGTTGGGGCAGCACGATCTTAAACGGTTGCTGGCGTATCACAGTGTGGAAAATATCGGCATCATCCTTATTGGTCTCGGTTTTGCACTGGTAGCGGCGCAATATGGATACGTGTCTTGGGGAAGGCTCGCGCTGGCAGGAGCGCTGTTGCACGTTTGGAATCACGGGTTATTTAAATCACTTTTGTTCTTTGGCGCAGGTTCGGTTCTGCATGCAACTGGCACGCGCGAGATGAGCAGGCTTGGCGGGTTGTGGCGTGCAATGCCATGGACGACTGCGTTGTTTGCGCTCGGCGCGGTTGCGATTTCGGGACTGCCGCCGTTGAACGGTTTTGTAAGCGAATGGCTGGTTTTTCTGGGCCTGTTCGATGCAGCGATTGCACGTGGCCCAGCGGCGTGGGCAGCCTTGCCGGCGGCGGTATTTTTAGGTGTAACGGGTGCGTTGGCGCTGGCCTGTTTTGTGAAAGTATGCGGGGTCGTTTTTCTCGGAGCGCCGCGCTCTGCCGAGGCTTCTCATGCGCATGAATGTGGGCAGCCGATGCGTGTAGCGATGCTCGTGCCCGCCGCTGCTTGTGTGGCAATTGGTCTCTCGCCTGTTTTTTTCTGGCCGGCCGTTGCGCGCGCGGTCGGCGCGTGGTGTCCAGCGTGGAATGACGCGGGAACTCCAGCGCCTCTGTTCGTGCTTGGCTGGGCACATGTGGCGATCGCAACGATTATCTTGGCGGCCGCCTGGTGGTTGTGGCGGCACGTGCAGGCGGCTAAGCCAAATCGTGCTCTGACGTGGGATTGTGGATACGCTGTCCCGACGGCGCGGATGCAATACACCGCAGGATCGTTCGCGGGAATTATTACAGAATGGTTTGAATGGATTTTGCGTCAGGTGCGTCACGAACAGCGACCTGAAGGAAATTTTCCGGTTAAAGCGCTTTCCGAAGAGCACACGCCTGAAACGGTACTGGAGTGTGTGATTCACCCCGTTAGCACGGCGGTATTGCAGGTTTCCACGATGGCGCGTCGGTTGCAGCAGGGCCGAATACAGTCATATTTGCTTTATATTGTGCTCGGCATAGCCGCCCTGGCTTGCGTGGCGCTGATCGGAGGAAGCGAATATTGACCTCAGTTCAGTTAAAGAAGAGAATGACGAACAGTTTTCCCCCACCATGTACTTAAATCTTGTCCAGATTGCCGAGTCATTCGGCGTATCGGAAAAGGTCGTTGAGGATTGGATCCGCAATGAAGAGCTTCCGCACATCCCAGATCGGGGGCGGCTCTTGTTTGACCGGGCGCAGGTTGCGGACTGGGCGGCCGCCCGCGGACTTGCGGCTCAGGCGGGTTTTTTGGCGCCGTCGAATCCGGCTGTTGCGGGCGGTTGGAAACTTGAACCACTTTTGCGCGCTGGAGGAATTTGGCGCGATGTAACGCCAACGCAATTATTGGCGGTTTTTGCTAGAATCATCGGTGCATTGCCGGGAGCAACTCCGCCGGTGCGTCAGCTTCTTTCGCAACGGCTGCAAGCCACGGGTGGTATCACCGTCGCGCCTGTCGGTGGCGGATTTGCCCTGCCACATATGAGCGCGCGTGTGACGCTCGGTCGCGACTCCGGCACCGTGGCACTGCTTCTCTTGAATGGAGAACTAGCGTTACCTGAGCCGCCTCCTGACGGTGTGCCGATAACGCGCTTATTTTTCTTTATAGCGCCATCCCCGCGCGCGCATCTCGACTTGCTCGGTCGGCTTAGCCGTGTGCTTTCACGCGGTGCGCTGAAGGCACTCGTCGTGAACGGCGCGCCAGACGAAGAGATTTTTAAAGCGGTGGCCGCGTCGGATGCGGCTGCTCCCGGAGGACCAGGTCGGGAGGCATCGGCATGACGCAGGGCTTGCTGTTCTTCGCGATGCTTAGTGTCGTTCTGAGCATCGTCGTGGGGCCTAAGTTCCCGCGTGCTTGGCTGGTTTTAACGTTGGCTGGCTCCGCTGGTTCGTGTGCTGTCGCGCTGAAAGTGTTATTTGGTGCAAGCGACTGGGAATGGCGCAGCACGTTTGCCGTCGGCGGCGAGCTATTGCATCTTCGACTGGATGGTTTGAATGCGCTCTTCCTCGTTTTGCTTTCTGTGATCGGTGGAGCGGGCGCTGTTTATGCGACCGAATATTGGTCCGATAAACGTTATCCCGATAGCGCACCGCGTGGACGTGCATGGTGGAGTGGTCTGCTATTGTGCATGGGAGCGGTGCTGATCGTTTCGAACGGCCTCCATTTTCTTATCGCATGGGAGCTGTTTACGGTTTGCGCCTACTTTCTCATCACGCTGGATAATCAGCGACAGGAAGTGAGAAAAGCGGGCTGGCTCTATTTAGCTGCTTCACATGCCGGTACGGTCTGCTTGTTCGCATTTTTCAGCATATTGGCAACGCACAACAAAGGTAGCTGGGATCTCGGTCCGATGCGTGATCAGGCTGAGCTTGCGCCGCTGTTTTGGCTGGCGTTACTGGGATTCGGCGTGAAATCAGGCGTGTTTCCGCTGCACATCTGGCTGCCGTCGGCGCACGCAAACGCTCCCAGTCACGTTTCGGCAATCCTCTCAGGAGTGGCGATCAAGATGGGGGTCTACGGTATTATCCGCTTTAGTGGTTGGCTACCGTTACCGTCAGCGGCAGGACCCGTGGTGATTGGGCTTGGAGTGGTCAGCGCGCTATTGGGCATCGCATTTGCCCTTGCGCAAAATGATATGAAGCGCCTCTTGGCTTACTGCTCAGTAGAAAATATTGGCGTGATCTTTATCGGCCTTGGTGCGGCGTTGCTGGCTGCGTCGCAAGGGAATGCTTTGTGGGGGCGACTCGTTTTAGCGGGTGCATTGTTGCACGTCTGGAATCACGGTTTGTTTAAGTCGCTACTATTCTTTGGCGCTGGTTCGGTTTTGCATGCCACGGGCACGCGCGAAATGAGCCGGCTGGGTGGACTTTGGAAGCGAATGCCGTGGACAGCTGGTTTATTTGCTTTCGGAGCGGTGGCGATCTCAGGGCTGCCGCCGTTGAATGGTTTTGTAAGCGAATGGCTCGTATATCTTGGGCTTTTTGACGCGGTCAATGCTCGTGGCGCTGCGGCTTGGGTAGCCATGCCTGCCGTGCTGGGTCTGGCTGTGACAGGTGCTCTGGCACTGGCGAGTTTTGTTAAGCTGTGCTCGATCGTGTTTCTAGGCGCATCGCGGACCAAAGCCGCCGAGCATGCTCATGAATGCGGTGGTGCAATGTGCGGTCCGATGCTGGTGTTAGCGGTGATTTGTGGTGCGATTGGTTTTGCGCCGCTGGTGTTTTGGCCTCTCGTCGCGCGCGCCGTGGTGGCGTGGAATCCGGCTTGGGTGCCGCCAGGCGAGCCGCCTGCACCTTTGTCACTACTCGGACCAGTTCAGGCAATGTTTGCGTTGTTACTGATTGGTACTGCGGTATGGTTGTGGAGACGATTGCGTCAAAATAAGGTCGAGCGCCATCTTACCTGGGATTGCGGCTATTTCGAGCCGACGGCTCGCATGCAGTACACAGGCGCTTCTTTTGCAGGAATCGCTTCTAGTTGGTTTTTCTGGATTCTTCGGCCTGAGCGGAAATTGCGAAGACCGCGTGGTTCTTTTCCCGAAAACGCGAGTCAGATCGAATACACTCCTGAAACCGTGCTCGATCACGTAATTGCTCCGGTCGGTGACGTGGTTTTGCGTTTGTCCACTGCGGTGCGGCGGCTGCAGCACGGCCATTTACAAAGTTATATTCTCTATCTATTGGTTGGCCTCGCGACGATGGCTGTGCTTGTTTTTATGGGAGGACTGCAATGATAATGACTATTGTGCAAATCCTGCTTCGACTCGCTCTGTGGCTGACGCTCGCGCCACTGTTGCCGGGCATCATCAACAAAGTGAAAGCATGGGTTGCGGGCCGTCGCGGTCCGCCCGTGCTACAGCTTTATTACGATCTGGCCCGTCTATGGCAAAAGGGTGTGGTGCTGAGCACGCTTGTGTCGCCCGGTTTTGTTGCTGGTCCCGCGGTCGTATGGATCGCGCTGTTGTGCGCGACGCAATTGTTACCACTGGGGCCGGTTGGAGCGACGCTGAGTTTCCGTGGCGATGTGCTGCTTTTGATCTATCTGCTCGCGCTTGCACGTTTCTGCACCGCGTGGGCTGCCATGGAAACGGGCTCGGCGTTTGAAGGCATGGGCTCGGCCCGCGAGGTGAGTTATGCGGTTCTTTCTGAGGCGGCGTTAATCACGGCGATCCTGACGCTGAGCGTTCACACCGGTAGTATTACACTCGTGACGATGCTTGAACCCTCTGCAGGTGCGGGCGCGGTGCTCCTGGGCGCTGGGCTATTCACGGTCCTGCTCGCTGAAAATTGCCGTGTGCCTTTTGATGATCCCAACACGCACCTCGAACTCACGATGATCCACGAAGCGATGATCCTTGATCACAGCGGACCTCCGCTGGCCGCAATCTTGCACGGTGCTTCGATGAAGCTGCTGCTCTTTGCGTTGCTGTTGACTGAAGCAGTGCTCCCGGTGGGAGAGTTACCTCCGTTGGGGGCATCCGCTGCTTTAGCCGGAGGGGTTTTAGCGGTGACGGTTGGCGTAGGATTAGTAGAGTCATTTTTGGCACGGCTCGCCTTCAAACGCGTGCCGATGCTGCTGACAACGGGCTTTTTATTGTGCTTGTTCGCATTGTTAGTGGCTTGGAAAGGCGGTGCCTCATGAATTCGTCTTTGAATCTTCTGATCGGTCTCGCGATGGGCCTGAATCTCGTTGCGTTGGGCAGTGGCCGGCTTCCGTCAGTGATTCGTGCGGTTGCTTTTCAGGGCATGGCGCTCGGACTGATGCCCATTTTGATGGAGCATTCCAATTGGTTAGTCGTGACGGTTTCGCTTGGCACGATTGCCATCAAAGGTTTCGTAATTCCGTTTTTACTCAGACGGGCAATGAGAGCTGCGAACATCGAACGTGAGAGCGAGCCTTTCATCGGGTTTGTGCCTTCACTCTTGCTCGGAGCTGGAGGAACGATAGCGGCCGTGGCATTTTCACGTGCGCTTCCGCTCCTGCCTGAACATGCTGGCTTGTTGCTGGTGCCGGGCGCGTTGGCTTCAGTGCTAACTGGTTTTATTATGCTCATTGGCCGGGCGAAGGCCATTTTGCAGGTATGCGGTTACCTGATACTTGAAAACGGCATTTACCTTTTCGGACTTTTACTGATCCACGCTACTCCACTCCTCGTCGAGGCAGGCATCCTGCTCGATCTAACGGTTGGTATATTCGTCATCGGCATCATTGTGGATCGAATCCAGCGCGCGTTTGACTCGCTCGATACGCGCAAACTTACCGTGCTTCGCGAATGAAAGAACTCCTGCTCATCTTTGTGCCTTTTGGTGGGGCGGGCCTCGCGGCCATTTGGCCAAACGGCCGCACACGTCCGTTCTTGCTGCCCGCAGTAGGCATTGTGCACACCGTCATTTGCCTCTGGCTTCTAGTTTATCCTCCAAAGTTCGAGCCGCAGACTTGGCTGGCATTTGATCCACTCGCACGCGCGGTGCTGCCCGCTGTGTCGTTGTTGTTTTTGGCGTGTGCAGTTTATGGCGTTACCTACCTGCGTGTACGGGCTGAACGGCCGAACCGAGTATTTGTTACTCTGATGCTTTTAGTGCTTGGCCTGTTGAGCGCCGGGCACCAAGCGAGACATCTCGGATTGCTTTGGATCACGACGGAGGCTGTCACGTTGGCGGCCGTGCCGTTATTGCATTTCAACGCAACGCCGCGAGCCTTTGAAGCGACTTGGAAATACCTGCTTGTCGGCGGTACAGGCGTGGCGCTTTCGTTACTTGGATCGTTTGCACTCGGATATGCTTCGCTGCATGGTGGCGGTGGCGGCGACCTGACGTTTGTCGCTTTGATGGCGCAGGGCGCAGGCCTGTCACATCCATGGGTTTTAACCGCTTGGGTGTTGTTGCTGGTTGGATATGGCACGAAAATGGGCTTGGCTCCGATGCACACGTGGAAGCCAGATGCCTACGGTGAAGCTCCTGGCATTGTGGGTGCGATTCTTGCGGGCGGTGTGACCACCGTGGCTTTTACGGCGCTACTTCGCGTGCGCGCGGTCGTGCATGCTGCAGGCGATGGGCCAATGGCTGACCGGACATTAATCGCGATTGGTGTTTTTTCTATGGTTGTGGCAGCGTTGTTTCTCTTAGGTACGCGTGATATGAAACGCATGCTCGCGTATTCAAGTGTTGAACACATGGGTATTCTGATTATTGGCGCCGGATTTGGCGCGCCGGGTGTTTGGGCGGCACTTTTTCACGTGTGGAGTAATAGTCTGACTAAAGGTGCACTTTTTCTGAGCGTGGGAAATATCCATCGCGCGGCCGGTGCGCGTACGATGGACGAGGTTGGCGGGATGTCAGCGATCACGCCGTATTCAGCAGGGATTTTTGTTGCAGGACTGTTCGCAGTGACGGCTTGCCCGCCATTTGGGCCGTTCTTCAGCGAGTTGGCTCTTGTACGTGCCGGTTTTTCGACTGGGCATAGTGGAGCGGTCGCAGCGTTTTTAGGCTGTCTGCTTTTCGCATTTTTCGGACTGACGCGGTTGGTCTTTGCGATTGTTGACGGAAAGCCGAAAACCGCGTCAAAAGCTTCTGGCAAACGGTTTCCGGAAACGGCGGGCGTGATTATTCCGGCGCTTGTGTTGATGGCTCTGTCAATTTGGGTCGGCATCGCGACTCCTTCGGTCTTGCACGAGGCGTGGAGCGGTGCTGTTGCACAACTTTTCCTAACGCCATGAGCACATCGACGTCATTCGCCTTGCTCGCAAATGGCACGAGCCTTCCGTGGGAGGAAATTCCGGAGATGGAGATGGCCGATTTTGTTCGGACGGTTGCGACTGATCTTGATCGTGGTGGACGTCTTTGTTCGTGGTTTGGCGTGCCTGAAGGCGGCGCGACGCGAATCGTGGCCGTCATCGCGTTCGATGCGGACAACACTTTGGCTGTAGGCCGCAGCAAGCCGGTAACGGGTAGTTATAAATCGCTCACTGTGACGCACGCGCAGGCGCATCTTTTCGAGCGTGAGTTGTGGGAGCAGCACGGCCTCATTCCCGAAGGGCATCCTTGGCTTAAGCCGGTACGCAAAATTCAGAACAATGCTCCAGCGGTCGGTGAATTTTTCCGCGTGGATGGTGGTGAGATTCACGAGGTCGCTGTCGGGCCGGTACACGCCGGTATCATCGAGCCGGGACATTTTCGTTTTCAATGCGCCGGTGAGGAAGTGCTGCATCTTGAAATTGCGCTTGGTTACCAACATCGTGGCGCCGAAGCGGTGCTGCCCGGTGGCCCTCATCGTGCAACTATGAGCCAGATGGAAACGGTTGCCGGTGACACAACCATCGCCCATGCTACAGCCTATGCGACCGTGTTGGAAGCTCTTGCGGGAACTGAGGCACCCTTGCGCGCTCAATGGCTACGTTCTTTGGCGCTTGAGCTGGAGCGTCTGGCTAATCACACGGGCGATCTTGGCGCGCTGGCCAATGACGTGGCGTTTCTGCCTACTTCTTCAGCCTGCGGCAAAATCCGCGGCGATTTCCTTAATCTGACCGCAATTATTTGTGGCAATAGGTTCGGTCGCGGGCTTGTGCGTCCAGGTGGCTGTCGCCACGATTTAGATGAGGAACGAGCGAAGCTGTTGCTAGAGCGGCTCACCGCTGCTTTAGCCGAGGCTGATCAAGCGGCGCTCTGGTTGTGGGACGCCGTGTCGGCGCGGGCGCGTTTCGAAAATACAGGCGTGGTGCATGCAAAGCAGGCCTCAGAAATTGGGCTCGTCGGTTTGGCTGCGCGCGCTTGTGGTTTATTACGCGATGCACGTTTCGATCACCCAATGGGCTGGCACCGATTTGCCCAGGTGCCAGTTTCGGTGTGGCCGGGCGGTGATGTTTTTGCGCGCGCACGTGTGCGTGCGCTGGAGATTCAGCGGTCTGGCCAATTTCTGAAAGAACAACTCGTCGCGCCACCTGATGGCGAAGTTCGTAGCGAACTGACACCTCCGATGCCGGACTCACTTGCTGTGGCCCTAGTTGAAGGTTGGCGTGGTGAGGTCTGTCACGTTGCCCTTACCGATGCGACCGGACATTTTCGCCGCTACAAAATAACTGATCCATCGTTTCACAACTGGACCGGTCTGGCGCTCGCGTTGCGCGGCACCGCGATCTCGGATTTCCCGATCTGTAACAAGAGCTTCAACCTTTCTTACTGCGGCTTCGATTTGTGACGCCGCTTCCAACGCCATGTATGTCATCGATACCATCACCCATCGGCTAAAACGCGGCTGCGAAACGATGGCGTATCCCAAAGGGCCAGCCCCTGCGCTTCCTGATCGCCATGGTGGAGCGTTGCGCGTTGATGCGACGAAATGTGTGGCCGACTGCGATGCGTGCGTGCCGGTATGCCCGACCGAGGCGATCACGCGCAAAGCAGGACAAGCGGTAGCGCTTGACTTAGGTCGGTGTATTTTTTGTACGGAGTGCGTTACGGCTTGTCCGACAAAGGCGATCACGCAGACGAACGATCACCGCCTGGCGACGCGCAAGCGTGAGGACCTCGTGCTCGGCGGTGGAGGATTGGAAGAGGTTCGGTTAGCCGCTGCGCTCGACGAAAAGCTCCGCAAGCTCTTTGGCCGTTCGCTGCGGCTGAGGCAGGTGAGCGCCGGCGGCTGCAACGCCTGCGAAGCCGACACCAACGTGCTTGGGACAATCGGCTGGGATTTGAGCCGTTTTGGTATTCAGTTTGTGGCGTCACCGCGTCACGCGGACGGCTTACTTGTGACGGGGCCCGTTTCGAAAAATATGGAGCTGGCCCTGAAGAAAACATGGGATGCAGTGCCGGAGCCAAAGTTGGTTATCGCGGTGGGCGCGTGCGCGATTGCTGGTG